>ULWF01005880.1_pt1 | contig 35171 bp, 33 predicted proteins | sample 1960081 | NCBI WGS metagenome assembly ULWF01 (sample SAMEA4835805, study PRJEB28245) | human gut metagenome | biome: gut microbiome; material: fecal sample | place: Denmark | collected 2008
CATCTAATAACAAAATATATTATTCCTACTAAGTATATATTTGATACTACATTATCCATATTTAATTTATAAAATATTCCCGAACATATAACCATATAAATTGTCGGTACTATTATTCTTATTAATATGTTAAGTCCACATTTTCTTTCTCCAATTGGTGAAAAATTAAAAACATCATAATTTATAGTTATATATTCTTTAAGATTAATTATTTTTTTAGTTAATATCGTTATTATTATATATTCTATTAATGCTAACAATAAAAAAATTAAAAGTTTCATTTTTTCTCCTTATTAAATTTTATCATTTTTTAGTAAAATTTCTATTCTCCGTTTATAATCACTACATTTCCATTGGCACATAGTCTTACCTTATTTTCTTTTATAAGTTTTTGTTTTATATTCTCTATATATTGATAAAAATTTTCACACTCAATGTTTAAATTTATATATATCCTTCTCAATCCGCGATTTCTATTTTTTAATATTTCTCTTATATTCATTTGAATATTATCTATAATTAATTTTTCTATTTTCCTCAATTTAATTGGGTATAACCATTTCTCTATATTATCCTCTATTTCCAGTTTGTTATCATTTCTTGAAGTTTCAATTATATCCTCTAAATTACTCTTTTGAAATGATTTTATTATGGTATTAAACATTTTATATTTAGCTTTAAATAGCAATTTACTTACTGCTCTATTTTCATCAAATAGCAAATTTCTTTCTATTTCTCCATGTGTAAGCACATAATCTAAACCTATATCTATTAAATCTTCCTCTGCTATCTTAGGTGAATATATATTAACCATTCTTTTAGCAATTTTTTCTATTTTTCTTTGTAATTCTCTATAATGCTTTTCTATAAATTTTGCTGATAATTTAGGATATTCCCCAATCCAAATGCCCTGTCTATTCATTGATAAAATATATGAATTCTCATAATAGCAAATTCTATAATTATATAAATATGTCAAAAAAATATCCAATTCTATGTCATAACTTTGGCATATTTTTTGTAACTCCTTTTTTGTATATAAACGAGATCCATACCCAAATAAATATTTTAAATCTATTTTTATTATCTTTACTAATTCTCTTTCCGTATATACTTTCTTCTTTCCAATAGTTGTCCAATTATTATCGGTTTTATACTTTGCATTTTTATAACAGCCTAATATAAGTATTAAATCTTGGATTTCTATTTTTTCATTTTCTGCTATTTGTCTTAACTTTTGTATTTCTATTCTATTTCCATTGATTAGATTATATTTTTTTAGTATATTCATCTGTAACTTTGATTTTTTCATATAAATTCCTCCATAGTTAGTATGTTACTCTCTATTTTTATATTGCATATAATTAGATTTCTTCCTATTTATTTCATGATTTACAATTTACTTTCAAAATTCTAGTCTATCCTTAAATCTACAACATCTATTAGTATTCCTACATTTTTTATTAATAAGTATACCATAAATAAAATTAATGTAATAACTCCTAAAGCATATATTATATTTAAAATTTCTTTAATTTTTTTGCATTATCTCACCCTTTTCTATTTTAATATAAATATTTTAAAAATTTTGTCGAAACTTGTCTTTTATTATCAAACAACAAATTATTTTGATAAAACAGTTAAGAATATTTTAATAAATCTGCCTGAGTATATTAAAAAATATGTTAGACAACCATTGAATAAACTTTATGATACTTTCTATATTATATTAATTACTAGAATTAGAAGCATTATAGAATTAAATTTGTGAATAGAAGTTAGATTCCTATGGACTGTTCTGAGAAATAGAGATTTTATAATTATGTTACAAAACAAATAATATTAAGCATAGATGTAAATTACAAATTGTACCACTTTTTTTGATTCTATGGCACAATTCTAAAATTTACTCTTTTTTATATTAAAACATCTATATAATTATAAATTTTCTTCTAAAAATTTATAAATAATACTTGATGGTAACGGCATTCTATAATTTCTCGCTGTGATAAATAGTATTGGTAATGAACAATATTTGAAAAAATTATATTCATTTAATTTATTGCTATCATATATTTTTTTTATTATACTATTTACATTTATAAAAGTTTCTTTATAATTTAAAATATAAGATACTATTGAATCATATATATTTTCTTCAAAATATACGTTCTCAGATTGTAAATCTATTTGAATCGTATTTAATGTCAAATTAGGAAACTTTTTGTACAAATAATTTACAATGTTTTTTATTTCTTTTTCATTTTTAAAGACATTCATCCATTCTAATAAATTTGTCAATAATACACTTGCATTAAATTCATCTACACTTTCATTGAATTCTATCATTAAAGCTTTATCATAGTTTTCATACTCAACAGGATAATACTTTGACATATTCATTCTATGAATCATTTTAGATAGCAGGGCATTAACTAATATTTCTGTTTGATTGTTTCCTATTTCTTTTAGTAAAAAAATTAATGTATTTATTTCTATGGAATTTAAATCAAATACTGGATAAAAAAATCCTGCATTATTATTAATGATAGTTATTAAAATATTAATATTTTCAATAACTTCATCTGTTTTCCCATAATAATAGTATAAATAATATGTATATGATGAAATAAATCCTATTACTTCATAAATTGTAATTCTATATTCTAATGGACTATAAATTGGAAAGCTTGGACTATAATTGTATACTTTTTTTATCTCTTTCAAATATTTTTCACAACATTCTTCATATTGTTTATATAGAACAATTAATGTCTCAATTTCTTCGTTTTTTTCGTATAAATTATTTTTAATTATAAATTTCCAAAAAACAATTAATGCTTTTTCTGACATTTTTTCTGCTATCTTAACATTCTTCTCTGATGCATAAGCAATACACATTTTATTTATTAACAAATACACTATTAAATATTTTTTGTATATCTTTTTTCTTCTATCTGATACATTAATCTTTGATATTAATTTTTCTAATAATTTTTTATAATATACAAAATTTACATCTTCTTCATAAAAATATAAACTTTTTCTTAAATCACTTTTTATGTCATTTTCAAATAAATACTCATTTAACAAAACTTGTTCTGTCATTGCTGTTAATTCATCTATTCCCCAAAATAAGTATTTTATATTCTCTTTTGAATTTCTACTTATATATCCATTCCAATCAGCTTGCACATTTTGTTTTATAATACCATTTGTACAAACAACTATATTTATTTTACTTCCAAATTCTTTAATTCTTTCTGGCATATAAACATCTTGTATTTCCTCTAATGTTGGTCTAACAGCATTGTTTCCTGAATTCCAATTATTTTTATCTATATCTTTTTGTTTTAATACAAATAGATATATTGTCCCATTTTTCTTTGCACTAAAATCAACTCCGTGTTGCGCTACTCCTTTTTGTGGACGCACTATATCTGTATAATCATTCATTATTAAGATATTTTCTAATAATGTTTCTAATTCTATCTCCTCTTTTAATGTTTCTATATAATCTTTCAGTATTAATCTCACTTTATTTACCTCTTCCTAAACTTCTTAGTAGATTTATTTTTTGCATATATTCTACAGGATCTACTAAGTATTCTATTGGATATGGATATTCATATTTAAATTCATGCATATTTCCTACAGATATTTCTTTACTATTTTTTGTAGTGACTGTTATTCCATATCTCTTTCCATATAAAATTGTATTCGATTTAAAAAAATTTCCTAATATAGATTTTTGACTAGCCATTTTATTGATTTCTTTATTTTGTTTAAATTGATACTTTCTATATTCAATTATTCTTTTAGTATCTGGTTTAAATATTTCCATATTATATTTTATTTTTTCTTCTTTATTATAAAATTTTACTTTATTTTTTAATTTTTTTATAAATAATGTTTCTGAATCATAATTTTTATCTTTTTCTATAAACATTTTGCAGATGCTTGGATAATTTCTAAAAAATTCATCTAAAAAATAGCTAATTTCTTTGGAATTTAGTTTATATTCAACACTTATACAATAAAATAATTTTAAAATACTTTTCACATTAATAGTTATTATATGATTTATCCTCTTACATACCTCAATTATTCTATCTTTCGCTATTTTTAAATTTCTAATATATATTTCATCATATCTTTCTAATAATCTAGTTATTATATCAATATCATAAATTATACTTTGTGGAATTTCATCTGAAAAATCTTGAAATACATTTTGTATTGTTTCATTTGAATTTTCTATTAATTTATCTTTTATATCATCAATCCAAGTTCCCTTTATTTTTTTTAACGAAGTAATACTTATTATTTCTTTATAGTAATTATAATTATATGGTATAAATGTAATTATTTCCATACAAACTCTATCTATTAATTCTCTATTTTTTGAACTGTCTACAATTCTTTTACAAACAATCTTTGCATCGCTTTCAGTAAATTTGTTAACATTTAATAATATTTTGTAATAAATATCTTCGTTATTTTCTTCTAAAAAATCTTTTACATCTTCATAATTAATATTTTTTTCTAATAAAATTTTGTCTATATCCATAACTATTTCCTCTTTATATTATTTTAAGTAGTACTCTATCATACTCGTGTATTTGTCTTGTGCATTTAAACAAGATTCTATTAAATAACTTTTTTTCTATTTATTGTATATTGCTCTCTTTTACTTTAAAATTATTATACAATATTTGTAGTATTTTTTGAATATTTAAATGGAAATTTTTGTATTTTTTGTTATAAACTTATGGCCTTCGGGTTATGAGAATGGGTTGACCGTTTTTTGAACTTTAGTGAAATCAAGGGTTTTAGCTGATATTTCAATAAAAATTGGGGAAATGGTCTTTAGAACATTTGTGCATTTTTTTGAACTTTTGGGAGAAGTTTTTCCCCAACTTTTCCCCAATTATTTTATACATTTGTTTGCACAATTTTTGGATATTTATGGGAAACCTAAAATTTATTTTTGGAGGTTTTTGAAATGAATAATAAGATTACATATCACAGAGAAGGAGATTATTTTATTCCTAATTTTTGTATTAACTATTATAAAAAAAGTGATTATAGTATCGGAAAGTTTGGTCGTTTGAGACTTAACTATTTAAAAGAACATAAACGTGTTCTTTATACTGAATTGATGCTTGATGGAAAATTACATGAGCATTTAGCTAGTATTGATAAAGATGCTAATAAGAGAGTAGCTAATATCGTTAATAAATTAGCACAAGCTGAAGGTATTAATGAAGAATTAAAACAAAGTAATCAAATGGAATGGGTTCAAGCTATGAATAATATTAAAAATCGCGCTGAAGAAATTGTTTTTAATGAATTAATTTATGTGTAGGAGGTATTTTAGATATGAGTAATTTTAGAGAGGTTAATGATGATATTTTGAAAGATTGGTTATTGTTTAGAGAGGATAAACTTTCTTCTCTTACTTGTGAGGAGGATAGAAAACATTGGGTTTATTTTGATGAGATTAGCGAAAATATTTTAAGGAATGTTCCAAAGGAGAATAAACAGTATGTTCAGAAACAATTGAATAAACTTGATGATAATTTCTTGGATTATCTTGGCTATTGGAATGAGAAGTATTATAGAAATGGGTTTGTTGATGGTTCTCAGTTGGTTATGGGATGTTTTAGAGAATAAATAATTTACAATTGTGCTACAAAATCGATAATTTGAAGCACAGATGTAAAAAACAATTGTGCCACAAAATCGCAAAATTGTGGCACAATTGTTAATAATATATTATCATTTTAAGAATTCTATAAACTTATCTAAATTATTTTTATTTTTAAAAAATTCTTCTGCAGCAAATTGTTTTATCATAAATTTATCTTTTTTACTAAAACCATTATTTACTCTAAAGCCCTCTAAATTTATACCGAAAATTAGATTCTAAATCATATTCGAATATTCTACAAATTCCTTTATAATTAATTTCAAAATAATCGGTAATAGCAACTGCAGTACTACTATTTTTATCAGGCTTTCTATCACTATCAAAAACAATCTTTAAATTTTTATTTAATTTATTAAAAATCTCTGCAAAAAAAGGTAAAAACGCCTTACCATTTACAACAAAAAAATAAGAATTATTCGATATATTTTTATATGCTTTTTTTAAGATAATTTTCTCAGTTTCACCTTCTACTAACAAAATATCTTTATAAAATAGAGCTCTATAAAATTCTTCTGATTGCAGTAAATATTTAATTAAATCCTCAAACAACACATCATTTTCACTCATGTTCAATTTTTTTAATATTCCAGCATCTTGATTATATTTATTTTGAATTTCTATGCCTTTTACTATATCTGCTACTTTTATATATATTTCCTTAATTTCTTCCATTGTTAAATTTGCTTGTATATATTCAATTCTCCCATTAATATTTTTTATATCCATTAATACTACATTGTCTATATACATATTACATAATTCACACAATCTAGGATTATGTGTTGCAACTACAACTTTAATTTCAGCCTTTTCTAAAAGAGCAAATAATTTTGCAACAATTCTTAAATAAGAATCATCCAAATAATTTTCAGGCTCATCAAATAAAATAATAGAAACAGAATTTAGAAATATTGATGTCATTATTTCTAAAATATTTAATATCTTAACTTGTCCTTTTGATTTTTTCTTTATTTTATTTATATTGTTTAGTTCTTTATTGCAAAAGGTTAACAATTCTATTAATCTCGGATTTATACTTATTGTTTTTGAAATATTATTAGCTTCTCTATTTCCTCTTTGTCTTTCATTACTTTCAAATATGTATACCTTATTATCTAAATCTAATTTTACTTTGTTTTTGTGTGTCCTATTATGTATCTCTCCTTCTTCAGAAATATATATATTTTTTGTTGTATCTCTTTCATATATTTTTAATAAATTATAAGTTTTACCAGCACCATTAGAACCAATCAAGAAAAAAGTTTTATAGTTATTATCTTTAGTGATGTATCGTTCTAACATAACTTTTATCTACTTTCTCTAAAACTATTGAACAAAAATATTCAAACAACGCTTTTAATATTTCTTTATTATTCTCTTTATTTTCTTGATTCATTATTTCTAATACTGCTCTATATCCATTCTCATTTTTATATACATCTTCTATTTTAATATTTAAAATTTCCAATATATTATTTATTTGTTCTTTAAAAATTTTTTCGTTTTTTGGTAAAACTATATTACATTTATATTCTTTTACAAGTTCTATATAATTTTCTATTAAATATTCTCCTAAGTATTGTGAAGGATATGCCTTGTTTTTCCAATCCCAATTAGCATTTAATTGCCATTCAAACATTGCTGGTGATACTATTCCTGTACTTTTTTCAATATTATTATATTTCTCTAATCCTACTTTTACTTCTCTTGGTAATTTATTAAACTCTCCTTCCCAAAATACAAAAATATCTTCTAAGTTATCAATTATATATGATTGATTTTCATTATATGTATCTATCATTGTTAAGCCTAATATAATATATCTCTGTCGTAAATATTCAAAACAGTCTTCCGAAAACACAATTAAACCTGCATCTGTATCATCATTATAATTATTTTCATTTAGTGTCCTTTTGTTTCCTTTTAAATCATTTACCACAATATTTAGAGGTTGCTCACTTTTTATAACAAAAGGAATATCAATAGTTCCAATTAACCATAAATAATCCTTTTTTTCTTTATTTATATTATCTATAAATGAAGTATCATCATGATAATTATCAACATCTTTAATATGATTATTGGTATTTCTATATTCAAATTCTACAGATAAAATATAATCCCCATTTCCATATCGTGATGAATTTTGTACAAAAACATAATTTTCTAATACTTCTTTTAATATATATATATCATCATTTTCATTTTTCAGTACATTTATCTTATTCTCACTATGATAAGAATCACAATAATATAAATTTGCAATACCATTATTTCTATAATTTTCTTCACTAATTGAACTTTCATCGTTATATAGCATAGGATTTAATGTATATATAGAATTGCCATATACATTTTTATGAACAATTATATTATATACAAAGTCCAATGGATCAACAACTTTATTTTCTGAATATTCATTTCCGTTATAAAAATTATATGCCATATTTTGTATTAACCAAGAGTGTGTTATTTTTGAACTTATTGGTCGTATTATTAATTTAGCGTAGAAATCACTAGATTCCCTTTTCTCTTTATTTCCATATCTATCATACATAAAATCGCCTTCTTTTATAATTGCAGGCAAATATATATCTTGATCATATTCACTAAAATATTTTTTTATTGTATTAATTATACCTATAATTGAATCTGATTTTTCTAACTCTTTTATCATTTTTATTCTCCTTTCTTAATCTGGATATCTAATAAAATTTACTATTTTCCATCTATTAAAGAATTTTCTTTTGCTAATAAATTAGTAAAATTTTTATACTCCATTAATTCTAAAAATTTCAATTTTTTCATTTTCTTTGCCATTTCTTCGTTCAGAGCAATCATATCAGAAACATTTCTTGTTATTAACTTTATATCATCATTTTCCAATATATCTTTTTTACTATTTGGTGATATAAAAAATTCTTCACTATAATTAATTATAATGTATGAAATTAAATTTAATTTTTCTTCTTCCTTTAATTTTTTAAATTGCTGTATAAAAAGTTTATATTTTTTATGTTCTTTGCTGATAAACATTATTACAACAGTTTTTTCTTTTAAAGGAAATACGCACAAATTAATGTTCTCTATAACATATTTAGGAGAATGATTATATATATCATTAATAATGCCACCTTTCAAATCTCCAGTCAAAGCTATATGTCCTTGAAATCCAATAGGTGCAACATAATCTAATACCTTCCAATAGATTAATTCATAACTAGACGTTGACTTTTTATTAAGTATATCCAAAGCTCTTTGAAACTCTTTTTTTATTTCATTCAAATCTAGATAATTTACTTTTTGCTTTTCTAAAAGTTCCATTTTCCAAAATCCATCTGTCTCACTAAGCATTTTTCTATAAATAGAAATTTCATTTAGTCTTTTATCATACATTTTCAAAGTGTTTTTAAAATCTATTTGTGCCATAATCTTTTTTCTTGGAAGTTCTAATAATTTATTTTCATCTTCATAATCTTTAAACAAATTATTATCACATTCATTACAAATCCTATGGAAAGTACCACTATTGTTAACACCTTTTTCTTCTTTTATAAATGGTGCTTCAAAAAAATAATTTGAATTTAATATCATTCCCATTTCACTTAAATTATTTAATATGAATTTAGGTAAAGAATGCGAATTACAAAAACTACTTACTTTCTTATTACAACATAGACAATATTCTAATTTTGAATCAGCTCTTGCTTCTTTTATAATTTGATTGTATTGTTTTAAAAATACACCACTAATATCTTTCATATTAATCCCTACTTTTTATTAACTTAGTTTTTTGTATTATATAATAGTAATTTTTATATTTTTGTCGAATCTTGTAACACTTTATAATTTTATGACATAAATACAATTTCTTTTACTTTATATAACAGCTTAAATATTGCAATAACAATAATGGTATATATAATACTTATTGTTAAAATACTATCAAATACTTTACTTATATTTATAAGAATCCAACCATTAAAGCTGAAAGCAATCATATAACCTATACTTCCAAACACTGATGCTTGTCCTCTATTATAAAAAACTCCAACCATAGAAAATGATATTATATGTAATATCATTCCACCAATTAAGTACGTAAACAACATCACTATTAATTGATTATCTGATACAAATTCAAATGGATTTGGCATAATTTCTTCTCTTATAAGACTATTAAATTCGCTTATAATTTTGTACATTTTCTCCTCCTTCTATATTAAAAATAGAACATAGCTAGTAATTTCTTAGTTCCTAGCTTGTTCTATTTTTCATTTGTAACTTTTATAATTCTAACTTTTCATCAAATATAACCATACTATGAATTATCTCTTCTAATACTAATAATTCTAGCTGATCATACTCTCCTTTAGTATCAATCATATTCAACGCATTTATGTATCTAGGCTTTTCTTCAAGTTGTATATATATTGGAGGAATATTTTTTAATCTCAACAACCATAATAACATTGCTCTGCAACATCTTCCGTTCCCATTATTTAACGGATGGATCACTGTTAATCTATGGTGAATCTTTATTGATTCTAAAACATATTCATGTATTGTTATTAATTCTTTTTTAGCTATCAATGCATTGATCTGCTCTCCAACTTTTATTAATTCTTGTGGAATTAATCTATAATCAACTGTACTTATTTCTGCACCATTTATCCTATTATCCTCCTGTCTTGGAAACGGTAATTGATTTCCAAATGGAGTATATTTATACAATAAACTTTGCATTTTTTGTAATTTCCAAACATCTATCTTATCTTTTGTATTTAATGCATATTCTAACAATTCTATGTTTCCTAGCGCTTCTAAAATATTAGGGTCTGTGTCACTTCCGTATTTTTCGAAATTATTATTTAGCCTTAAATCTGCTAATATATAATTTATCTGTTCTTCATTAACATCTACACCTTCTAATCTATTTTCATTTAAAACCAAAAATTGTTTAAATTTAATATTAGTCGCATTGTTATCTTTTGGTCTCGCATAACAATAAAAGTCTACTATCTCTCTAGTTAACTTTAAATTGTTTTTTATTCCGAATTGTTCTCTTAGCTTATCAGCCTGTATTTTTTTTATTCTTTTTTTCAGTTCTTTGCTATCTGTATCACCATCAATTCTTCTTAATTTATAGGCAATATTATATACACAACTTTCAAAACTTACGCCAAAATATTCAGAAACATATATTACTTTTTCTAAATCAATATATCCTTTTTCGTTAATATACTTTTTTACTTGCTTATCTAATTCTTTTATTGGCATTAATAAACATGCTGCAAATTTATCTGCAAATTTTTCTATACTGTTTTTTCTTTCGCTTATTGGACATATAATAGCATTTGCTTTATCTTTTATACAGTGACATATTTCATGTGCTGCTGTAAATCTTTGCCTATATAATGGTCTATTAAAATTAATTGCCACTACATCAATGTCATCTTCTGATAAGGCAGGTATATATAATCCTTCTAAATCTTTAAAATTCTTAATTACTAATTTTACATCTAAACTTTTTAAAATTTTAAATGGATTTATAGGGTATTCTATATTTCCAATTTCATTTTTATACTGTTCTAGCACTGCATCTGCTAGCAATTCTGGAGAAGAGAAATATTTAGAATAATCAAGTTGTTTATTCACTAATTTTTTTATCCTTATACATTTTTTTGAATTTTATTAAATTTAATATTTCGTCTTGATCTTCTTTTGATAATTCACTAAACGTTCTTGCAAACATTGGCACGTTCTCTTCTTTCTCTCCTTCTAATAATTCTTCCATTGTCCATCCATATATTTTTGCAAATTTGGATAATTCTTCTGCAGATACCTTTCTTATTCCAGCTTCGATATTAGTTATAATTACTCTAGATACTCCTATTAAGTTTGCAACATCTTCTTGTGTTAATCCTAAATATTCTCTTGCTTTTTTTAATCTTGTACCTAGTTCATTCATTTTAATCACTCCTTTTCATTTATATATTATATAGCAATTTGTTTAAAATTGCAACATTTTTGTAAGATTTTCTTACATTTATTTTTAATATAATGGATAGACTTATTAAGACTATCCCTATATTTATTCATATTTATATTCTTCTCCTTCTTCAGCAATCATCATAGTATATTTATCTTCTTCATTATCAATTGGATAAAAAATCTCATTACATCTATTAACTCTTCTTTTTAAATATTCTGATAATAACTTATCCTCGCAATAAATATAACATCCTTTTTGCCCTCTTGTAAGTAATGTTCTATATGTATTTTTTATTATTTCATCAGCAAGTTTTTCTGCTTTATCAGGATTTTCTTGATACATCTTTTGTATACCTTTTATTGATTGATCGGTCTTTGCTCTTTCTGTAACATCTGTAATTACTTTGCCATTTTCATATCTTAAATCATTTCCAATAATTACTCCAACATAGTCAAATTCTAATCCTTGGGCAGTATGTATACAACCAATTTCATTAACAGATTTAGCATCAATTGCCCATGTCTGACTATTTCCTAAATTCCAACTCATTGCAAAGTCGTATTCTGGAATTGTTATATCAAATACATCTGATTTATTTTTTCCATCTTTTATCCAATCCCAACAATATCCAGCAAGCAACCTTGCTTTATTGTTTATTTTATTTTTTTCAAATATTATATCTCTTACTTCATTAGGAGTATCACAAATCCTAATATCATAGTCTAAATCAAATCCATCGCTATTAGCTGTTTTTCTAATGTCTAAAACATCATCCAACCATGCAATATATCCATCAGATCCATTACATCTAAATTGTGATTCTAGTTCCATTATTTCTGATTCTGCTCCTGCTTGCTCTATGTATTTTTGTATTTCTGCAACACTTCCAATATCCTTTAGAGTAACTTTTTGTGATTCATCTATAAAGAATATTGAAAATTTTGATGCATGAATAATTTCTTTTATTTGATTTTCTCCTAAGTTTTGAAACATTCCAGATTTTGCATTTAATCTATGAGCTTCATCAACTATTAAAACATCAAATTCATTTTCTGCTGATTCAACAAATGAACCAGAGCCTTTGAAAAGATTATTTATTCTTGTTTTTCTAAAGTCTCCACTTAACTTAGTAGCATATACATTTCTAGGTGCTGCATTTTTTGTTACATAAGAGCACACCATATTTTCGTTTGTCAATTTTACTAATAAATTAATTGCAAGAACTGATTTGCCGGTTCCTGGTCCACCTTTAACAATTAAAACTCGTTTACTTCCATCTCTATATGATTTTCTCGCCATTTCTAATGCAGTTTCATATACAAGTTTTTGATCATCTATCATTACAAATTCTTGATTACCTTTTAACATACTTGATAAAGCATCTTGTAACGATTTAGATGGCCTAATCTTTCCGTTTTCAATCATATATAGTGTTTCTTTATCATCACCATATTTAATATACTTATTTATGAAGTCTCTTAATTTTTCTACATCACCTTTTATAAATGCAGGCGCTTTTTCTAGATAATTTTTATAATCATCTGCCAACAATGTTGGAGGCGTAACGGCTAAATAATTATGTAAGTATGCACATGGATGCAAATCAATTTGTCTTTCTTGGACTGTTTCATTGTAATCTTCTATTGTTGTAGCATATGACCAAGCTTGATATGAAGGATGTGCTACCTCTCTTAATGCATGTCCTGTAAAAGCTTGTACAACTCCGTCTTTTCCACTTACAATATTAGCTTCTGTCCATTGTTTCAATTCAACTATAATTGCTGTATTTTTTAGTTTTCCATCTTTACCCGTTATTATAAAGTCTACTCTTTTAGATGTATTCGGTATTTTAAATTCAATAGCTATTCCTACATTTCCTGGTATTTTGTTATCTATTAAAACTTTCATCATATATTGCATAGAATTATTCCATGCTTTTCTTTCTGATTCAGATGTATGATATCCCATCTTTTCATAAAATTTTCTATCTATATTTTCTTCAATTCTATCTTGTACAACATCTTCCACAAATATTTGCTTTGTTGCTTCATATACTATCATAATAATTGCCCCCAAAAATTATTTCCACTCATAATCAATAAATAAATATTTTCTAGTTTCCTCTCTTATATTTTGAACACATTCGCCTGTATTAACGAATTTTCTATGATATGCATTATACAATCCATAAATATTAAATCCTTTTTTGCCATCTTGGACCTTCTCTATATATTCAGTAAAAAAATTTTCTAATACTTCTTTCAAAATAATTCCCGAATTATAATTAACTTTATTTTTTATTTCTTTCAAAATAGTAATAAACTTCTTAGGCATAAACGGATTATTAATAAAAAAATCTAATTTCTTATTATATTCATAAAAATTGTTATTAAAATAAATTTGCTCTATATTTACAATTCCTTTTTTAGCTTCTAAGTATTTTTCTTTCTTTGCATTTTCAATTTCTTCAATAGTGAGATCGTCTGAAAAAGGTTCTAACACTTCTACACATTTTAATTGTTCACTATTATTTGTTATAATTCTACTTCCACACCTGTCCTCTTTTATCTTTTTTATAAATTCCTTATTAGATTTCATTACAAATCCATATTCTTCTAAATATATATATACATTCAATTGCAATAACGATAAATAATCTATTTCCTGATTAGTAAATTCCAACAACTCTTTTAAAATTTTAGCCTGTTCCTTTATTACTTCGTTTCTTATTGGTTGTAAAATCGTATTCTTAGCTCTCTTATAAGTTAAAACTCCAATAATTGTTGCAATACCAGTAAATAAAATTTCCATAAAATCTTGGATATATGATATATTTTCTTTGAGAAAAACTATAATACTATTCATCGAAAAACTCCTATTCTTTCATTAATTTTTCAACTATAAACATATCTGCTGGTGCAAACTCATAGTTGTAAAACTCTTTTCTATCTATCCACTTAGCATCTTCATGTTCATTTAATACCATATTTCCACCAAGAATATTGCACTTCAATGCAATTAAATTAATATCTTTTTCTGGATAGTTAAATACTTTTTCATCTAAGTATCCTTCAACTTTAACGTCAATATTCAACTCTTCTTTAAGTTCTCTAATAATTGCATCTTCACGAGTTTCATTTGGTTCAATCTTACCACCTGGAAACTCCCATAACCCACCTTGTGATTTTTTCAAGTTTCTTTGTGTTATCAATATTTTACCACTTTCATCTGCTATTACTGCAGCTACTACATTTATCATAATTTACTCCTATAAAACGTTTTTATTTGCTTCTGAAATAAACTTACCTGGTATGGAATTATTTAATTTCCATACAAAACTTACTGGTTTATTTCCTTGATGGTTAACATGCCTACATTCTCCTAAATATATATATGGACTTGCTTTCCCATTAACATTTCTATATTCTCTAACAAATAAAGATACTCTACCATTGCTATTAATATATCTTTGTATATTTTTACTTTCTTGTGTATCTCTGTTTTGACTTTGCCAATGAAATAAATTTTCACTAATTGCGTAGTCTTCATATAATGTTGATTCAGAAAATTCTTTATCAGATTTATTTAATGTTATGAAGAATATATCTAAATCCTTATCTTTAAAATATCTTACACCTTCTACTACCGGTCCATAAAATTCTTCTGTATAATACTCTAATCCTGCTAAAATTTGAGTTTGTGTATATGTACAATGAACTTCTAATGGACATTCAAAATCATAACTATTTTTTATAGGTACACAATTGATTTTCTCAAATAAAATATTTAGTATTTCTAATATTTCTTTTTTAAAGTTGTTGTTTTCAACTAACTTCATAATTCCTTCTTGTATTGAATTAAATCCATTCTTTTCTGGTGTCCCTACATAAAATGTATAATATAGCATATTTCTTAATATTATATTTTCTTTATTCATTTCAGTATTAGGATTATTTATATATTCGATAGCAAATTTTAATAATTTAGGTGAATCCATTGATAATAAGCTTGGTATTCTTCTACTTATAAACTCTTCGTTATCACATTCAAAATCAGATATTACTTCTGCCATTGCACATAATCTTGAAAATGTTCTATTACTTTTATAAAACTCATTAATTTCAATGTTATTATACTCTAAGAAATTCTTTAAATTAAGTTCTTTGCCACTATCATTTTCAAAATACTTTATCTTACCTATTAAAACGTCTTTATTATTTTTTAATCCTTTTATATTTCTAAGAACATATTCTTTTGCCTGTTTTTCTAATTTAATAAAACATCCTTTAGGTAGTTGTGCAAACCCATTCTTTACATAGTTTTCAACCGACTGTTTTGTCTTGCCTATTAGAGCTCTATACTTATCCGCAAATCTATAATTTTTATTAGATTGCCCTATAAAGTCCAATACAGTTAAACAATCTTTTCCTTCACACAACCTTAAACCTCTTCCTAATTGTTGCAAAAATATTGTTAAACTTTCCGTTGGTCTTAAAAATAATATTGTATTAATCTCAGGAATGTCTATACCTTCATTAAATAAATCTACTGTAAATATAAATTTTATATCTCCGTTTTTTAGGTTTTTGCTTACATTTTCTCTAATTTCTTTATTACTATTACCTGTAAGCGCAATTGAAGGTATTCCCGCTTTATTAAATTCTTCTGCCATAAATTCTGCATGTTTTATACTTACACAAAATCCTAAACCTTTTACATTATATATATCATCAACGTATTTTACTGTATTTTGTATTATATCAATTGATCTTCTTTTTGCTATTTCTGTATCTAATACATATACATTCTCAAGTTCAGAAACTTCATATCCACCTCTTGTCCATTTCAAATTAGATAAATCAACAAAATCTGATACTCCAAAGTATTGAAATGGGCATAACAATTTATTATCAATTGCTTCTGGTAGTCTCATTTCATATGCCATTCTTTTATCAAAATATTTTGTTATATCTGCACCATCCATTCTTTCTGGTGTTGCCGTTAATCCTAGTAATATTTTAGGTTTATAATATTCTAATAATTTTTGATAAGACTGCGCAGCACCATGATGAACTTCATCTATTACAATATAATCATAAAAATCTGGTGTAGTTCTTTCTAATAATTTATTTGAATTTAAACTTTGAATACTCACAAATAAATTCTCTATGGATTCTGGTTTATTATTTCCAACTAGTAATTCTCCAAAATTCAAATCTTTACAAATATATCTAAAGGTATCTCTACTCTTCTTTAAAATTTCTTCTCTATGCGCAACAAATAAAAGTCTCGCTCTAGGATTTTCATCTCTAAATCTTTTATAATCAAAAGCAGATATTACTGTTTTTCCAACTCCAGTTGCTGCAACAACTAAATTTCTATATCTACCAAAAACTTCTCTTTCAGCTTGCAAGTTCTCTAAAATTTCTTTTTGATATGAATATGGTTTTATATCAAATTCAAAAGTCATATCATTTTCTTTTTTCTTTGATTTTTGTAATGCATTTTTTAAAAACATTCTACTTTTTTCACTATTATCAAACGTTTCAAACGAACTATCATTCCAATATGTTTCAAATGTTGCATTTATCTTTGTTATTATTTCAAAAGATTCTTTTTCTGATAATTTTACATTCCACTCTAATCCTGTTGACATTGCTACATTTGACATATTTGAAGAACCTACATAAGCTGTAGTAAATCCGTTTTCTCTTTTAAATATATAAGCTTTTGCATGCAATCTTGTTCTTTCAGTATCGTATGAAACTTTTATTTCTGTATTTGGTAGCATTGCCAATTCTTCTACTGCTTTAAAATCAGTGGCTTCCATATATGATGTTGTTATTATTTTTAGTTTTTTACCATTTTGAGTAAATTCTTTTAACTCATCTAATATAGTTCTTAATCCACTCCATTTTATAAATGACACTAGCATACATATTTCATCACAAGAAACTATTTCTTTTTTCATTTCTTCATTTAAGTTAGGTTCCTTTTTAGAGCCTGTAAATAAAGATGCTCTAGAAATAGATGTTTCCGGTCTAATAACTTTATTATTAAAATCTGTATTATTTATTTTTTCATAAACATATGTTAGAACTTCAGCACTATCACTAACTTTTAATTCATCAAACTCACTATCTTGTAATTTTTCTTTTAATACCTGTATTATCTCATTACACAATTCTATTTGTTTCAATAAATATTCTTGTGGTTCTGATATTCCATCTCTAACATACTTTAATGCCGTTTTTGTTATATTTGCAATATATTGAGTTAAAATATTCTTTGCCTCTTCTGGATCTAATTTTTCTTTTCCTATTAACAATTCATCATTATCTATTTCTTTTAATATTTTATTATTAATTATTTCTTCATAAATTCCATTTTTCATACAATACTACCACCATTTATAGTTTATTATATTTAGTACTTACTCCCTTAGCTTTTTCTACTGGATATTTCTTTTTTGTTTTTTCTAATTTTTTCATTATTATTTCTTCTGGGCTAACTCCTAATTTCATAGCCATTTGTATGCAATATGTAAATACATCCGCTAATTCTTCACATACTTCTTCTTTATTATAATTTTCATTGTCCCATTGAAAACATTCTAATAATTCCCCAGCTTCAATTGATATTGATTTTGCTAAATTCGCAGGTGAATGAAATTTATCCCAATCTCTTTCTTCATTAAATTCCTTTATTTCTTTCATCAATTCTTCCAAAACGCACACCTCCATAGATTACATATAATTCTTCTACTATATCTTATATCATATTTTTTTATTTTTTTCCACAATCCAACAATTATTTATAAAAAAATAGAAGTATTGCTACTTCTATTTAACCCTAATCCTATCATTAGTTCTTATACTATCTCTTGTTACTACTATATTAGCTTTACTATTTATTTTATTATATAATCCTATATTTTCTTCTGAATCGTAAGAAAAAGTGATACATACTGCATATTCCTGCGGTTTATCTTGCTCTATATATTTAAATCTTTCTTTACCTGTAACTAATATATAAATATATGGTTCGTCACTAGTTTCATTTAATAGATCTTTTCCTCCTCTTTCTCCCTTACACCAAGTTCTTTGTTGCAAAGTTGATTTTACTAAAGATTCATATCCAGGTGAAAAATCAGCTTTATAGCAATTCGGTAATGATTTAAAATCATCTTCTGTATCTTCTCCCAATTGTTTCTTAGTCTTATATTTTATCAGGGTTTCTTCATCGATCTTTCTAAATACTTCAAACCATAAATTATTAGCTAAATAGTCCTTTCTACTTAATCTTGTCATAGGATTATATGCTAAACTAACTTTTATGGTTTTATTAGATTTTACTGTTAAAAATTCATTCGGAACAGGAATTTTATATAAATGAAATGATCTCAAATCTAATGAATCCTCTGCAAATAAAGTAACATTTTTCTCTGTTGAATACATTAACTTTTCAGTTACTTTTCCATATCCTAATAATCTTAGGCATTTATCTTGTTTCATATTAACAGCACCATGATAGTTCATATCTTTTGAATTTTCTGCCCATTCTCTCATATCTTTAGAAACTTCTGCGGAATTTCCTAACATTGCTTTTACTAAGTTCATAGATGGTTTTTTTCCTAATTGTTTTTCTAAACTTTTTTCTATTCTTGCTGCTATATTAGTAACATGAGGCGCAGAAAAACTTGTACCACAATATCCTCTAAAAATCTTATCATTGTTATTATTTAATGTTGGTTCTAGTAGATTAATATTATTTGTATCCCATCTATTTCTCCCTCTAGGAGCTTGTTTCAATGCAAAATTTCCACCATAATCCACAAACTCTGGTTTTATAGATTTATTAATTCCTTTTCCTATTCTTGTAAACACCGATGGATAATCCTTATCAGCAACAGAAAGAGTATTAGAACTATATTGTCTTGGTATAGTTGTTTCATCATATCTAGTAATCGACCCTACTGTAATATTTAAAGCTGAAGTAGCTGGATCAATCAATTTATGTTCATTACTAAATAATTGATTTCTTGCATTTTCTTTTAATTCTTCTCTTGATGAAAAATCTTTTATCTCTGGATTAGATACGTTTCCTGCACTTATAATAATTAGAATATCCATTTTCCTTGCCAAGTCATCTAGTAATCCTGCCCAAGCAAATTGCCTTCCTCCATTATATATATTATTCTCTATTCCTGCTGACAAATTAAAAATTCTACACCCATAATTTTCATAAAAAAATTCAATTGCTTTTTTTACAATAATCTCTGGTCTTTCATTTTCAGGGAATACTGGTGAATTGTCAAAATTATTATGCATTATCTTTGCATTGCATATTCTGACTGATGGTGTACATTTATTTTCTTTCATTATTTTGTCAAAATCTCCATATGCAACAATTCCCGCCACAGCTGTACCATGTCCATTTTCATCATTAGTTGTACTTTCATAAGTATCAAACTCTTCCTCTCCCCAAATACAATTAGCTAACAAAGGATTTCCTGAAAATACTCCAGAATCTAAAACTGTAGCAATCGGTGAATTTTCATCCAAACCACCTTCTACTATCGGTTCAAAGTCATTTGAATAAATTTCAAATTGTTCTTGTGATATAGGTTTATATGGCAAATCAATTAATGCTATAATATCTGAATCTAGTAATGCATTTAATGAAAATTCGTTAACAAATGCTCTTCCTAGTATAAGTCCTGGTATTTCTAACATATCTCCAAGTATTTTACTCTTACCTGTACCTATTATTGTTTTTATTTGACTTTCTATTTCAGAAATTTTTGAACTATCATTATTATACCATACATCTATATTTACTATAAAAAAATCATCCAAAAATTTTTCTTTGTTTTCATATGCTCGTTTTAGTCTTATTCCCATTCTATCTTCTTTAGAAATTTCTCTAATATCCTCTATACTATTGAATAGATCTCTTCTTTTGGCATATGTTAATGTTTGTGCTTCTTTATTGTCTGTTTCCCAATATTCTCTTTCTGCATTAAATCTATCTATATCTGTTTTACTTTCAAATTGCACTATTAATTTTGATTTACTTGTACTCTCTACTGTCTGTGTCTCTTCCACTAAATACATATTGAATTTGTTCTGCATTAATTGCAAAACATCTTCTGAAATAGCATCACTCTCTAATTCTAATACTATTAAATTTTCTGAATTAATTCCATTATCTTTTCTGTTCTTTAATATATTGTTATATGTATTAGAAATTTGATTTTTCAATTTTTGACCATGCTTAGTTTTATCTCTATCGGGTGGCTTCGGTGCTACTGGATTTTTTCTTCCTCTGTATAAATAAGTATTATCTTCTTTTTGAATCTCAATGTGATTATATTTATCCATCAAAGTCTCCTATCTTAATACTGTGTTTTTCGCAATTCAACTAGTTTTTTCTGTTTCTTTACAGCATATTCAATATCTTTCTTACTATATATTTTTCTTCCTTCTAAAATACATTGTTTTTTTATAATTTGACACATTTTTTCTATGTCAGAATGAGAAAATAATTTAAAATCATTCATATATTCTTGAAAAATATGTAATGGTCCTTTAAATCTACCAAGATTTAATTTTATTAAATCACTCTTTTCATCTACAGTTGGCATGTCAAACATAATAGTTTCATCAAATCGCCTCCAAATAGCATAATCTAACGATCTTTCAAAATTGGTTGCAGCAATTACAATTGATTTTGCCTTAAAATTATCTATTTGTTGTAAAAAAGCATTAACAACTCTTTTTATTTCTCCATGTTCTGATATATCATCTCGGCTCCTAGCTATTGCATCAAATTCATCAAAAAATAACACATAACTGTCACTTTTTGCATATTCAAACACTTTTCTTATATTGCTTGCTGTTTCTCCTAAGTATGATGATATCAAAGCATCGAACCTAACATATAACATGGGAATTCCTAATTCACTTGCTATCGCATTAGCTGATATTGTTTTACCACAACCAGGAGGTCCATAAAATAATATATTTTTTTGAGGTTTTGCGCCATTGCTTACTAAAACATCCCAATTATAAAATTCTCTTACTATTTCTTTTAATTGCTCTTTTTTCTCTTTTGTTAAAATTATATCTTCAAAACTTTTATCTGGATATATTACTTCTACTAACGGAACTTCTTTATCATTGTCAATAGGCATTCTATTTATCATGTTAGACATAATATATTTTTGTTCAATTGTATTACTATTTATAATTCTATTTAAGTCTTCTGCAATTAATATATGATTTTTTTTTCTTTCTTCATCAATAATTTCATTAGCAATTTTGTAAAACATTTTATTGTCTTTTGTTTTATAGCTAATAAATAATTTTTTCAATAAATCTGATCTAGCCATTTTTTTCTCCTTATAAACTATTTCTACTATATAATATCATAAAGTTCTAAAAAAATCTCCTTTTTTATTAAATTTTATAATAAAAGTTGACATCTTTCGCTACCAAATTCTATCTCTCATACCTTCTTTCTTTTTTCTTACTCTTAGTCAGTTCTTTTCTTCTATTTTCTCTTTCTTCTAATTCCTTAATCTCATTTTTAATTACAGGCGCACTTTTTTCAATCTCATTACAAAAACTAATTTCTTTTCGTATATTTTTTATTTGTTCTGTAACAGCTATAATTTCTTTATATGCTGCATCTTTTTCCTTATCTGTATTTAAATTTTTCTTTTTATAATACAACTTATCCCTTGCATTCAAATGTTTTTTCAAATTCTCTTCCTGTTCTTTCTTAACAACCTGTATATCTTTCAAAGTCGCAATTTTATATTTTGCTAAAAATCTATTCCTTTGTGAATAATGTTCCATCTTTCTTACTTCTGCCCTCATATGTGGTGATAATTTATATTGTTCATTTCTTTTAGGATAAATCTTTAATAAATAACAATAGTGATAATATAAAGCTCTAATACCTTTAGGTTTTATCCAACTTTTCACACTACCCTTTCTCGAAAAATATTTTCCATTCAAACTTTTAGCCCATGGAATACTTTTATTTTTTCTAATAGGATTTCTATAAATTTTATTTTGTATCTTCTCCATAGAGTATTCTTCTCCAAAGGCTCTTTCAACTCTAATATTTCTTTTATATGGTTCTCTCCTAATGCTTAACTTTCCTGCTCGATAACTGTAATTGTATCCCATAGCAATTAACATTTGCTCAAACTCTTTTTTAGAATAAGAATTCTTTATTGCATAATCTAAATCTTCTTTAGCAAAATTATAATAGTCAGAATTTTTTAAACTTTTTCTATAAAAATTTTCAAAATTAATTCCAGACTTACATTCTTTTTCTCCTAAAACTTTTAATCCGAACTCATCACAAATATCATCTGAAGTTTTACGAAACAATGCTATGTTTTCTAAATTACTATAATACTTATATCCATCTTTAAATGAAACTGAATTTAAAACAAAATGATTATGAACACATTGAGTATTTAAATGAGTTGATACTACAACTTCAAATCTATCTCCCCACATTTCTTCAGCAAGTTTAATTCCAATTTGATGTGCTACATCTGGAGTCACTTCTCCTTTGGCAAAAGATTGATAAGCATGAAATGCAAGTATACCTTTTTCTTTTTTATATTTTTTCTTGGTTGCAATCATTTGCTCAATTGCATTTTCGACTTCACAATTAATTCCTGTTGTATAAAATTTCTTTTCCGTTTTATCTGGATTAGTTGCATACGATAAAGCTTGTCTTACACTATAAAAATTATCTTGTGTTTCTTTATAAAATTTATTTTTTGTTTTCTCTTCATTTGTTGCATAATCAATTACATGATCTAATCGTTTTTGTACTTTCCATATCTTTGTTGTTGCCATTTTTCTGTTCTCCTCTCTTTTCAAAAAGGGGATTGGGGATTTTCCCCATATTGAATTTCAGTTGGCGAAATTCATTGCTTGCTAGGACAAGAAAGTACTGTTTCAAAGTATCTAAAATATCTATTTTTCGTATCAATTTTTCTCTTTTTTAGTAAAAATACTTGGACTTTTTAAATAAAATCCAAGTACTTTTCTTCTAATTTTTTATTATAAAATGTTTAATTTATAATAATTATTTTTTAAGATATTTAACCTTTTTTTATTATTTTTTATTTCATGATTTTCATCTTCTGCTCCAAATAATTTGTTGAATTTTCTTAATAATATTTCTTTTTCCGTATCTCTTATTAGGCATGGAATTTTATTATATCCCAACATTACTGTTGCTAATAATTTTGCCCTATTACCTAAAATATAATACTCATTTCCTTTTTGAATAACTTCAAATGGTTTTCTAATTCCTTGCTTTTTTATTAAGTTTTTATATCTGCGAACCTTTTCTAAATTTTCGCTACATATCGTTCCATTTTTAACCCCTTTTATATCTTTTAATTCTATTTCTTTGTATTCTTTATAAACTTTCATATTATCAATTCCTTTCTTTTTTCTATTTACTTTTTTCATTTTTTATATTAAAATATATTTACAATCATTTGAGTTAGTATTTTGTTTGGCGACTTATACTAGCTCTTTTTCTTTTACACTTTTTAATGTTATTCCATAACACATTTGATACAATTTTGAGATAATTGCATCTACTAATTGTTCATCTTGACTTTGACTAAATCTTTCTATTAATCCCTGTTTATCAAACCTAGTTGTAATTATTATTGGTAATCCATTTTCATTTCTATTTTCAATTATTGTATACAATTTTTCTAATGCCCACTGACTTATTTTTTCTGTTCCAAGATCATCAATTATAATCATATCTACATTTGAATATAACTCTATTAATTCATTTTCTGATTTTGTATTATCTCTAAATGTTTCCTTAATCATATCTAGTAACATTGTTAATCTTCCCATTAATACAATCTTACCATTTTCAATTAATTTATTTGCAATTGATGCTGCTAAATGTGTTTTTCCTAGTCCTGACTTGCCCGTTATTATCAGTCCTTTATTTTGCATTTCTGATATACTTTTATTTGTATAATCTTTAACAACTTCTACTGCAATTTCATTCTCTGAATTAATATTAAAATTTTCAAAGTTCTTTTCTTGAAATTTTCTTCCAACATAGTTCTCTTTATAAATCTTATTTATAATATTTCTAAAATGCTTTCGTTTTTCTACTTTATATTCTTGCTCATCTATCATCTTCCAATGTTCTTGTGCTTTATTGCAATTGCATCTTTCGTATTTAATTGCATCTAGAGAAATATTAGCATATAAATAATCAAGTCCTTTAGGATTCAATTCTTTGCCACAAAATTCACATTTTTTGAACTTACTGTGTATAATTTCATTAGATTTTGTACTGTCTAAAACCATTCTCATTCTCCTCTCTTATATTTTCTTTTTTCATTTCTTCTAAATCTTTTGTATTCTTTTCTCTTTCGTTACTTAACGTTTCAGTAACGTTACTTTTTTCGATTTCACTTTTATGCTTTTCACGATATCTTCTTTGTCTTTCTCGACCTTGTTTTTGATACTTTTCATATTTTTCAATACTTTGATACTTGTCCCAGTTTTTTATTAGAAATGTTTCCCCTTCTTTTAATAACATCTCTAACTCTAGAAATTTTTTCAAAATTTTTTCAATTTTTTTATTAGATTTTCCCATTATCTTTGAAAAATTTTGTATTGTCATTGGATTATTTTCTCCAATTTCTAATCTTCCTTTATTATTACATTGAACTGCTAGTGCAATTAAATGCATCCATACCCTAAAGTATGTATCTCCATCTGGAAGATTTAGAATTATTTGAATCTTTCTATTTGAAAATATATTTGATTCGACCTTAAACCATTGTATTTCATACATAGCCTCCTTTCCTCTCTTTCTATCAATTAATATTTAATTGATTCTTTTTCTTTGCTACTCAAATATTCATCTAATATTTGAACTCTGAATAGAAATTTGCCACCAACTTTGGAGCATGGTATTTGTTTTCTTCTTACTAATTGATTTAGTAACCAGTAAGATATTCCTAAATACTCTGCTGCTTCTTTCATTGTTAGTGTAGTTCTTTGAACTTTTTGTAATTCCATAGTTATCACCTCCTGTTTCTGCTTATTTAATGTTGACTTCCGTTAACAATTGAATTATACTAAATATAGTTAACCTCAACAATAATTTTATTGTAAATTTTTAAGGTTTGTTAGCACTAAAAAAATAACAGTTTTTTTCAACTGTTAACATTGGAGGATTTTTATGGAAAATAAAAGTGATTTAAGAGTTTCTTTTAATTCTAATCTATTTGTTCATACTACAACACAGATTGTTGGACATTATTACAAAGAATTTATTGAAATAAATGAAGACTTTGAAAAAATGACTGAAGATGAATATTCAAAAATGATGATTGCTAAGGCTAATAGTTGCAAAGATAAAAAAGAAAGAGATAAAATTGCAAATGAATATGCAAAAAATATTCAAAAATATTATCCACACATTCCTAATTACTCTATCCTCTCTTTCAATGACAATGTAAGTTCATTGACTGGATATGTATTATTTAAAAGTGAAGCTGTTCAACAACAATTTGACTTATCTTTACTAGACATTATAAGCTATAATTTTAATACCTTTAATGATTATTATTTATTTTTTATAAATTACTTTGATTATTTTTTGAATAAATTAGAAAAAAATGATTTAGATAAAATTAAATTTAATACTTTATATCCAATTAAAGATATAATTGCTTTAGCTAAAAAATACTATGAAAAAGAAATAGATAATATAATCAAGTATCAAAAATTATTTAAAAATTGCATTAATTTCTGTTATCAAATTGATACTTCTATTGATTTAAGTAATTTAACCTTACAACAAAGATTTTTCATATATAACCAATTATATAAAAATCCTTTTAAAGGCATATCTAATAATTTTGAATCAATTAATCTTTTGGATTATACATATGATAATATCCCATATAATAGTGAAGTAATTGAGCCTAAAGATGTTCTAATCATCTCTTCAATAATTCATACATATGATCCAGATGGTACACGATTAGCTAGTTCTTATCAATTAAAAACTGATAATATATTTACTGCTTTATATATTACTTTATTTAATATTCTTGGTATGGATGAATTTTATATTAGAATCTGTGGCAATTGTAATAAATATTTCTTAACGCAAAAACAAAATGTAGTTTATTGTAGTAGAGAATGGAATAATAATTTAACTTGTAAAGATGTTGGAAGTAAGTTGTCACAAAAGCGAAGAGAGTCTGAAGATAATATTTATAAAAAGTATAGAAATGAATCAGCAAGAAAAGCTATGCTAGTTTCTAGAAATGCTGACATTCCTGAATATAAAACTAAATATGATAAATGGAAAGAAAAAGCTAGTAAGTTTTGGGATAATGTGAAAAAAGGAACTAAAACACCTGAAGATTTTGAAAAATGGATAGATAAAAATAAGTAAAAGTTACGCAGAAAATGCGTAGCTTTTTTTACTTGTATATTTACTTAATTCTTTATATTTAATTTTTTATCTATTCCTAATTTAATTAAAATCTTTCCTAATGGAATCATAAAAAAATATCTGAATACTAAATTAATTATTTTGAAAGGCACAATAAGAATATATATAAATATTCTTATAATAACCATTTCTAAAATTCTATATAAGAAAAGCTCAAATTTAATTAGAAAAACATTAATTCTACTCTTCCACCATTTACTATTTGCTTTTGGATTAAAATATATTCCATTAGTAAAAAAAGAGATCGCTTTAAAATTTAGTGGCAACTCAAATGTATATAATCCTATTTCTTTCCTTATTTGATTTAACATATCAGCTACTAAATATAGCAAAATATCTTTATCATAATATTTACACTTTTTTATTATATCAGTACTAAATTCTCTAAAAAAGCAATACTTTTTATACATTTTCTTCGAACCATAAATAAATATAGTAGAACCAAACTCAAAAAATTTAGCTTTCATTTCTTCATTTAAAAGAAAATCTCCTCCTTTTAAATATGTTTCTTTAAGCAAATTTATAAACTCCATATATTTTTCTTTTTTTAATTCATGTTTTTTAAATTTCAGCTCATTATATTTTCCTAATAAATAAATTAGTATTGTCACTAATATAGATATAAGTGCAATTTGTTCTGATGTTAACCCACTAAATATATTTTTTATCGTATCTATCATTTATTTTCCACTCCCTTTTGTCGCATTATATCATATTTCCTGCAAAAAATCTAGCAAACCATTGTAATTGCAAGTTCTGATATGTTTTTATATTTAGTTGCATCTCAATATGTTTATGAAAAACGGAAAACTAAAACAAAAGATTTATGATGATTTTGATAAATGGCTAGATACACAATAATAAATGAAAATTATAAATTAAAAGTAGATAATATTAAAATTTATATTATCTACTTTTATGTTTTAATTAAGTGGCGGAAAATCTTTATTGCATTTTTGTGCATTTGCATGTGCTAAAACTCTTCCTATTGGAGTAATGCTAAAAGATTTATTTATATTATTAACCCATTTTCTTAATTTTTGCAAATTTGGTCTCTTTTCTATTTCATTTAAAAAATTATCTTTTATTTCCTGATTTATCGGGGTTTCATACATATCATATATTTTATTTAATATGTCTTTTTCATTTTCTGTTAATGGTATCTCCATATTTCTACCAGTTTTTAAATTTAATATTACTCTTTTTATATCGCTAATTTGTTGTTTTTTATTGATAGCTAGTCTTACATACTCTTTATTCAATTCATTATCTATTAAAATATTAGATATATTAATACTTTTAAGCAATTCACATGCTTTTGTATAATCTTCTGAATCTTTTTTTATTCCTAAGCAACAATACCCATCAAGCTTTTCTCCATAATACTCTTCTAGCTTTTTAAAATTACTAAAATCTTTTATTCGAATAGCATTTAATACATCTAATTGTTCTAACCATTCTGTTCCCATTGGTAATTCATCATAAATTAAATATGAAAATATGTTATCTAGAACATCTAATCCTTCACTAATTACACCACTATTAGGTTCAACAACTTCCCATGCATATTCGACTGTTAAACCAAGCAATGAATCTTCTGGTACTTCATTGACAATTTCTATTGCTTTACTAATTCCAGCTATTGACTTTCTATCATTCCCCTTTTTTATTCTGTGTATCAACAATTCGGATAAAATAGAATAATCGTCTTGATTCTCTGTTACTGCTGCAGTTTTATGGGCAGATGTCAACATTATTTGGAATGAAGGATCAGCAAAAGCCTCTAAAGCTCCTTCAATTTTCTGCATTTTTGGGATTAAAATATTTTCAAATTCAATTACTCTTCTATTAGCTTCTTCAACAGCCTCTACAGAAAAGTTCTTCCTAGCGTTTTCAAACATCTCCATAAAAATTTCTCTTGCTCTCTTCTCTTCAATACCATTGTTTACAACAATCATACCCGCTTGAATTTGTTGTGAATTATCTCCAGCTTTTTGATTTTGCTTATTTTCCATACTTATTATTTCCTCCAATTTGAAATTGTGTAGAATTATCGCCAGCTTTTTGATTTTGCTTATTTTCCATACTTATTATTTCCTCCAATTTGAAATTGTGTAGAATTATCGCCAGCTTTCTGTTTTTGATTATTTTTATTTACTCCTATTTTAAATCCTATAGCTCCTCCTATAAAAAGAGAAATTATAATAGAAATTATTTCTGTTCCTATTCCATCGAAAATCCATTCCATTTTTCATACCTCCATTTCGTCGTATTATATCATATTTTCTGCGTATAATCCAGCATTTCAAACTTATTCTTTTCTATATTTTAAATTTATGTTTAAAACCTATTGCATCTCGTTAACAATTATAGTATAATAACCGCAGTTAACATTATATTAAACCTCTCCCACCCATAGGTATGCCTGAAAGGAGGTGAAAAAGGTAATGGCTGGGAGTATTGAAAAAAGAGGTAAAGATAGTTACAGATTAGTATGTACAGGTGGATATGACTTAAACGGAAAACTAATAAAACATACCAAAACAATACACGGAACAAAAAAAGAAGCTCAAATAGAACTTGCCAAATTTGTTGCAGAAGTTCAAAATGGTTTAGTAATAGATGGTAAATCTCTTAAATTCTCTGAATTTACTGAAATATGGAAAAGAGATTATGGTTCAAAAGAACTTGCACCATCAACTTATAAAAGATATTGCAGAATGTTAGAAACAAGACTTCTTCCTTACTTCGGACATTTCTATATTAACAAGATAAAGCCTACTGATATTATGCAATTCTATGATTTATTGAGTCGCGATACTCAGTTAGTTAGAAAAAAAGATAACAATGGAAGTAAGACTTTAAAACCTTTATCTGGCAAAACTATATTAGAGCATCATAGATTACTTCGTGCAATGCTACACAAAGCTATCTATTGGCAACTAATAGTATCTAATCCTGCTGAACGTGTCCAACCACCAAGAGCAATGAAACCAAAAAGAAAATACTATGATGATGATCAATGCAAAATATTATTGGAAAATTTAACAACACTTGGAGAAGAACAAATCAAATATAAAGTTGCAATCATCTTAACAATATTTACTGGTGTAAGACTTGGCGAGCTAATGGGATTAGAATGGCAAGATGTCGATTTTAGAACTGGTATTGTTAGTGTAAACCGTTCAAGTCAATATTTAGCAGACAAAGGTGTCTTTACAAAAACACCTAAAACAGAAAGTTCTATCAGAGAAGTAGCAATTCCAGATTTCGTAGTTTCACTACTTGAAGAATATAAGTTATGGTATGAAAAACAAAAATCCATTTACGGCGAATTGTGGCACAATTCTAATAGATTATTTGTACAAGCTGATGGCAAACCTATGCATCCTTCTACAATAAGCAAATGGTTTGTAAAATATGTTGGTCAAATAGGACTACCTGTAATTAATTTTCACGGATTAAGACACACAAATGCTACACTTTTAATATCACAGAATATTGATGTAGCAGTTGTAGCAGCAAGACTTGGTCATGCACAAATTACAACAACATTTAATTTTTATGTGCATCCAATTATTTCCCACAATAGAAAAGCAGGAAATGTATTAGAAAACTTGCTACTACCACAAAAATTAGTCTAAAATCTTTTTTCAGATTTCACTAAAGTCATTAGACTTTTCACGATAAAAAAGTAAAAGACTACTAAATAATATTTTAGGTTTCCCATAGTCTTTTACTGAAAATTTATTAGAAATATAAACGTTTTTTGAGGATTGCATCCCCAACTTTTCCCCAATTTGACATAAGAGTGCCATTTTAGAACATTATTGCAACCAATTTTTACACATAAAAAAATGCCCACAGTCGTTGAAACTGTAAGTATTCATTCAATAGTTGCGGTGGCAGAACTTGAACCTGTGGACTTGGGGTTATGAGTGTTTTTTTATTTTCCAGTATATGTTTTTTATTTATATTTCAATATTTTTCTTAAATTTATACAGATTATTACATAAAAAAATAGTAACTACTTAAGTAATTACTATTTCTATAATTATATTATTATCCCATTTGTATGGTCAATCTCATGTTGTATTATCTCGGCAACAAATTCTGTATATTTTCCATGTTGTTTATTAAAATTTATGTCCAAATAATCAACCTCAATTTCTTTATATCTTTTACATTTTCTTTCTCCAATTAAAGACAAACAACCTTCTTCTGTTTCATACTCTCCGCTTCTACTCGTAATAACAGGATTTATCATTACAAAATCATACAATCCACCTGATACACAAATTATTGCTTTGTTGTATCCTATCATATTTGCGGCAAGTCCTACACATCTATCCCTATTAGCCTTTAATGTATCTAGTAAGTCATTTGCTATATATTTATCTTTCTCTGTTGCTTTTTCGGCTTTTTGTGATAAAAACATTACATCTTTTACTATTTTTTTTACCATACTAATCTCCTTAAATTATAATGATTCTAAATTTTCTTTGCTATTACATTAAATATATGCCAATGTTTCATTTTCCCTAAACCGGTAAAATCATCTTTTTCTACTTCATTAAACTCTATAATTTCAAAATTTTCAAATAATTCTATTACCTGTTTTTTTGTTAAGAACGTCATTTCTTCTTTTGTATTTTTCCATTCATCGTTATCTCCAAAGAAATTACCAACAAAATATCCATCTTTTAAAATACTATCATCTATTTTATTCCATAATTTTTTAAAATCATTTTTATTGCAGAATGGAAGACTAAAATTGGCAACTACTAAATTATTTTTTTCTAATTCAATCTCCTCAAATTTTTGCTTTAAAAATTTAAACTGTTTTAATTTTTCTGTTTCTAATTTTGCTGCAATTCTTGATTTAACATTTTCTTTATCTATTCCCGTTACATTCCATCCATTTTTTATTAAACATACCGTGTCTCTTCCTGCTCCACATCCAAGTTCAATTGCATTTCCTGGTTTGATTTTCAATTCAATAAATTTTTTTATAGTATAATTAGGTTTTGCATCTGTTGTATTTTTATAATATCTTTCTATATTTTTCATATATCATACTCCCACAAACTCAATTTTCCTTTTGCCTCTATCGGTTCATCAAATACTTCTACATTCTCCAGCTGCCATGCAAATTTTTCAATAAATGTGCTTTTAGCATAAACATCTTTATTTTCTTTTAAACATTTTTCTTTGAAATCATCATCACATTTTATGCAATCTACTAATGTTACTTTTCCTAATATTTTTCCAGTTGGCATATCTTTTGGAATATATTTTGATAATCTTTTCATTGCTTCTTTATCTATTCCTTTTCCTGCATGTATCAGTAAGTCTCCTCTATATTTAGTTTGCCAACTTCTAAATTCAAACCTTTTATCACCCTGCATTATTAATGTTGCCCATGGTTGCTTTATAGTCAATACTTTCATATTTCACTCCTATAATCTGTATTTTATTTTTTCTTTAATATCATTACTTTTGGAAAACAAGTTTTATTATATTCTTCACAAGCTTGGCAATTATCTGAAATCATATATTCCAAATTTTCTATAAATTCAAATCCACTCTTTAAATAAAAATCATGTTCTTTTGAAATCACATATATATCACCATCAAATTGGTCTATCCCCTTGTTTAGTAAAATATAGCCATACCCTTTACCTCTACTATCTTTGCTGACTGCTATTACTTCTAAAAAGTTTTGTGTATCATATTTTGAAATTGTTACTGCTCCAATTATTTTTTCGTTTTCTATCATAACAAATGATTTTAAATTAGTTCCATAATAACTATGTTCTTCACTAATTTCAATGTCATTACTTTTATAAAACTCAATTAATTTTTCGCTGTCATATTCTATAATTTCCATATTTTTCACTCCTATATTTATGAATTATATTCCTTAACTTCATATTTTCTTAATCTTGTTAATTCGTTTATTTCTCCAACAACAAATTGGTTATTTGAGTTTTTTTCAAATCTAACTGCCATTTCATTTAAATTTAATATTGAACTTTCATCTTTAATGCTTAGATATTGAAGATTTCCATTATCAATGAATCTAGAATAATCTTCATTATATATCATTGCTATTGCAACCTTTTTGTTTAGCGGCATAATATACATTTCTCTTTTATAGTTTGCTTTTTTTAATATATAATACACACTTCTTGGCACTACAAAGTTTGCTAATGTTTTATTTATTATAACATTAATTCTAAATTCATTAAAGTATGATAAAACTCTCTTATTTTCTTTTGTCATATCAATCAAGAAATCATGATTTAAATTTCCAATTATTTTTGATGCAACGGAATATTTATTTACTTCTTGCAAGACTTTCTCGCTTCTTATGAAAGTATATTCAAAAAAATTTTTTATATCTTGTATATCATTTTTATTTAGAGTAATATGTTTAATTTTGTTCTTTTCAAAATTCTTTATTTTAGTTGCAACTTCTCCAAACTTAGTTTCTATTCCTGCTAAATATTTTTCATTACTCTCATTATAATAAAATTTTTCGCTTCCTAATAATTTTATTTTTTCTTTTTTTATTTCTAAATCTTTCATATCTAAATAATGAACTTTAAATCCATCATCAGTTTTAAAAGCAAATCCTTTTAATATTCCTTTTGTTATTTGTATATGTGAATTTTCTACCATTTCTTTCTCCTAACTTTTCCCCAATTATACCACTCCCCGTACATAATTCCAATAAATTTATTGTTAAAACTTGTCTAGTTGAGTCACCCCCTCGTCCTAATTGTTACCAAAGTGTGACATTTTCACCTGTACTTTATATTTTCCATATTTACACTTTTTTATAAATATGATATATTTTATATATAAATTTAATAAGGGATGGAAAAACTGTGAAAATAATAAAATGTGAATTATGTGGTTCAAATAAATTAACCAAAATAGACGGAGAATATATTTGTGATTATTGTCATACTCATTATACTACTGAAGAAGCAAAAAAATTAATAATAAATGGCCCTGTAGAAATAACTGGAAACATACAATTAGATAACTCATTAATGATAAATAATTATAAAAAGCTAGCCAAAAGAGCTTTTAATGACAAATTATATGCTGAATCTTATGATTATTATCAAAAAATTTTAGAATTAGATCCTGATGACTGGGAAGCAGTTTATAAAAAAGGACTATGCTCTGCAAAAGACTCAACACTTTTTACCCCAAAACTTGAAGAGCTTATAAACTCATCAAAAAATTCTATTAATATTATTAAGAATAATAATTTGCAGATAAATCTTTCTGAATTAATGTATAATATGGCATATGATATAAATTCCATAACACTATCATTCTACAATTTATCAAAAGATTATTATTTAGAAAATTGGCAGTCTTTTGATTCTTCAACAGATTATTGGGTAAGGTTATTACTTTGTATTTCTGCTGAAGAATATTGCTCCGATTTACTTTCTTCTTGTAATAATACTGAAAAAAATAGACGTTTATATTTAACAATATTAAAAAATACAGTTATATATTATTGCGAATTATGCAAAAAAAGAAAATATATTAATAATGGAAATACTGGCTTAGTGTGGTATAAATATGAATTAAAATCACCAATCATTGAAAAATATACAAAAACTATTAAAAGAATTAAAATCTTTGATCCAAATTATGTTGCACCACCAATAGATAAAAAAACAAAAAAAGGATGTTATGTAGCAACATGTGTTTATGGTTCATATGATTGTCCAGAAGTTTGGACTTTAAGAAGATTTAGGGATTATTATTTAGATAATAAATTGTTTGGAAAGCTTTTTATAAAATTATATTATTTTATTAGTCCTAAAGTAGTAAAAGTATTAGGAAAATCTAAATATTTTAAGTTAATAAATAAATTTATAT
>ULWF01007440.1_pt1 | contig 33557 bp, 26 predicted proteins | sample 1960081 | NCBI WGS metagenome assembly ULWF01 (sample SAMEA4835805, study PRJEB28245) | human gut metagenome | biome: gut microbiome; material: fecal sample | place: Denmark | collected 2008
TCTTCAAATTAAGTCTTTTTCATTAATGGTATAACATACTCTTCTATTCTTGGAATTAAAACCCACGCAATTTCACCATTTTCAATCATATTATATAATTCTTTCAAATCTATCCATTTGGCTTGAACAGCTGTATTATCAACAAAGCATATGTCATTTAAATCAATATCTTTATTAACAATATATGTTTCATAAATGTAATGATAAGGATCACGCAACTTTGTATCTATTTTTTTTATATCAGAATTTGAAATCTTTATTCCAATTTTGGAATTAATTGCCCTGATACATGTATCTTTAGGACTTTCACCACTTAAGACGTTTCCATTAATACTATTCCAAAAACCAGGATAATGTATATTATAATTTAAAGTATTACGTATTAATAATAATTGTTTTTTTGAATTTAATATCCATGTATTTATAGAATAATGATACATACCATCTGGTATTTCATCAGTATCGTTTATAACAATTCCAATATTATTAAATTTATTATCATATAAGTCCCACTTACTCATTACAATTCCTCCTTATATTGTTTTTTTAATATTTTAATAAATCTATTAATGTTATCAATATTCTTATTATTTTTATAAACAATATATACATTATCATTAAATAATTGCTCTTTTACTTTTATTTCCTTTATATCTCCATTTGCAATTTCTTCTTTAAAAAATTCTCTGTTACCAAAACATAATCCCAAATTATTTTTTACTAACTCTTTAGATATTATACTATCATTAACTGATATAATATTTTTAAATAAAATACCATTTTCAAAACACATTTTTTGAAATTTACCATTTCTTTTATTTGGACACATTGATATTAATCTTGTATTTCCAAGTTCTTTAATGGATTGAATTGATTGATAATTTTTTGATAGTTCTTTTCCTGAAACAAAAATGTTATTTAAAGTACATAAAAAATCTTTATTATTAGTATTAATTAAATTAGTATAATCTTCATAATCAATCAGCATATCATACTCATCTTCAATTTTTTTAACTTCCAATTTAGAATATAATTTTATATTAATATGAATATTAGGATATGTATTAACAAATTCAACTATTGAATCTTTAAAAATAAAATCTGATAAATAATGCCTAATTCCAATTGTTAATTCCATAGTATTTTGATTATTAAATTGTTCTAAATTTTGATTTAAAATAATAAAAGCAGATTTTAAATTTTCATATAGATTGTAACCATCTTCAGTTAATTCGAAATTTTTGTTATCTCTAATGATTAATACTTTATCTAATTGTAATTCTAGTTGTTTAATATTATAGCTTAATGATGACTGAGCAATATTCAAATTTTTTGATGCATTTGTAAACCCGTTATAATAAACTACATAATAAAAATATTTAAATAAATTTAAGTTAAAATTATTCATAAAAAATCACCTGTTTACATATATTATAACATACATCATTCTTTTATATAAATATATACATTCATTTTTTCTCTAAATAATATAATTCAATAAAATTATTTTTAAGATCTACTGAGTTATATTTTGATATTTCATAGCTTTTAACGATATATGGCATAATTATATCTATGTCTTTTTTTTCTTTAATTTTAAAATATCTACATAAGGGCTCCTACGTAGTTCTACCAACAACATTAAGAATATTGCTATTATCTTCAACATTCAATAATCTAATATAAATACCATATTTCTTTTTTGAAATAATAGTAAAATTTCTTCTATTTTTAAGCATTAATCCTTTGTTAGTAGTATGAGAAGTAACATTACTACCAATAGAATTAATTTTAATAGATAATTGATTATATAGCTTATCTATTGGATCTAATTTAGATTCTGATAAATAACTATATAACTTGTTACATAATTCAATTAAATATGCTATTTCATTTAAATCTGTAATTTTAATGTAATAACATAAAGTTGAATTTTCATATCCTTTTCTAATGGATAGTTTATTAAGATTATCAAATTGTTTTATACCTTTATAAAATATCGGATTGATTAACTTGTACTTCAATAATTTTTTTATTCAATTTATAAGCAACATTTTTCATTAAATAATTTCTTTTAATACTATTATTGATATTTAATACTTGTTTATCAAATTCATCAAAAAGTCTAATAGCAATATCTTTTTTATTATATATTATATTTTTATAACAACTTGTATCTACATTTAATAATTTTAATTTCATTTTTTATGCTTCACCATCAACACAAGATATAGTTTTAGTATTTTTATTCATCTTCAAACATTCATTATTAGAATACTTTACTCCATTATAAATAAGATTATAAGTAGAGTAAACCTCAAACTTGGCTCTACAATTTATATTATTTGCAAGTTTTTCTTCAAATTCAAATATGTTCCTGTATAACCACCAAGATTACAAGAGTTTTCAAGCACTTGAAGAAATGTCTGATAGCCATGACCTCCTGCTTTCCAACAACCTATTCTTGCTCCACTTACTTTAACAGAACCCGAATCAAAAAAAGTATCTTTTTCTAAATCAATTATTTTTTCTTCTACAGATGCCGCTGTTGTAATTATCTTGAAAGTAACCCCCGAAAGCGATACCTAAATAAAGTAAAAAAGACTAGATTACCATATAACCTAGTAAATATCGCAACTTAAGTATATATTAATTTTAAAACTATTTCTTTGTAAATCAGATCTTCCTAGATCTAATGTTTCAACTTCTTTACTAAATATTGGCGAGTATTTATCATCATCTATGTGTCTAGCACCTTTTTCGGTAGGAATTGATTTTTTTAATAAATTTATATATATTTTTAACCTTAATTTATGTCTATTGCTATCTTCTTTATAAACTATAATTTCTTCTAAAAAATTATTTACAAATTCGCTAACATTATTTTTATAATCAACTTGCTTTTTAATAGCATCTTCAATAATATTGATATTACCAAAACTATTAGACATAAGTTTTCTTTCTTGCTCTATTTTTTCAATTCTTATATTTAGAGATGATATATCTTCGTTATACCTATCATTTCTTTTTTTAAATTCAAGGTTATTAATACTACCATCAATATTTAGTTCTAAAACCTTTTCTTTTTTTACTTCAATAGTTTTAATTTCATTTTTTAATTTTGAAATTTCAAATTGATAATTATTATCTATCTTTAAATTAGAATAATAATCTAACATTTCTTTTATAATTTCATTTTTATTATTAAATACTTGTTCCATAATAATTACAAAAATATTATTCAAGTCCATTTCTGCAATTATTGGACTTTCACAAGCATCTAGTCTATATTTTACATAATTACCACAAGCCCATCTAGGCTTCTTTTGTTTTCTTTTGCTTGACATTCTCTGGTAAGAAACATTGTGTTCACTACAAAATATTTTTGTAGTATAACAATATTTTCTTTCGGCTCTTTTGGCATTGCCATTACTTGCTTTCATTAGTGTACTCCTACTATCTAATATTTCATTTGCACGGTTCCATAATTCTTCACTAACTATGGCTGGTACCCTTTCATCTTTATATATTACTTGGTCTTCTACTGGTATATAAACTCTTTGTTTAGTTCTATAATCAATAGTTTCAGTAGTATGTCCACGATAAAAACCTTTATATTTAGGATTTTGTATTATTCTTTTTAAAGTATCTTTATCATAGACATTTCCTTTACAATTATTTATGCCTTGTTTATGAAGTTCCATAGCCAATTTATAAAATCCATATTTACCAGTTGCATATAATTCAAAAATTTTTTTTATTTTTTTTGCTTCTTCCTCAACAATTACTAATTTAGCATCATCTTTTTTATATCCAGTAATCGTACTCGATCCTAAGACTCTACCTTTTTTTATTGCTTCTTTATGTCCCCATTTAACACGAGATGAAAGCCTCTTAATTTCTTCTTGAGCAACGCTTCCCATCATATTAAGTATAAACTCAGAGTTAGGATCATAAGTATTTATTCCATTTGACTGAAAATATACGCCAACATCGTTAGCAAGTAATTCTTGTGTATATTTGATACTATCAGATAAATTTCTAGAAAATCTAGAAACTTCTTTTGTAACTATTAAATCAAAATAACCAGATTTAGCATCATCAATCATTTGTAAAAATTTTTTTCTTCTTTTGACAGTGCTGCCACTAATACCTTCATCTATGTAGCCATTAACATAAGTCCAATTTTTATTTGATTTTATAAAATTTTCAAAAAAAGATATTTGATTGTCTAAAGAGTTTAATTGTTCATCGCTTTCAGTAGAAACACGGGCATAAAAAGTAACTCTTAAAGGTAGATCAGCAATATTTTTGCCTTTTAAGATTTCTTCTCTTACTTTATAAAATCTCATAATCGACCTCCCTATTAACATTTAACTTCTTTATCACAATGACTTATTTTTTCATAAATTATTTTACAGACATCATTATATTGCTGTTCTGTTATTATTCCTTGATTATATAATTTTTTATTTATTATTAATTCATATTCGAGTATTGTTATTCTCGGAGTTTCAAACATATAAAAACACCTCCACTAATGGAAGTGTATGATTTCAAGATAAATCTAATTACTGATTGTATTTTATTTGACATTTTTTCATTAATCATTATTAAATATAAATTATTTTTACTATTGTATAACCTCAATTATTTCAGCTGGAGAGATATTTTCAATTCCAGTTATTGATTGAATTGCCATTTTATGGAAAACAAAAATAATACATTCATAATTACTATATTTCTTTATTATATCTTGAACTCTTCTTTTCAAATGTTCTTTTGATTCCCAGTTTACTACTCTATCAACTGGTGGAATACCATTATTCTTAATATAATCCTTATAATATTCTTTCATTTCTTTTGCTTTATATTGATATGTTTTATCAGGTTCCCACTCTCTCAAATCAGGTTCTATTTTTATATCTAATCCTGTTTCTTTTGATATAATTGCAGCTGTTTGCAGCGCTCTAGTATATGGTGAAGACACAATAAGTGTTGCTTCTTTCAAACGTGAATCTTTAGATGTCTTTATTACATCTTCAATATATTCTTCACTTAATTTAGCCAAATCATGTCCATGCCCAATAAAATTATGAGCATCACCATAACTATAATCTGCTTTACCATGCCTTATCATAAAAATTTTCATATATTCATCTCCTTGGTTTTAACAGCTTACATGTATATTTACTAGCATAATCTTTATCTTTCCCGGTTGTGTCAATAAGTTCTTTTTTGATTCTATTGTCATTGTATCATAAAATTACATTATAAATAAAGATGTACTTTATTTATTATCAATATGTAAATGTATCGCTTTCGGGTGGTACAATATTAAATGTACTACCAGGTTCATATGATGCCCATATTGGTAAATTTCTACTTAATTCTTCCATACTATAATTTTTGTAATTATTAGGATCATAATTAGGTCTTGAACTCATTCCAAGTATTTCACCAGTATTAGGATCTACCGCAATTGCAAGTGCCATATCAGGTGAAAACATATCTACTACATTATCAAGTTCTCTTTCTATTGAAGACTGAATATTATAATCTATTGTAAGTTGTATATTCATTCCATCTTGTGGTTTTACATATACATCTGATAATTCTAGTTTATTACCTTTGGCATCTGAAAAGTATTTTATTGCGCCATCTTCTCCAGTTAAATATTTATCATACTGAAGTTCTATTCCTGATAGTCCTTGATTATCTATACCAACATATCCTAGAACATGAGAAAGTGTTTTTCTATGTGGATAATATCTTTTAGATTCTTTAACTAAATAAACCCCCTCTATATTTAATGCCTCTATTTTATCTGCAACTGCATATGATAATTGTCTTCCTTCTGGATGGACTCTTTCTATTGATGTTTTTTTCTTTACATGTTTATCCATCTCTTCTTTTGTTACTCCTAGAATTTTAGATAGTTCAGTTGATGCATAATTGGGATCTTTTATTTGATTTGGAATTAATACAAGTGAAGTTGTAGTTATATTGTCCGCTAGTACAACTCCATTCCTATCAGTAATTACTCCCCTATTTGCCGCAATGGGTAAATTCCTACTCCATAAATCATCTGCTTTATTTTTTAATTTTTTATAGTCAAATAATTGTACATATCCTACTCTTAATATTATTACTATAAATGCAAAAATTATTGCCACTAAAACTATTTTTATTCTTGAATCTATCTTTTTAAAAAACATAATATCACCTATATAAATATACTGATAAACATCAAAAAACATGAATAAAAGAAGAAGTTGGGCATTTAAAAGTATTTAATTATGCCTTTTTCTACAACTAAAGTAGAATAAAAGTACTATCTACTACTACTGATTTAAAGAAGTCCTTATTTTATTTCTGTAAGTATATCTTCACCTTTAAATTTAAAACAAAGATAAAAAAAGCGAAACCGATAACCGATCTCGCTTTTAGAGTACAAAAATAAATTTTTTACATTACTATCTTTATTAATAATATTTATTTTGTTTTATTTGCTAATTTAATAATTGCCTTTGTATATCTAATTAATTCTTTTTTGTTTTTAAAACCACAAGTCATTGCATAATAATCAGCATAACTATCATCTTCTTTCACTAACTTTAACTGTAAAGCTTTATTTATATTATAATTTTCTTTTGCGGATAAGTTAGTTAGTTTAGAATAATCTTTTACGCTTATATTATATAGTGAATCATTTCTTTTAAGCTTTTCATATTTTTCATTTGATATTATGCAATTATCAATTAACTCCTGATTGTTTTCAAATTCTATTAATATCTTATTAGATTTAGGATATACTGTTACATTTTTAATTCTATCAATGTACACTGCTTTTCCGTCTTTTATTTTACCAACATATGGCGATTTTAATGTCATTAAAATAATAGATAATATAATTACTAGAATAATTCCTAAAATTATAATAAATTGTTTTTTAGATGGCTTTTTTATCTTTAATTTTGCTTTTTTCACATTATCATCCTCAATTTTTAATTAAAAAGGAGTTAGAGAAAACTCTAACTCTTTTATTTAATTTATTTGTTTTCTTCTATAAGCAACTAAAGTTCCTGATAATCCTACTACAGATAAAATTCCTGTAATTATATAGAATATTATATTATCTCCAGTCTTTGGATTATTAACAGGGACTGTAATTTTCGCTACTGTGAATTTTGTTGTTGCTATTCCATTGTCAGCAAATACAACTTTTAGAGTGTGCTCTCCAACTTCAAGAGTATCAACAAATTCTTTCTTTAATGTAATTATTGTGCTTCCAGATTCTGCTGTATAATTCTTAGGATCAACTAATTCATTATCAACATATACTTTACCATCATCAAACATTCTAAAATCAGCATTTATTTTAAATTTAGCCTCATTATCTTTAGTGATTACATATTTTTGATTTGCACCCTCAATTACTTTATAAACTATTTTTTCAACTACAACTTCTAAATTAATATTAGATGTTATATTTGTAAGTTTTAAAGTATCTCCAATCATATCAGATAGTTTATCAGTTCCATCAACTAGAACTTTAACTAACTTATATCCACTATTAGCAGTTATAGTAAACTCTTTATCTTCACCATAACTTACTGCAACAGCACCATTTGGAGTAATAGTAGCACCATCTACATCTTTTACAGTTATAGTAAATGGTATTTTCTTATAACTTACTTTAACTTCTTTTTCTTCATTTACAGTAAGTTCTATTTTATTACCAGCCACAGTAGTTTCTACTGTATTTACTAATACTTTATCAATCATATATCCAGTATTTGGTGTAAATGTTATTTCAACTTTAGTTCCTTCAACAGCACCTATTTTACTTGGTGTAATTGTTCCATTTCCACCATCAACTGATGTTATTACATTAAACGTATTTTTAACTACAACCTCAATATCAATATCAGTTATTGTTTTATAGTTTGTAGTATCTTCAGGAGTATATTTTGCTTTATAAGTATGTGTTCCAGCTGTTAATACTGTATTTGCATCATTCCAAGTAAATCTACCTGGTAAAGTTACATCATTTAATATTTGACCTTTCACACCAGTAAGACCAGTTGGTACTGTATAGTCTGGTGTTGCTTGTGTGATAGACCAGTTAATAGTTAAATCACCATTTGATCCATCTTTCCACTCATAATTAGCTTTATCTTTAATTTTTGCAGTAATAGTATTATTTGATACATTTTTAGCTTTAGTAACACCAGTTACTTCTATATTAGAATTATCATTATTTAATGTAGGAGTAATATCACTACCAGTATATTCAAAAGTATCTTTAACAATAGTTACTTTTTCAAGTTGTGCTTTTTTAATAGTGAATGTTACACTAAATGTTCCAGTGTAATTTGCATTTGTATCAGGAACTTTATATGTTACTGTATAAGTACCAGCATTTGTAGGTGCAGTAGCACTACTATATGTTGTAGAACCAGTTCCTTTATATAATACTTCTAAATCACTAACATTTACTGTTCCAGCATTAACACTAATTGTTCCTGTTGGCTTTTTAGGATTTCCATCATAAGTAAATGTTTCATTATTAGAAAGTCCTCCAATATTTACATCAGTTTTATTTACAACATGAATTGTAAAATCTTTTGTTGTTTCTTTCCATTCAGGAGTATTATCTCCACCAAGATCCATTTTTGCTGCTGTAACAGTCATTACAACATCACCTGCAGTATCTCCTGCTACATATTCTTCATTTGTAGCATCATATGTAAGTGCTGTTCCTGATTTAATAGTAAAATCAATGTTTCCTACATTTCCAGTTACTGATTGTTCTAAATAATCTTTTGTTATAGAACCATTAACTCTTACATATTGATCTGCAATTGCTAAAGGTTGTTCTGCACTTGTTACTGTTAGTTTTCCAAATGTATTACTTCCAAATGTATAATTATCAGTAACATCATCAGAACCTCTCATAACTTTAACATTAAACTCATTATCAGATGTTCCTACAAATTTTTGGCTTCCAGTAAATTCTACTACTACCTCATCACCAGGTACAATGTCACCTGTTACTGTTTTATTATGATTAGTTAGTGGATTACCATCATATGCTTTATTAGCATCTTCAGATGTTACAGTAATCTTACTATCTTTTTGTGTTACTGTTAATTTACCAGCGGCTTTTACAATACCAGAGTAACAACTAGTTACATCAACACCCTCAGCATTTGTTATAGTGATTTTTCCAATTGTATTATTTTCAATTTTTGTATCTTTAACATCTTTTACTTTACCAGTAATTACTGCAGTAACTTTATCACCATTAGGTAATTTATTATCAGTTCTTGGACTAGCATTATTTGCCCATAAAACATCATAATCATTATATGTGTGTTCTGAACCATCATATGTAAATGATGCATCATTACTTTTTACTTTTACTTCTGTAGTAATTGGTGTGATTTCAAAATCAACACTAGGTTCACTTGCTGTATAATTTTGATTTGTAATACTTAAAGTAGCTTTATATTTACCTACTAATATAGGCATTATTTTACCATAGTTTTCAGAATCATCTTTCTTAGAATAAGTGATTTCATAGTCAGCAGGTGTTAAGCCTTCAACGCCTTTTGCAGTTGGTGTTTTGGTTTCTTTATAAACCCATGTACTAGCTAAATCAATTCCTAATCCTGTTAATTGTTTTGGTTCAACTTTTAATGTAACTGTTGCTGTATATGTTTTACCATTTTCGTCAGTTACAGTAATTGTTGGTGTGTATGTTCCAGCAGATAGACCAGATTTTGCTTTAATTTTAAAATCAGTATTTGTTGCACCAATACCTATTGTTGGTTTTGTTGATCCAATGATTTCAAATTGAGTAGCATCAGATACTGTTACATTAGTAATTTTTAACTCAGCAGCACCAATATTAGTAATATTAATTGTTGCTTCTGGCACAACAGCATATCCAAATGTAACATTTGGTAATGTAACATTATCAACACTTAAACCTGTTTCTTTAGCAAGTTTAATATATTGTGGTTGACTAGTACTTGTACCAGTTTTAACATCCATAACTAATGTTGCTTTATCTTCTAGTTCAATTACTTGGTTACCATCAGTATAATATACTTTTGTATCATTTGGTATTACTTCTTCAATTCTTTTTTTACCTAAAATATTAAATCCTAGTTGAACACCTCGACCTTTTACCATAAGTGTTTCAAAATTGAAGTTTGCTTTCATATTAGTTTCAGCAGATGAAGGGAAATGAAATATTCCACCATCTACATCTTCAACTTCAAAAATACCTTTTTTAACATTAACATTTAAAGTAATATTTTGCTCCATAGGCTCTGAATCAGTGAATACATCAAATATATATTCATCCCATGAACCTGTTCCAGTAACGGCATAAGTTCCTCCATCAATATTAAGCCCATAAGTCTTAGGTAATTTTTTTAATTCTTCAGCCATATCTAAAGTAGATAGTCTTATTCTACCATGAAATCCTACTCCAGTTATTTTACCACTATTACCAATGCCACTATCTTTAATTATTAGATTACTTCTAAAATTATAATTATTTTCATCTTTATAACCATAATAGAATGTTAAATGGTTTTCTGTTAAATCAAGAGTATTACCTGCTAAATCCAAGGTAACATTACCTAAAACATAAAAATCTAAAGGTGCTGTTAACTTAATATTACCACCTAATTTAATAATAGTGTCTTTGCTATTATTAATTTGATTAACAGCATCTATTAATGTTGCTTCATCATTAGCCGTTAATGTTTGAACTTCTTTTTTCTTAACTGTAATTGGACCCCAATAAGCATCAATAGTATTAAGTTTATCAGCTCTATTTGCTATTTTAGTGCCTTCTCTATTATAATACTCTATAATAGAATCAGCATCAATTATGTCATCAACAGTTAAAGTGCTAGTTTTTATCAAATATGTTTCTGCACGACCTTTTTTATTATCTTTAGTAACATTTGAAAATTTTATTGTTTTATATGCCCTAAGATCTGCTATTTCATAAAATCCTGTTACTTTTAGATTTTTAAAAACTACATTATTAAATCTGTAATCACCAGCGGTTTGCCAAAAACTGTCAAAATCTTTTATATATTCAACATCTATACCATCCATTTCAAAATTAACAGTATGTTCAGCCTGCGTAATTTCGTTGTAGATTGGTGTTTCGCCAATATTAGTTAAAAGATTAAGTTTTGCTCTTTTAGAACTATTTGAATTAATGAATTTTAAGTCTAGACTATTTTCATAAATTAGTCTAAACCTACAATGTTCTGGCACAGTTAATGTAAAACCATTAAAATCCAAAGTTTTAGACATTTCAAGAGAGAAAGTTGTATCAAAATCTTCTCTTAATGTAATGTCACTAGTAAGTTTAACTACATCAGTTACATTATCATTCATTTTAGCAGTTAAATCTTGATATTTTTTAACTTCTGCAGTTGTTTCTGCATTTACATTAGTTAATCCCACGGCAAAGATTGCTACTAATGTAAATAATGTCATAGTTAAATTTTTAACTAATTTAGATTTGCTCATCAAATCTTCCTCCTTCCTATATAATTATACTATTTTTTTCACTTTCTTTAATAGATGAAAAAAGTCATATTATTCTTGCAAAAAATATGACTTTTGACACATTTTAAATATTTAATACCTTAATTTACTACGGCTACACAATACACTTCTAATTTTTGTCCTCCAACAGTAGTTGCAGTAATTGTAGCAGATGAGTTGGTTGTAGCATTTACTTTTCCAATACAAGTAGTATCATTTGTTGTAACACTTCCTGAAACAGTTCCACTTGTAGACCATTTAACACTCTGATTTGATTTAACAGTAAAATCATTAGAGCCAGTATTAAAATATCTATTTTTATCATTTTAATTATTTTTACTCTTTTTTACTGAATACTTTTTTAATATTAATAGTATTATTAACACTAAAATTATAATTTCTATACCTATTATATATGAGTTTATAAATATATAAATTATTATTATTAATGATGCAACTAAAGAAGATATTAATGTTAATAATTTTTTGAATGTAAAACTTAATGTATCCGCATCTGATGTAATTCTATTAATGATTTCTCCGGATGATGTTTTTTCAAATGCAACGGGTGGCAAATTGAGTACTTTTTTATATGTAAGAAATCCTAATTTTCTTGTTAGTGAACTTTCAACTTTAAGAAGTAACATGTTACCATAAAACAATATTGCTCCATCCATTGTAATTTCAAGTGCAAAGTATATAAATAAATACATTAATGAAGTTCTAATATCCAATTTAGTTATTGCTTCTACTGCAGCACCATTTAAATATCCTGTAAATATTTCACATAGTCCTGATGCAAATATAATTATACTTGCAATTATTAATTTTGTTTTTTCTTCTTTAACTAGTTTTAATAGAGGTTTAAATTCTTTTATACCTTTCATATATCCCTCCATAAAAAAACTACTATTTATATAGTAGCTTGCTTATCTAGTTAAATAGAATTATGCATTAAGTGAGAAAAGAAGAACTTCCCCACCATTAAAAACTACTATACCATTATAATTATTGAATCTAAATATATAATTCTTCATATTCTCACTCATTTCACTTTAAATTCAAATTAAGATTAACATTTAATATCTTGTCTGTCAATATTTTTTTGTTTACAATTGCTTTTGCAAATTTTTTCTAATATCTAAGTTTTTACTTTTTTACCCTCTTGTTATCTTTTTTATATAAACAAAAAACCAATACAATTATGTATTGGCTATATATACTATATAATTTTTATTTATTTGGCTTAAATCTTAAAACTTTTACTTTATTTTTTTTATCATAACCATCAAAAAATGCTTCTTCGCATCCTTTATTTAGGCTTTCTTTAATTTCAGATTGTGTATTTACATTTAATCCAGTAGATTTATTTTTTACCATTTCACTTAATTTTTGTATTTGAATTTCTCTTGTTTCTTGCAAATATTTTATTTCCGACTCTATTCCATTAAGAACATCACCAATCTCTTTATATTTAGAATTACATATCTTACCTGCAAAAGATGATGCAGCAGTAACAATTGCCATCTCTACATATAGCATTGGATAAGTAAGCATAGCTGGTCCTGCGACAGCTGTTGAGATTCCTAACATAGTAAGAGAAGCTATTGCTGTTGCTAGTGGCATATACCAACTCTTTTTTGCTATTGTTCTATAAAAGCCATGCTTTTTACTTATTTTTTTCCTATCATTTATATTTTCTCTTATTTCATTGTTTATTTCTGCTATATAAGCATTTTGAGCTTCTATATCGTTAAAATATACAATTTCCATGATAATCCCCCTTTAACGAAGCATATTATAGCACAAATGTTTGAAATTGTCAATTAAAACCATTTACACTGCTGGAATCATCAATTTTTTAATCCTTTTTTTCTATAAAACATGGCCTATTATTTAATTTTTCTTCCTCCCCATTCGACAACTGTAAATCCACTTCTTGTGTTCTTTTCTAGCACTTGCTCTTTAACATTTATTTTTTCTTTAAGAGGTTTATAATCCATAATTATTCTTATTAATGTATCTGGTTTCTTACTGAATTCTAAAGGCATGTAATTATTTACTTCATTTGTATTTCTAAATCTTATATAATTATATTTATTATTTTCAAGTTTATCTATCCAATAAACAATAAATTCATTAATTTCCATCTTGTTAAGGCCAAGATATTCTAATTTATCTTCTAAAAATTTAATGGTATTCTTACCTTCAACTACAAATCCTTCATTAGTGTTTATTTTTGTGTTATCAATTGCTTCCCAATATAATGCATAATAACTTCTATTTGTATTATAATCATATATTTCACCATTTGTTTTTACATGAATATTCCAAGCATCATTATATTTTGGATAAGTATGTGTAAGTAAATTATTGTTTTTAAGTTTAACAGTTAAATCCATTTCTTCAGTTGGATAAATATACATAATTGGTTTATAAGATATATTCTGATTGCAATTTTCTATACTTTTAACTCTGTAGTAAGCTTTTACTTCATTAATAGTCTTACCTTTTGTTGGTATTTTAAATATTTCATCTTCTTCACCACATAAACCACACTTATATTTAAAATCAAAATATAAATTCAAATTATTATCACTATCAATCTTATTTTTTACAAGTTTAATTTCTTCACTACAATTACTTGCACCTGGCATTGTAAATAATATATAATCTTCATTTTTATCTACTGTATATAAAATATTATCTGATTCAAAAGTTTTATATTTACTCATTGTTATATTTGATATTAAGAAATATAACGATGCAATTATTACTAGTACTAGTAATAATATAACTACTTTTTTCTTATTATTCTTTAATTTCTCATTAGCACTTTTATTATCCCTCATATACACTCACCTATATCCTTCTATATAAATGGTAACATATTTCTAAATAAAAAGATACTAAGATTTGCATACTTAACAATATTTACCATAAGTATCTTTATATTTTTCAAGGGATTTATTAACATCTATTACGTATTTATCTATATAAATATTTTTTTCTTCATTATAAACGCTTTTAGATAATACACCCCCTAATGCCTTCATAGTAGAAGAAGATCCAATATTACTTCTGTTGCACCAAAGTTCCGCTTCAGTTATTCCATGCTTCCTACATTCTTTTAAACCTAGATATAAATTTATTTTATTGTAGCCTTTTTTTCTTTCTGTTGGTCTTATTCCATAACCTATATGTCCCCCACTATTTTTTAATTTATTATTTAATGTAAGTCTTATGTTCAACATTCCAACTATTTTATTATCACTTTCTCTTACTAAGAAGTATGTTAGAGCTGGTACATGTTCTTCATCAGGTTTTACATTTGATTGCCACTTTAAGTGTTTTAGCCAGCCTTCATAATCATCTAAATAATCATCTAACTTACCACTGCCATTTATTCTAGAGCCATATTCATAAAACTCATTTATATAACTTATCGCATCTTCTTTTCTTGAAAGTGATGGTATTTCATGCTTTAATTTTTCCATATATTCTCCTTATTTAAATTTTTCTTCATAATAACAAAATGCTTTTTTTACCACTGTTTTTCCTATTTCTAATATTTTATTAGTATCAGATATTAATTTTTTAAATGTGTTAGAATCCATTATTTCATATAAATATCTAACTGCTAAATAGCTTAAATTATATCCATTATATTTTTCATTACAAAAGCTTTCTCCATGGTCAATACTATTTAAATTTGGTATTAACTTAGTTTCTTTTCTTACGCTTAAATAAAAATCTTTAAATCTATTTTCATCATTTAAACTATCAAATTCTCCAGAAAACAGCTGTGCCATACCTTCATCAAACCAAATTATTCTCTTTGAATAATTATTTTTTAATACTAATTCCATGTACATTATATGAAATAATTCATGTGAAGCCATATGCGCTTTTATATTATATTTTCCACTGTTAATTGGAATATTGGGATCAATAAAAGCATTTATCATACCATTATCATAAGTTCCCTCTGCATATTCTGGTAATGATGTGTTGTTACCTCTTAATTTATATATAAACTTTCTAAAGTCATTAATGTTATCAAAATAATTTATGATTATATCTCTATATTTTTCTACCTCGAAAAAGTTTTCATACTCTTTAACCTTAATATCTAAAATCTTTGTGGTAGTTCAGTTATGTATTTTAATGAATCAGGCGCATTAATAATATATTTCATATTATTTATTTTTAAAGTATTCTTCACTTGTAATTGAATAAGACAATAAGTCATTTGTTATACCGTCTTTATCAATTATTCTCTTTAATAGTCTTCCTTCATATTTCATGCCTGATTTTTTCATAACTTCACCACTTGCTGGGTTATTATGCATAAATTCTGCATAAACAACTGAAGCTTCACATTCCTCAAATAGATATTTTATAACTGCTTTTAATGCTTCTGTTGCATATCCATTTCCCCAAAATTTAGGCCCATAACAATATCCTATTTCACACGCACCATATGGTAAGTACTTTTTAGATGCTACATCAATAGTGCCTATTACTTCTTTTGTATCCTTTAATTCTACTATCCATCTAAATGTAGATAAATCTTTGTAGTCTTCTTCCCATATTCTAAATAATTTTTTAGTAACCTCAACATTTTTATGTTTACTCCATGTAACATATTTTTCTACTTCGCTTTTACTACACCATTCTTCAAATGCTTTTTCGGCATCATTAATTGTTACTTTTCTAAGTAATAATCTTTCTGTTTCTAATTCTTTTGTACCTATAAATTTCATAAATCCTCCTTATAATATAGTGATTTATTGTGCTAAATAAAAAGCACAAAATCACTATTTGTAGTGACTCCGTGCTTAATGTACGTGTAGGTAAATACCCTTTGAGGCTTGAATTTAACTTCTACTCAAACTCACTTGTTAAGATAATTGTAACAAATATTTTTTGTTTGTCAAATTATTTTTTATTTTCTTCAAGATTATTTAGATAATTAGCTAATTCAGTATATGCATCCAAGCTCCAAAATTTCCATCTTTCTTTATCTGGAAAGTTTCCAAGAGTTTTATCCTCTCCATCAGGTATAAATATGAAATCCCAACTCCAACCATATGTACCACTTTTTTCTTTTGCTATTTTGCCTTTTGTTATTCCTACAAATACGACAGGTTCCTGCCCATATTCACAATATGCGATTGCTTCTTTGAAATAAGCGTTTCTGTTTTCTATACCTTCCATTAATTTTAATAATCCATCTTCTCCTAATGTATCATCAACATAATGAGTATAAACACCTGGAAAACCATTTAATGCTTCTACAAAAAGTCCTGAATCATTTTTTATAGTTGCACACTTTAATTTTTCACTTGCCCATTTCGCAGAATACTTTGCTACTTCTATTACATCATCTGCCTGAATTTCTAATGTGTCCATTTTAACATTATCGATTGTAAAACCAAGGGGTTCAAGTATTTGTTTTGCACTATCAATTTTAGCCCAATTACCTGTGACATAAGTTATCTTTTTCATATAACCTCCTTAACTACTTTGTTTAATTATAATCAAATGATACTCTTATGTCAATTTTTCTTAACTTTTACTTTTTCTCCTCTTTCATATGAAAATTTATATTTACTCTTATTTCTTATCTTATAAATTATATCCCTTTTATATAGTTCTTTACTAATCTCATCTAGTGTTACATCAATAATTTTAGATACATTTGATTGACTTATATTAAGACATCTTCCTATTTCCTCTTGTGTATATATTTCATCATCATAAAAGCCGTATCTAAGCATAATTATTTTACTCTTTCTAGGAGGTAATTTTTCTACTATTTCTCTTACAATATTTTTTACTTCATCGTTTTCATATTCTTCTTCTGTAGTTTTATCTGTTGATGTAATAACATCTTTTAGAGTTAATTCATTACCTTCATCGGATTCAGTTAAAACATATTCAAGTGAAAAATTAGAAGAGTTCTTTTTATTTTCTCTTAAAAAGTATAATATTTCATTATCTATACATTTTTGAGCATATGTAAAAAAGCAAGCATTTTGAGTTATATCATATGTGTTAATTGCTTTCATTAATCCTACATTCCCAACTGATACAAGTTCTTTAGGATCATATTCTGTGTATCTAAATTTTTTTATTACTTCATATAAAACAATTCCTATATTATGTGTAGCTAGTTTTTCTTTTGCCTGGATATCCCCGTTTTTCATCTTTATAAATAATTCTTGTGTTTCACTACTGCTTAACTTCTTAGGTAAATTATCAATATCTATAAAAATTTTATCTTGTTCCATAGTCCTTTTCCTTATTAATAGTTTTATACTGCTTAAGAATATTATACTAATTAACTGGCGCTTTTTCTACTGTTATTGTCAAATAAAAAACTACATTTTTCGACATTTGGTAAATTGGTAATACCTTATTAAATCCAATAATCGTAATGCAGCTTTTTTATTATTTTCTAATGAATTTTTTTATAACGTTGTTATTAATACCATAGTTATTTAATTCTTCCTTATCATTGTATGCAGCAATTATTCTAACAAATGGTTCTTTAGTTGCTAATGCCCTTCTTTTCATGTCATCAGTCATTGGACCCCAAACAAAATTATCAGAACTGCTAAGTAAATCCCATAACATCAGTGATGAATTAACTATTTTTTCTTTTTCTTCCTGATTGCGTGTAAGAATATCCAAATCCAAATCTTTTTCTGGAGTCATAAAAAGTAGCGTGTCAATTCTATCTTGGTACATTTTAAGTGCATCTTTAACATATACCTTTTTTACATCTCCCACTCCTCTTATAGAGTTGGCGTGTTTTATTTGATATACTGTTGGAAATTCACATGCTGCAATACTAAATATTTTTGTGTTAAAGTTAAATGGAAGATAAAGTGATGAAGTAAATTTATCAATGTTTACTTTTAAATTTTCTATATCTTTTGGATAATAACCTTCTAGTACATCCGCTCTTCTAATTGCTGATAAAACCATACGATTTATTGGTCTATTTTTTAATTCTTCATACACTTTGGCATATACTTTTAATTCTTCAACTGTCTTAATATTATATTTTTCTATTATATCATCAAATGATCCATCACTTACTATTTTGATATCCATAAATATTTCCCCCTTTTTTTAAAGCATGCATATTATACCATAAAAGTCTTGAAAAAGCAACCAATACTTAAAAAGCACAAATCTAATATAGACTTGTGCTTCTTTTACATGTATATGATTCTCCTAATTGCAAATTATCATCATTAATAATTATTGTGTTTAGTGAATAGTTAAATCCTGTTGTTTTGGTACCATCTTTTACTACTTCATCTGATATAAGTAGTAATAAATATGTATCATTAGTTGCTTTATAAATTTTATATGTTCCCTTTATATAATTACTAGTTGGATTATAATATCCTGAATAGTTAAAACTACTATCTGTATTAAATTGTGTTAATAATCTATCATTATCTACTCCTTGACAATCCCAAGTTCCTACTAACTTCGTATTATCAGATCCAGTTGTTATTAGCCCAATATATGAACAAACAAATGAAATAATTAGTATTACTAATGGAGATAGTATACTTATTCCACCTTTTCTACTGCATTTTCTTATTAGTTCATCTCTAGTAGCATTTGGATTTTTATTTTTAATTTTATCAACTTGTTTTTCAATGTGTGTTCCATATATTTTATAGAATAGGCATGCATATAAAATGTTTACAAACGCTAATAAGTAATTTAATTTTAATACATATATAATAAGTATATTTATTACTATAATTATTAGAGATGCAATATATAATTTTCTATATGCATAATATACTGCGCCAAAAAGATATGCCCATATATTAAAACCTTTTTTAGATATTGCTTTGTAATACATTTTGTTTTCTTTACTTCCAATATATGCTCGTATTAATTCTCCATCACTTGCATTATTGTTAATATTTTTATTTATATCATTATACATAAACATTTGTGGTGCTGGGGTATTAATGTCAGTAGGTTCTACTTTTGTACCACATCTAGTACAAAATTTTTCACTATCACCCATTTTGTTTCCACATTTTCTACAATACATAAAATTCACTATCCTTTACTATATTAATGATAACATAATTAAGGTATATGAGAAAACTTTATATAATGAAAATAATCGCTATTTACATTTTTTTACTTGTTCTAATTCTTCTAAAGGCTCAATATGAATATTAACATATTTTATATTCATATTGCTATTTAACAAATCATGTTCTATATCATCCATTAAGTTATGTCCATCTTTTACTGTTGTCTTACCATCAACAAGTATTTTTAAATTTACTTCGTAGTAGCTACCTAATTTAAACATTGTACAGTCACTTAGTATAAATTTTTCACTTCTATCATTTATTATACTTCTTACTTTATTTAGGGTATCACTTGATAATTCTGCTTCTCCTATTAGTAATGATAAGTTCTGTATAAGTAGTTTTATACCCATAATAATAATTAATATACTAATTAAAACAGTACCTATCATATCTACATATTTTAAGAATCTAAATTTAGATGAGAATTGTGATAATATTATTACTATTAGTACAAGTAACGAAGAATAAACATCTGTATATGATTCTTTACCTGATGATATTAAAATCATGTCATTTGTTTCTTCTCCCTTTTTAATAAGAAGTGATGATACTAAATATTTTGTTATTATAATAACTAATACTACTATACTAAGATAAATACTAGGTGTTGTATTTGATATATCAAACGCATTTTTAAGCATTGATTTACCAAGTAAAACTATAAATACACTTATTATTAGACTAGTTACATATTCTATTTTACCATGTCCTCTTCTATGCTCATTATCTGCAGGCTTCTTTGAAATATGAGAACCCAGTATTGCAATTATATCTGTAGTAAGATCAGAAAAGGAATGTATTCCATCTGCAATTAAACTTTTGGTATTACTTAAAAATCCAAATGTTATTTTAAATATAGATAAAAAACTATTAGCAATTAGACTAATCAACATATATTTTGTAGTTTTGTTCATTTAATCACAACCTTTATTTAGCATCGTACCAGTTTTTACCTTCATTTATTTCAACCTTAAGTGGTACACTTAATTTATATGTGTTTTCCATTATATCTGTAACTATTTTTTCTACAGTTTCTCTTTCTTCTTCTAAAACATTAAATACAAGTTCATCATGTACTTGAATTAACATTTTACTTTTTAATCCTAAGAAGTTAAATTTATCAAAAATTTCAATCATAGCTTTTTTTAATATATCCGCACTACTACCTTGTACAGGTGTATTAAGTGCCATTCTCTCTCCCATACTTCTAATCATATAATTTTTATTATTTAATTCTTCTATTACTCTTTTTCTATTCATTATAGTCTTAACATATCCAAGTCGATGTGCTTCTTTTATAACGTTATCCATATAATCTTTAATTCCGGGATATGTATTTAAATAGTCATCAATAAATTTTTTGGCACTCTTTACATCTATATTTAAATCTTCTGATAATCCGAAACTACTAATACCATATAATATTCCAAAATTAACCGCTTTTGCGTTATATCTCATTTGTGGAGTAACATGGTCTATGTCAACTCCAAATATATCACTAGCTGTTTTTTTATGAATATCTTTTCCACTAACGAATGCATCAATTAGATTAGTTGCATTAGCCATATGTGCAAATAATCTTAATTCAATTTGTGAATAATCACTTGATAGGAATATTGAATTTTCATCTGGAATAAATGCTTTTCTAATTATTTTACCTTCTTCTATTCTTACTGGGATGTTTTGTAGGTTAGGATTTGATGAAGATAATCTACCAGTTCTTGTTAATGTTTGATTAAATATAGTGTGAATTCTTCCATCACTTTTAATTTCTTGTAATAGTCCTACCGCATAATTTCTATATAGTTTGAATACTAATCTATATTCTTCTATTTTATTTATAATTGGATGAAATGAAGCTACTTTATCTAGAATATCTTTACTAGTAGAGAAATTATTATCTTTTACTTTTTTAGGATATGGTATACCTAGTTTTACAAATAAAATTTCCCCTAATTGTTTTGGAGATGCAATATTAAATTCTTCTCCTGCAAGCTCATATATTTCATTTGTTAAGTTATTCATTCTTTCTTCTAGAGTTTTACTCATTTGATGTAGATATTCTCTATCTACTTTTACACCAGTTATTTCCATGTCAGCAAGTACATATGCAAGTGGTAATTCTATTTCATTAAATAAGTATAACTCTTCTTCACTTGTTAATTTGTTAATGTATTCTTCTTTAGTATCATAAATATATTTAGCTTTCTTTATTCCGTTTTTAATTATTACATCATCATTAGGCATAGAAAGTTTAGATCCACTTCCAAATTCATTTTCATAGAATTCTACATTACAGCCGTTATTATTCATTATATAAGCAATATCATCTTTTACATTTAGATTAAGTAGATACCCCGCAATCATTAAATCATAATTACACTTATCTAATTTTATATTGTCCTTATTAAATGCATAAAGTATCTTTTTTATATCATATGTAAAACAATTAAATCCTGTATTTAACATATTTGGGTTTTCTTTTAATACTTCATATGGAATATAGTAATTTTCTACTCCATTATATATAAATGCACCAATTATATCTGCATCATGATAATTATATCCATATAATTCTAGGTATATTGCATAGTCTTTACTAATTTTAAAATCTTGAACATTAGTTATTGTTTTATAGTTAATTTCTTCATTCACATTAGGCTCTTTTTTTAAGTTTTCTTTTTTTATATCTAGTTTTTTTATTAATGAATAAAATTCCAGGTCTTCAAGTAATTCAATATAATTTAAGGCATCTATCCCTCTATATTTTATCTTTTCATAATCTGTATCTATTGGAACATCTTTATATATAGTTGCTAGGTCATAACTCATGTATGCCTTGTCTTTGTCAGTTTCTAGCTTTTCTTTTAGCTTACCTTTTATATTATCTATATTTTCATATACTCCATCAAGAGTTTTATATTCTTTTAATAAGTTAAGGGCTGTTTTTTCTCCTACTCCTTTAACACCAGGTATATTATCTGATGAATCTCCCATAAGTGCCTTTAAATCAACCATTCTAGCTGGCTCTATTCCATATGTGTTTAAGAATTCTTGATGTGTCATTCTTACATAACCGACTGGTTTTAATAGTTTAACATCAGTTTCATCAGTAATTAATTGAAGTAAGTCTTTATCACTACTAATTATAGTTGAAACAAATTCTGGATCTTCTTCTGTTTTTTTTGCAAATGTTCCTATTATATCATCTGCTTCATAGTTGTCAATTTCATAATAAGTCATTCCAAGTGCCTCTACTATTTTCTTTGCGACTGGAAATTGTTGTTTTAATTCATCAGGAGTTTCTCCTCTACCACCTTTATAGTCAAGATACTTTTCATGTCTAAATGTTTTTCCCTTATCAAATGCGACCATAATATATTCTGGTGATTCTTCATTTATTATTTTATTTAACATATTTATAAGTCCATATATTGCATTTGTAGGAAATCCTTTAGAATTTTTCATAGTATTTCCATTATATGCAGTTGCATAATAACTTCTAAAAAGTATGTTGTTACCATCAATTAAGACTACTTTCTTCATATAACTACCTCTTTTCTAGTATTTGTCTTCTATAAAATTATATCACGTATGATACAGATTAGTAAATTTTAATTTGATGTTTAGTGGAAGTATAAGTGCTTAAAAATTATCAAAACTTTTCTCTTACATACTATATGTGTTTTGTATTTTATGTTTTTTTGCTAGTCTTTTTATATTTATACTTATATAAAGAAAAAAATAAGTACTTTAATACTTATTTGCTCTTACAAATTGTAATTATGTAATTATCAAGTTTAAATGTATCATATATAACATTAATATTATTAATATCTAATCCTATGGCATCTCTAAGCATTCCACCATTTAGTTTTATATATGATTCTTTTTTTGTCCATAAAGTAAGTAATTCTTCATTATTTGTTATAGATTCTCTTTCTTTTTCAGTGAAAAAGTATTTTAAGGTGGATTTTCTTTTTATATTTTCTGTATCAATGTATTCAATATCTAGCCCTACTTCACTATCAGATATTATTAATCCAACCATTTTATTTTTATGACTTATATTATAAAAGATATTACTATTATCTATATAAGGTTTTCCATTTATGGACTCTGAAATTTTGTAGGAAGTTATTTTCTCTTCTCTTAATGCAATCTCAAGTAACTCTTTACTTGTTTTAGAAAAGCTATAATAGAATGTTCCTAAACTATTTTTTATTTTCTGCCATTGCATTAAGATTTTCTTCCTTTAATTTTGTATATTCTTTATATTCTTTATTCCAATTTTTGTATTTTTTATTGCTTCTTCTATCTGGTATTTCTAGATTTTCATGTATATATTCAGCAATGTAATCACTAACTTTTATTGCGCCATAAAGATTTAAATGATTTCCACCATCTTTTGAATCAGTCTTCCAATCAAGTCCTATTTCATCAATATAGTAGTTCATATCAAAGAATAAAACATCATTATCTTGTGCATATTTTTCTACTGCATCATGTCTTTTATGATTCCAAGAATCTGCGGAAGGTGTTTCTAAGAATACCAATTTGACATTGTTTTTCTTACACAATTCTACAATCATATCCAAGTATTTTCTATTCTTTCTTGGAATTTTTTCAACCTTTTTCTTTTTATTCATATAGTTAGTATTCTTAAGTGGTTTAATTTTAGTAGTAATTACAAAACCTTTTGTAGGCATATATGCACTCTTAAATGCATATTTAAAATCATCTTTAGTTAAATCATTATATCTTGAATGAAATCTTATTATTGGGAATATATAACTTATTTTTATTGGAATTGATGTGTGAATGTTTTTATCCATTAACATTTTTACTTTTGCCTTTGACATTCTCATGCTTGTTGTTGGTTTAGCATTATCCCCATTTCGTGGTCTTTCTACTGTAAAGAATGAATCAGCACCTAAAAAGATATATTTAGGTTTTTGTCTTTCTAGAATCATCTTTATACTGTAGTAGTCTGTCCATGTTCTAGATGATGGGTGTGAATAGTTGTATCCTGCAATCCCATACATTCCCCATAATTCCATTGGTGAAACTCCATCATACATATCACTATTTCCTACAAACATTACATCAATTGTATTTCTTTTTTGATCATAAAAACCATCAACTATTTGTTTTTCGTAATTATTATCTGAATTCATCCATTTTGGTACAAATATTTTAGAAGTTATTACAATTCCAACTAAACATATTAGAAAGAAGCCAGCAAATTCAAAAAATCTTTTTATATATATCTTTATCATTTTACTTTCCCCCTCCTTTAAAATTGCGCATAGATAAAATCACTTGCATTATATCCAGGTCCATATATTCCAAATATTATAATTGCAAATACAATTATAAAATATATAAGATATCTTAATGCTAGATTACTATTATTTATTTTATCTATAACGTTATAACCTTTTTCTTCTAAAATTCCATATACAAATAATAATACTACTCCACCCATGATAACTAGAAAGTCAATTTTAGTTAGCCCAAATGAAGTTACTCTAAGTGTTGAATGAGCGAATATTGAACCTAGTGTTACAAATGCATCTTTAACTGATGTTGATCTAAATATTAACATACCAATAAATACAAAGATACAAGTTCTAATTATTTGGAATAGTTTAAATCCTTTTGAATCTGTATTTATTTTTAATAATTCTACTAATTTATCAGTAAGTGGTTTAAATAAAAGTGCAACCATCATTATTATGTAATAATATAATCCATAGAATATATATTTAAGACTTGCTCCATGCCAAAATCCATTTAAAAACCAAACAAAGAATAGTGAAAATGCTATTGGCACAAATTTAGCCAAATTCTTACTTAAATTTTTTCTAGCAAATTTAGTAACATTCATTGATGCTTTTGATAATGATACTGGGTAGAATACATAATCTTTTAACCAAGCACCAAGTGTTTTATGCCATCTTCTCCAAAATTCTTGAATACTCTTTGAAAAGAATGGCCTTTCAAAGTTAACTGGCAATTTAATACCCATTGTTTCTGATAATCCACTTACTATATCAATACATCCGGAGAATTCTGCATATAATTGAATAGTATATAATACTACACCTACTAATATTGGTAGTCCTGTTATGCCTGGTTTAAATACGCTACTAACATATATACCACATCTATCTGCAATAACCATTTTTTTAAAAAATCCCCAAAGTACTTTTCCTCCACCATTTATTAGATTTTCATACTTTAGTTTATTTCCATTATATAATTGAGGTGCTAATTCATCAAACCTAGATATAGGCCCTTCTGTAATAATAGGAAAATATATTAAGAATAAACTAACTTCAAATATATTTTTACTTGGTTTATATTTTCCACGATAAACATCTGCAATATAACTAATTGCTTGTAATGTATAATATGATATTCCTAAAGGTAATAAAAATTTAACTAATGGAATATTACTTTTTACTATACTATTTACTGTTGTAATAAAGAAATTACTATATTTAAGAACTAGTAATATAACAACATTAAATAATATCCCTAGTGTTAAAATAAGTTTCTTTCTCTTTTTTACTTTAATTTTTAACTCTTTTTTCTTCTCTTTATCTTCACATGAAACTAACAAGTCATCTTGTTTGCCTATTAAAATTCCAGATAAGTAAATTGATAATGTACTTAATAATATAAATACAATTAAATATTTACTTGATAAAAAATAAAATATATAACTTGATACTAATAAAACAATCCATCTTCTTTTTAAAGGCACTATGTAATACAAAAATACTACTAGTGCCGCAAAAACTACAAACTTTATTGAATTAATTAACATATTAACTATTTTCTTTTACTTTTTCAATTGTTTTATATAAAGCATCAATATTTTCAAAATTTTCTGGAATAATTTCACTTACTGGGAATTCTATATCAAAAGCATCATTTATTTCTGATACTAATGTAACTATATCAAATGAATCTAATATTCCATCTGTTATTAATTCCTTTTCACTATTAAAATCAATTCCTGGTTTTACTTCTTCTAAAATACTCAATAATTCTTTCATACCTCTTTACTTACTTAAATACTTATTTTTAAGTTCCTTTCTATCTATTTTACCATTTGCATTATATGGCATTCTGTCTAATTTAATATAAACATTTGGAACCATATATGTTGGCAATTTTTCTCTTATTAAAGATATTAATTTATCTTCTTCTAAGGAATTTGTTTGATAGTATAAAATGATTTTATCCTCTTTTTCATCATAAATACTACAACATAGTATTATACCATCAATTGCAGAAATTTTCGACTCAATTTCTCCAAGTTCTATTCTATAACCCATGTGTTTTATTTGATAATCTTTTCTAGATAAATAAATTATTTCACCTAATTCATTTTTCTTTACTATATCACCTGTTCTATATACAAGTTCATTATAATCCGGATTAACTGGATTTTGAACAAATACCTGGTTCGTTTTTTCTTTATTTTTATAATATCCACTGGCAAGGAAGCTTCCTCTTACTAATAGTTCACCAGCTTCACCATCTTGTGCTAATGTGTTATCTTCTTTTACAATTAATACATCACAATTGTCACATGGCTTTCCTATTGGTACTGATTCGTCATTACTTAATCTTCTGTTTACAATATAATAGGTACAAATATCAACTGTTTCAGTTGGCCCATAAAGATTAGCATACATTGCATCAACTTTATCCATCCACATGTTAAGTTGTTTAGTAGGCATTACTTCGCCCGCAAATAATACTTTCTTTAAATTTTTTAGATTATCTGTTGTTAACGCCCCTAGATTTGCTAGTATACAAAGTGCTGATGGAACCCAATAAATTGTATTTACTTTTTTCTCTTCAAGGAACTCTATTAGTTTAACTGGAAAAGAAAAATACATTTTTGGAATTATATAGAATGTAGCTCCTGTTAATATAGTAGAAAACACATCACTTACTGACATACTGAAATAAAATGGAGTTTGACTTCCAAAAGTAGTTTCACTTGTAATATCAAAAGCTTTTATAAACCAATTTACGTAACTTATGACTGCCCTATGAGATAATACAGTCCCTTTTGGTACTCCAGTAGAACCGGATGTGAATAAAATATACATTGTATCTGTATCAATAATTCTTTCATGTACATTATCAAGTAATTCTTGGTTAACATTAGTTGCTTTAGCTTCGTTAATATTGATTATTGTAACATTTGGAAATTCTTCAACAATTTTCGACATATTTTTGTCATCAGTTATTATATACTTACAATCAAGAGTAGTAATTATTTGATTTATCCTATCCATTGGAGATTTTGTATCTAGTACTGTATAAAAACCTCCACTATATATTGTACCAATCATAGACAAAGCAAGGTTTATGCTTTTGTCAATATAAATAGCAATTGGTTGTTTAAATGTTGCTAAACCGGCTAGATAAGTACCTATGGATTTACTTCTATTAGTAAATTCATCATAATTTATCTCTTCCTTATCAGTAGCAAATGCTACCTTATTAGGATATTTTACTGCTGTTTCATTTAAATAATCAGTTATTATCTTTTTCATTTACGTCACCACTATAATTTTAGCATTACTGTATTACTAAAGCAAGAAAATTACATTTTTAGTGCAAAATAAAAAAAGCAGTTAACATGTTTTATGTTAACTACTAATTTTACATCAACAGCCGCCATCTACATTTCTTATTGTAAGATTATTATCCTCATCTCATACACAAACATATTTTTTACCGCTATTAGTATATTTTCTTTTAATCATAAAATTGTTCATTTTTTTTGACATGCTTTTTTAACGGTTGGACGCACAGAAGGATTACAGTAAGTATAATTGCTAGTTCTTTTAAGATCTACTTGTTTCTCACATCTGTTGTCTGTGTACAATTGCATTGTTTGAATAATATCTAACTGGCTTCCAAGAACTTGCTGTTTTATATACTCTATTATTTGAACCTTGATTCCATCTTACTAGAATTCTGAAGGTTTCATTTTGATATGCTTGCTTTGTGAAACATATTTTTTGAGATTTTACTCCGTCATTGTCATGATATTTACTAAGGCTTTAAATTTTTCTGTTTCCAAAAGAACTTGAGCCTGCTTGTTTATAATATACATGTACTCCCCAATATTTGACATTGGTTGGTGCATATACTGTATAACAGGTATTAGAATTTTTTACTACTGCGAATTTATTTGCTTCAGCATTTTTTCCAGATCCTTCTACTGGTTTAAGTGTCTTAACTAAAGCAAATGTTACCCCACCCCCATAGTATTTTTTCAAGACTTAATGGCATCAGCAACAACATATTTACATAATTTTACATATTAAAAAGCCCATTCATTAGAATAGGCTTAATTGACTTGATTCATCCATACCATCAAGTATTTTCATTGATTTCATTTTATCTATTAATGTTGCAGATATTTTACATCTATTTTGTAAATCTTCAATACTTAAGAAATTTTGTTTTTGTCGTTCATTTACAATATTATTAGCAACTGTATCACCTAATCCATCAATTGAAGCAAATGGTGGATATATTGAAGTTTCATCTTTTACATTCCAAACAGTTGCATTGCTTTTATCTAGCTCAATTGGTACAAATTTTATTCCTCTAGCAGTTGCTTCTAAGCATACTTTTAGACTTTCTAGAATACCTTGTTCTTTATTAGTAGCTTCATACCCCTTAAGTTGTATATCTTCTATTTTAGATTTTATTGCATCATAACCTTTGATCATAGTTTCTACATCAACATCAGTTGCTTTTGATGTTAACCATGATGCATAAAAATATACTGGCATATGAACTTTATACCACGCTATTCTAAATGCACTTATAACATATGCTGCTGCATGGGCTTTTGGAAACATATATTTAATCTTTTGACATGAATCTATAAACCATGGTTCAATGCCTGCTTCTTCCATAGTTTTTCTATGAGTTTGCCATGTTTCTGGGTCTTTACTTGCTCTACCCTTTCTTACAAACTCCATTATCTTGAATGCTTTAATTGGTGCAACTCCATGGTACATTAAGTAAACCATAATATCATCACGACATCCAATTACTTCTTTAAATGGAACAATATTATTTTTAATAAGTTCCTGTGCATTGCCTAGCCAAACATCAGTACCATGTGAAAGTCCTGATATTTTAATAAGTTCTGCGAATGTTGTTGGTTTAGTTTCAGATACCATTGAAATAGTAAATGGAGTACCAAATTCTGGTATACCTAGTGTTCCTGTTGGACACATGATTTGTTCATTTGTAACTCCAAGTGCTTTTGTAGAGGTAAATATACTCATTGTATCTTTATCATCCATTGGTACTTTCAATATATCTGTCTTAGTTAAATCTTGAATCATACGTAATTGTGTTGGATCTGAATGACCTAATATATCAAGTTTTAATAAATCCTCTTCGATTGAGTGGTAATCAAAGTGAGTTGTTCTCCAAGGACTTGTAGGATCATCCGCAGGGAATTGGAATGGTGTAAAATCTGATACATCCATATAATCTGGGACAACAACTATTCCACCAGGGTGTTGACCTGTTGTTCTTTTTACCCCTGTACATCCAGCCGCTAATCTTTCTACTTCTGCTGTACGCATCATTACATTTTTATCTTCACAATAACCTTTTACATAACCAAACGCTGTTTTATCTGCGACTGTTCCTATGGTACCTGCACGATATACATTATCAACCCCAAATAATACTTTTGTATATTCATGAGCTGATGCTTGATTTAAATCTGAGAAGTTTAAATCTATATCTGGTACTTTATCTGCATTAAATCCCAAGAATGTGGCAAATGGCATATCTTGTCCATCTTTATACATAAGGCTTCCACACTTAGGACATTTTTTATCTGGTAAATCAAATCCACTAGAATATTCACTACCAAGTGGATTTCCATTATCATCATTAAATATACTAGTTTGACAGTTTAGACATCTATAATGTGCTGGCAATGGATTAACTTCTGTAATACCCATCATTGTAGCTACGAAACTTGAACCAACCGAACCACGAGAACCAACTAAATATCCATCATCATTAGAGTGTTTAACAAGTCTTTGGGCAATTAGATATATTGGATCGAATCCTCCACCTATGATTCCTCCTAATTCTTTTTTTACTTTTTTATTTAAGGAATCATCATTTAATTCTCCATCTTCTTCGGTCCATTTACTTTTTAAATACTCTCTTAATATTTTTTTAACATTATCAAATCCAGCTATTATGGCATCATGCACCATACCAAATACTTTTTTATCAAACTCTTCTTTACTAATATCTTTATCTTCTTCAGATACTTTATCACTAAAACACTTATATACAATGTCTCCATATAATTCTTTTGCGATACGTTCTTCTATATTATATGGAAGTGGATTACCATACCAAGATGCGGCTTTTGAATAAACTAAATCTGCAACTACTCTAGGGCAATCTAAGTAAGAAGCGCCATCATCACTTTTAACTCTTGGTGAAAACGGTATACCTTTAGTATCTATAATTACCTCTATTTCATCTACCATATCTAATACTTTATTTGTGTTAGTAACTACTATTTCATAGGCTAAGTCTTTTCCTAAGAATTCAAAATCTTTTAACATTTCGTTAGTAGTTCTAAAATGTTGAGATGGAATAGATGTAATATCACGTTTAGCTAATGGGTGTCTTCCTCCACCCGGAACTTTTTGATTAACTATTATTTCTCTAAATATTTTATCTTCTCTATAGAAATGATGTACATCACCAGTCGCAACTATAATCTTACCTGCGTCTTTTGTTGCTCTTACTATCTTACTTATATGGGCTTGTACTTCATATTCATTTTTAAAATCGCTTGTTTGAATTAAATGTCCATATACTTCAGGAGGTTGTACCTCAACATAATCATAAAAATTAATTACATTTGTTAGTTCTTCTCCCTCTTTACTTCTTGATTGTATGAACACTTCAGATTCATAACAACCACTACCAATAAGGAGTCCTTCTCTTAATTCTTCTAGTTTACTTCTTAATATTCTAGGTGTTTTATAAAGGTATACTGTATTTGCAAGTGAAATTATTTTAAATAAATTTTTAAGTCCTGTTTTATTCATTGCGATTGCATTAAAATGATATGTTCTACCAAATTTATGTATTTCATCTTTTGGTATTAGTCTTTCTAAATCTCTAATAGTATCATAGTTTTGTGCTATTAACTTTTGTAACATTTTAGCAAACACATAAGCTGTTCCTTCTGCATCATAATCCGCTCTGTGGTGTGCATCCTCTTCCCAAGGTACATTATATCTTTTTACCAAAGCTGATAGACTATGTCTTGCATAGGCTTGATCAAGAATATGTGAAAGTTCTAGGGTATCTAATACTGTATAATTAAATTCACCTAAGTTGTATTTTTTCATTGCCATTGAAACGAAAGAAATATCAAATTTAGCATTATGTGCAACAAGTGGACAAGCTCCTACCCAAGATAAGAATCTTTTTGTTACTTCTTCTTCGGTATCAGAATCTTTAACCATATCATCTGTAATACAAGTAAGTTCTGATATATGGTCTGGGATATGATATCCAGGATTAATCAATTCATCAAATCTATCTATTATTTCTCCATCTTTTAATTTAACCGCACCAATTTCAATCATCTGATCTCCACCAGCTGCATTAAATCCTGTTGTTTCTGTATCGAATACTACATAAGTTGTCCCTTCAAGTGGCAAATCATTTGGTCTTACTACAACATATACTGTATCATCAACAAGTGTTAATTCTGTTCCATATAATCCTTTGAAATGATCTTTTACATTTTCAATTTTTTTATTATGGGCACGTATTAATTGATATGAAATAGGAAAAGCTTGACATCCATTATGGTCAGTTATTGCGACTCCTCTATAACCAGCTTCAATTGCATTACTTACAAGTTCACAAGTATGTTTACCAAGGTCTAATTTTGTAACTCCATCCATTTGACTCATCATAGTATGTGCATGAAGTTCAACTCTTTTTACAGGTGCATCATCTACAATTTTTTTTGTTCTCTTTGGTGGTATTTTATTGATGTCTCTTATATTTAATACTATTTCATTACCTGCATATTTATCTAGTTTTGTACTACCTCTTATTTTTAACCAAGCGCCTACTTTACAATTTTTCTTTAATGATGCAAACTCTTCTTCATCACGTGAGAATATCTTACAATAAATACTATCGGAGTAATCTGTTAATTTTATAGTAAGTATTTTAAATGCTTTGCTGGATGGTTCAAACTCTTCTGTTCCAAATACTTCTCCCTCTATTGTTACTGATTCTTCTTCTCCCACTATTGTTTTAATAGAGACTGCATCATCTTTTATAACTCTACCTTTAATAGTGTCCTCATTAACTTCTTTTTTTTCGTATTTTGGCTTTCCAAAATTAGTAAAATTAGTTTTTGTTGGTGCTTTTTCCTCTTGCTTTATTACTTTAGTAGTTGGTATTTTTATTTCTAAATCATTATTAATTGTATTTTTAATATTTTCTCTTTCTTCTAGTGATAAAACAACATCTATATCTATATCAAATCCTCTTTTTTCTAAGTATTCTGTTATCCTAGGAATATATTTTTCTATTGTTGCTTTTTCAAATTCATGTGCTGCCTTAATTAAATATTTTTCTTCTTCAAATGCTAGACTATCTTCAAATATCTCAAGTAATGATTTTTCTTTTTTTAATAGTCCAATAATATTTTTATATTCATTTAATAGTTTATCATTATCTATTTCATCTACT
>ULWF01065892.1_pt1 | contig 33454 bp, 31 predicted proteins | sample 1960081 | NCBI WGS metagenome assembly ULWF01 (sample SAMEA4835805, study PRJEB28245) | human gut metagenome | biome: gut microbiome; material: fecal sample | place: Denmark | collected 2008
CAGCAAAAGTCCGGTACGCTCCTGTGAGGATATTGACGAAGCCGCCCTGTCCTATGCGGAGATCAAGGCGCTCTGCGCCGGTGATCCTGCCATCAAGGAAAAGATGGTGCGCCCGTAAGGGTGTATATCAAAATCCGCCTTTAGCAAGCGGTAGGTAAAGATATCAAGAAAGGAAGGTGAAAGAAGTAAACCTATCATCCCACAACTTATCCGGATGGGGAAACCCAATGGGGAGTGTAGCATGTTGTTATCCGGAAGGATGGGTGTGCAGCGGTATATACAGCATCCAAAGAACCGATGGACATGGGGATGAAAATTTGCGTATGAGGATGAAAGCTTGATTGCCTGATACGATAGCCGGAGCTTGGGGACATCTTGCCCTCCGTAGGAAAGATGCTGAAACCTACGGTGCTTCGATAGCCGTTCTTCCATTTTGGATGGCTATGTGATATCCGAAGCAAAGTAACTTCAAGACAGAAGTAAACGGCAAAAGTCGCATCCGACAACGCAAAACGCTATATTGATATACGCTACCGGGGATGACCTAAACCCCGTAAGGGGCATGGTTACACAGCTCCCATAGTAGTCCGAGGACTCTGAATTAACAGAGATGGCCGTAAAAACGGAAGCGGGAAAACCGCCTACATGGCAAAGGGGAGCAGTTTACCTTTTTAATACAAACAGAAAGGATGGTGCGTGAGGCACTATGAGAAATCCGATTGATGTATTGAATAGTCTAAGCGATAAAGCAAAAGACCCAACGTACAGATATGAGAGATTGTATCGAAATCTGTATAACCCGGAGTTCTATCTTCTGGCCTACAAGAATGTATACGCTAATGATGGAAGTATGACACCGGGAATGGATGGCAACACCATTGACGGCATGAGCAGCAGAAGGATTGAAGGGATCATTGCATCCCTGAAAGACAAAAGCTATCAGCCGCACCCTGCACGTCGGGAATACATCCCGAAGAAGAACAGTGATAAAAAACGGCCACTGGGAATCCCATCGGCCAATGATAAACTGGTGCAGGAAGTTGTCCGAATGATACTGGAAAGCATCTATGAACCTACCTTTTCAGAAAACTCACATGGCTTTCGTCCTCGTAGAAGTTGCCATACGGCTCTGCTGCATCTGCAGCGCACTTTCACTGGGACGAAATGGTTTGTGGAAGGCGACATCAAAGCCTGTTTCGATTGTTTTGACCATCATGTGCTGATCGATATCTTACGCCGACGCATCAAGGATGAAGCCTTCATCGCTCTGATGTGGAAGTTCCTGAAAGCTGGATATATGGAGCAGTGGAAATTCCATATGACCTATTCAGGCACACCGCAGGGCTCAGGTATCAGTCCAATCCTTGCGAATATCTATTTGAACGAGCTGGACAAGCATATTGAGGAGTACAAAAAGCAATTCGACAGGGGAAGTTCCTCACACAGAAAAGCAAACCCCGAATATGAGCGTATGAACGGTTTGGCCAAAAGAATGAGACGTAAATATGCAAGGATTTGGGACACGCTCAATGAACAGGAACAGAGAGAATGTGCCCGCCACATCCGTTCGTTGAAAGCAAGTGCTCGGCAACTACCGCATTGCGAAGTATTCGATGAGGGATATAAAAGTCTGCAATACATCCGATATGCTGATGACTTTATCATCGGAATGATTGGGAATAAAGCAGACGCCGAAGCTCTCAAAGGCGATCTTGCCATATTTTTGAAAGAAAAATTAGGTTTAACTCTCTCAGCAGAAAAGACGAAAATCACCCACACATCAGAATGTGCCCGTTTTCTTGGCTATGATATCAAGGTGTCTCGGTCTCAGGAAACAAAAAAGCTGAAAAACGGAACAAAGTCCCGTGTGTACTCAGCGGTGGTAAAACTCTATACGCCATTTGATAAAACGATGGCGAAGCTGCTGGAAGTAGGAGGAATCCGTATCAAGAAGGATACCAATGGTAAAGAACGTTGGAAGGCCATCCACAGGAAGAAACTCATTAACCGTTCGGACATTGAGATTCTAAGCAAGTACAACAGCGAGGTAAGAGGCTTGGCTAATTACTACTCGCTGGCGTGCAATCCCATAAGAATGGCTCATTTCTCAAGCCTGATGAAGTATAGCATGCTCAAAACCTTTGCTGCGAAATATCGTACAAAGACCTCAAAGATCAAAGCTCGATATCTGAAAAAGGGCATTTTCACAGTCCCTTATATGACGAAAGCTGGGCCGAAAGAGTGTGTGTACTACAACGAAGGATTCGAGAGACGAAAAGAGCCGCTATTTGGACAGGTTGACATGCAAGCAACCTACAAAAAATATGCAAAGCCCAGCAGCCTGATTTGCAAGTTACGCGCAAAAACATGCGAACTATGCGGAACAACCTGCGATGATATCGAGATTCACCAGGTTAAGCGGTTGAAAGACCTCACAGGAAATGCTGAATGGGAACAGGTAATGCGGTCACGTCACCGCAAAACACTTGCTGTTTGTCCGAACTGCCATGAGATGATTCACCGGTCTAATAAATCGCAAGATGATGGTAAACGGCGAGCCGTGTGCGCCGAGAGGTGCCTGCACGGTTCTGGAGGGAGTCAGTAATGCTGGCTTACCTCATGATTTGGATATTGAAGTGGCGCGGCTGAAAGTCCTCCGTGCCGATTACCAGAGCCAGCACTTCCGTCTGGAGGACCAGCTCCTGAAATATTTCCCTGCGGAGATTGAGAAGCAGCACGGATTTATCCGTGGGTTTGAGGCTGACATCAAGACAGTCGCGGAACATCCCACGGTGAAGGACGGTTTTGTCGGCATCGAGGTCGGCGGCGTACACTTTGAGGAAAAGGAAGCTGCCGGTGAAGCGATTCTCGCCGCCTGCAAGCAGTATAAGGGCGAGATGCCGCAGCCGCTCGGAACCTATCGGGGCTTTGCAATGGAGCTTTCCTTTGACAGTTTCAACAAGGAGTTCCAGATTACGCTGAAAGGTTCGATGAGCCACCGTGTCAATCTCGGCACGGATGCGAAAGGCAATCTGCTCCGTATCGACAATGTGCTGGCGGGCATCCCCCAGCGGCTGGAAACGGCGCAGGACAGGCTGGCGACACTGGAAGCGCAGCAGGAGGCGGCAAAGCTGGAGTTGGAAAAGCCGTTCCCACAGGAGGCGGAGCTGGCCGAAAAGAGCGCAAGGCTGGCAGAGCTGGATTCCCTGCTCAGTATGGACGAAGCGCCGGCAGCGCATGACAGTGAACGAGGGGATGACGGTTTGGAGGAACCGGATGCTGACCGTCCCTCCGTCCTTGCTGACTTGAGAAGCAAGGCCACGCAGGTCACACCCGATGTGCGCACGGACAAGCCGCCGAGGGAGGAGGTGCTGTAAATGGCAAAGCGGGACTGTACAAAGCTCCTGCTTTTATCTCAGGATGAGATTGACCGTATCCATGCCAAAATGGAGGAAGCAGGCATACGGAACATGAGTGCTTATCTCAGAAAGATGGCATTGGACGGAATATGTGTGAAGCTGGAATTGGAGGATGTGCGGGAATTGATTTCCCTGCTCCGCCGATGCAGCAATAACCTGAACCAGTATGCGAAGCGGGCAAACGAAACAGGCAGCATTTACGCCGCCGACATTGAGGATTTGCAGAAACGGATGGATGAAATCTGGGAGCTGTCCCGGCAGTCCCTCCTGCGGCTTGCGGGAATCCGATGATGCAGGGGCGTCGCGTTTTGCGACGCCCTACATAACAGAGCGGTGTGTGACATCCTTGCCGGTTTTCCGGTCGAAGTCCTATACTCGTATTAGAAAAAGAAAGAGAGGTCGCCCCATGATGAAAATCCTGTTGTTCCCCGTGAAGCTGGTCGTTCTGCCGGTCGTGCTGCTCCTGTCCCTGCTATCCCTGCTGGGCAAGCTGGCGACCAACATCTCCGCCTACGTTGCCGGACTTTTCATTCTGTTTCTCCTTGTCATCTTCGGTTGCTGTCTGTGGCAGCACCGGTGGATGGATGCAGCAATCATCGCAGTGCTGGGTGTCGGAATCCTTGCGCTCCAGTTCAGCTCGATGCTCTTTGCAGAAGTTGCCGGGGAATGGGCCGGTAAGCTCGTTGATTTTCTCCGCTCATAAGCTGCCAATCATAATCTGATTCTTTGCGGCATCTGCCTCTGGGAAACCGGGGCAGATGTTTTGTTTTCTTTACATACCGATGAAAGGGGGCATGACGTTGAATCTGTTTGAAGCGGTCAAAGACTCTGTGCCGACACGGACAGCAGCGGAACACTATGGCATCGAGGTCAAGCGGAATGGGATGGCCTGCTGTCCGTTCCACGACGATAAAACACCGAGTATGAAACTGGACAAGCGATTCCACTGTTTTGGCTGTCAGGAAGATGGGGACGTGATTGATTTTGTCGGCAAGCTGTTCAATCTGTCTCCGAAAAAAGCTGCGGAGAAAATCGCGGAAGATTTTGGTGTTCGATATGATGGGTTGAAATCATGGGATACGCACAGGCGTCCATCCGTCATTTCAAAGCTGGCAGCGGCGCAGGAATATCGCAAAAAAGAAAGTCGGTGCTACAATGCACTGTGCCAGTATTTCCATTTGCTCCGTGATTGGAAAGAACGGTACGCGCCGAAGCCGACAGACGAGGATTGGCATCCGCTGTTTGTGGAAGCCTTGCAGAAAACCGACTATATCGAATATCTGCTTGATGAGCTGGTCTGTGCCTCGCTAGAGGAACGTGCCGCAATCGTCAAGGGGATGGAAAAGAAACTGGACGCATTGGAAAAGAGAATCTCTGATTATACAAGCCAAGAGCCGGTATCGCAAGAAGCTGTCCAGCAGAAAGGCAGCGCCCATATAAAAATCCGGGGGACGCGCTGCCCGGAGGAACTGGCTATGTAGGAAGAACCATTGATGGGAGGTGGATTTAGAATATGGCGGCGACAAGGTTGATTGCGCTCCATGTGAACAAAGGAAAGACCGTGGCTCAGTGTCTGGCCGACAGGACGGATTACTCCCAGAACGCCGCCAAAACTGACGGCGGCAGATACATCAGCAGTTATGAGTGCGACCCTAAGACCGCTGATGAAGAATTTCTGCTCTCCAAAAGGCAGTACGAACACATCACCGGCAGGAAACAGAAGAACGATGTCATCGCCTACCAGATACGGCAGTCCTTTAAGCCGGGAGAGATTTCACCGGAGGAAGCCAATCAGGTAGGCTACGAATTGGCGATGCGTTTCACCAAAGGCCGCCATGCTTTTATCGTAGCGACCCACATCGACAAAGCCCATATCCACAATCACATCATTTTCAATTCCACTACTCTGGACTGCGACCGCAAGTTCAGAAACTTTTATTTTTCGGGTCTTGCCGTCCAGAAAGTGAGCGACATCATCTGTCTGGCGCATGGACTGTCCATCATTGAGCCAAAGCCATACAGGGAACGTACCAAGCGGACAGAATATCCAAAACGCCCCGCCCTGCGCGATACTGTCCGGGCAGACATTGATGCGGCCCTGCAGAAACAACCGAAAAGTTTTGCGGAGCTGGTCGGTTTTCTGCAAGAGGCCGGATACGAGTATAAACCCGGCAAGCAGCCCGCGCTCCGGGGCAAGGGGCAAACACGTTTCATTCGGTTCCGTTCTCTCGGTGATAATTATTCCGTGGAGGCTCTGGATGCCGCGATTGTCGGAAAACAGTTCACCCGGACTGGAAAGCAGGAGAAACGGCGAAGCCAGCAACAGCATGAGAAAAAGTTCGGTCTGCTCATTGACATCCAATCGAAAATCACGGAAGGCAAGGGCGCTGGCTATGCGCGTTGGGCAACGGTATTCAACCTGAAACAGATGGCACAGGTCATGTGCTTTTTGCAGGAGAACGGCATCACCAGCTTTGATGAGCTGACTGCCCGGACGGATGCAGCGGTCAGCCGGTTCAATGAACTGGGAGATTCCATCAAGACCGCAGAGGCGAGGCTTCAGGAAATCGCTGCCCTGAAAACGCACATCATCAACTATTCCAAGACCCGCGACGTATATGTGGCCTACCGAAAAGCCGGTTACAGCAGGAAGTTCTTTGAGGAACACCGGGAGAGCATCACCATCCACAAGGCGGCAAAGGACGCATTTGACAAGCTGGGATTGAAAAAACTGCCCCGCGTGAAAGAGCTGAGTGCGGAATATGCGGAAGTGCTTGCCGCGAAGAAAGCTGCCTTCCCGGAGTATCGGAAAGCCCGTGAGCAGATGCAGGAATTTCTTGTGGCGCAGAAGGTCGCTGCGGTCGTTCTCGATAAGGAGCAGGAACTTCAGGAGAAAAAAGAACAGCAGAACAGAAACGCAAAGGAACAGAACGACAGATAGCTTTTGCCGGGGAGCGCATCGTTTGATGGTGCGTTCCCCGGCGCTTTTTTATTTTCAGGATTCTTGCAGATTATCCGAGGTAGGTTTTTCCCAGCGTAGAAAGGAGCTGCTTCACCGATTCCACAACACTGTCCGGCGCAACAATGCGGATTCCATCGCCAAAGGACATAATCCATGAAATGAAAAGTTCACTCGGCACCACATCCACTGCTGTCCGGAAATGGCCGTCATCAACTTTGGTGATGAAGATTTCTTTTCCGAACCTGTCTATCAGGATTCCGGCAAATCTGTTCTCAGCCTCTAATGTTACAGCAACTTTATCTCCGCCGAACATTCCAAACAGGGATTTAGAATAAGCGGCAACGTCAGAGTTTGACAGCAGTTCTTTCCCCTCGCGCTCCTTGCCCGTCAATGTAATACGCAGCATTTTGTCCAGCCGGTAATGCTTCAGGATTTTGCTGCGGTCATCGTAGGCTACCAGATAATAATATTCGTCGTCCCATATCAAGTACCACGGACTGACATGATACCACTCACCGTCATGGCGCAGTTCCTGTTCTTTCTCTACGTTCCACTGGAAATATTGAAAACGGATTTGAGAATTGGCATTGATGGCCGTGTGGATTTTATCGACATTATAATAAATACTTTCATTCATCGTCTTAACACGGCCGCTTATCAAAACCTGCCGTTGAAGCTGTTTCGCCTCGTATGTACTTGCCAGCTTCTCCAGCTTTTTTATGAGCGCGTGTGACTTCTTTTCCGTGATGAACTTCGCTGCCTGAACGGAATCCACCAACAGTTTAAGTTCCGGCAATTCAAAATCTCTGGAGCCAACGTAGTAGAGAAAACTCTTTTCCCGCTGTTCACCAATCACATCAATCCCAAATTTCCGTAATTCCTCGATGTCAGAATAGAGCGTCTTACGGTCTGCGGAAATGTCCGCTTCTGCCAGACGAGATATGATACCCGGCATGGAAATCCCATGCTCATCGTCCGTTTCTTCCAGCAGTATTTTCGCAAGATACAGTAATTTCAGCTTTTGATTATTTCCTTTTGCCATACTGTTCGACCCCCTGCTTTTTATTATAGCAGAAACGGTGTGTCAATGGAATGGCTGGTGTCGGATTTTTTGGACACCTCAAAAAACTTATTGCTGGGAAGTTTTTTGGACACCGTTTTTGCTATAATGGGTATGGTCGGCAGAGCCATACCCATGACGGCGCAGCCGTCAAGCGTTCGGGAACCGAACGCGCAGCCAGCCCACTTGTGGGCTGCTCAAGGGGATTGGGGATTTCCCCAACAAGCAGGTTTTAGCCAACATATATATGTTGGCACTGCTTGCAAAAGACTTTGCACTTGGTTTTCGCGGTATTTCGGAATCAATCATAAATGAAATTCTCGATTTCAGATTGAAAATACCCGTTTCATTTTGGACAGTCATATGGTATAATAGTCAAGGATGCTGTGTCCAGTCATTAGACTGTCTTGTGCGAGGTGAATGAAATGGGTATGAGTTACAAACCGTTATGGATTCTGCTGATTAAACGGGATATGACCAAAGGACAGTTACGCGAGAAGGCAGGTATCAGCACACGGGCTTTGGCAAAGATGGGGCGTGGCGAGGACGTTAATACGGACGTTCTCAGAAAAATATGTGCCGCGCTGGACTGCACCCTGCCCGATATTGTGGAGATAGTGCCTGACGAACCGGATAATCAAAAAACAGACACGGAATAAAACCGCTTGTAGGGAGGTGCTATGATGAGCGATACAGAAAAGATTGTGGCTGCAAAAAAATCGGACTGGCAAACTTCCGAAATGCCTGTGCAGCATACGACGTTTACCATCAAGCGGAAAATCAGTAAAACCGAGATGGAAAAACTGAAACTTGGCAACATCCCGCAGGAGATGGAGGACAAGTGGTTCTGGTATTTTGAAAACGGGAAATTATATGCTCATCGGAGCTGGACAGGCTTTTGCATTTATATCCTGTCATTCACTCCCGGTAGTGATACGATTGAGGTCACGGCTAACCGTGACCCAGAGCAATACAAATGTACCGATGATGCGGAGGACGCAAAATCGTTGAATAAATTATTGGATTGGTGGACGAAACCTACTTATGACTACTACCATGAGTGGCTTGCTGAAACGCTTGACAATATCAATAAAGCCAAATTTGCAATCAAACATGAAACACTGAATGTTGCGGGTAAGACCTTCGGTGCGGTCTATTTCCACAAACCAGACGAGCCCCACGGGTTTTTGAGCAACTGGTATCTTAGTGATTTCGTTCTGGACGGCGCAAAGTATTCATCCGTTGAGCAGTATATCATGTATCGTAAGTGTATGACTTTTGGAGATACTGCTTCGGCAGAAAAAGTCATGGCTACGAATGACCCGGCGCAGCAACAGGCCTTTGCCCGGAAAGCCGCAGGATACAACGATGTTGTGTGGAGCGGGTTGCGGCAGGTCGTACTTATGCGGGCGCTGGTTGCAAAGTTTGCACAAGATGATGCGCTTGGTCAGGCACTTTTGAATACAGGAGATGATTATCTGGTCGAGTGTGCCTACCACGATAAGTTGTGGGCTTGCGGTGTGACTCTGACTGATGACGCACGGATGGATATAGAAAAGTGGAGCGGCAGAAATATTCTTGGCTTTGCCCTTATGGAAGTACGCACGATGCTTCGTTCGCAAGAACCGGCGCAGAAAGAAAAAAAAGAAAGCGTCATTTATATCAATCAGGATGATATTACTACGCTGGACTGCGAGTGCATCGTAAATGCCGCCAACAAAAGCCTTCTTGGTGGTGGCGGGGTAGATGGAGCGATTCATCGTGCTGCGGGACCGGAACTGTTAAAAGAATGCCGGACTCTGGGCGGCTGTCAGACAGGAGAAGCGAAAATAACGCAGGGATATAATCTGCCTGCTGAATGGGTCATTCATACTGTCGGCCCGGTCTATTCCGGTAAAGCGAAAGATGCTGTGCTGTTGGCGAGTTGCTACCGTAACTCATTGGAGCTTGCGAAAAAGTATGATATTCATAGCATAGCGTTTCCGGCAATTTCAACCGGCGTATATGGGTATCCCCTGAAAGATGCCACCGCAGTCGCCATGTCTACGGTGAAAAAATGGTTGGATGACAACAGGGACTACTTCATGGAAGTGATTTTCTGCTGTTTCAATAAACAGGCATATAACATCTATCAGTCCTATGCTGCTGAGAACAAAATATAGGGAGGTACTTCCGATGCCGAGGACAATAACGGTCAAAGGAATTGGTCGGGCATCCGCTAAACCAGATACGGTCGTGGTTTCTATGTCGCTGGATTCACGCGCTATGGATTATGACAAGGCGATGGAAATCGCCTCTGTCAATATTCAGGACATCACCCGTACCCTCACGGATGCCGGTTTTGAAAAAGAAGATGTAAAGACAACGAATTTCAACGTGGAGACGAATTACAGCAGCGTAAAAGACCGGAGTGGTAATTATCATCAGGAGTTCCGGGGATATGTGGTCAGCCACAATCTAAAACTTGAATTTGCGCTTGATGTAAAGCGGCTGTCTCTGGCGTTGTCCGCGATTGCTGGGTGTAAGTCTCATCCGCAGCTTTCCATTTCTTTCGTGGTGAAAGATGCGGCAGCGGCCAATGAAGAAATGCTCCGCTCCGCAACCGAAAACGCCCGGAAAAAGGCAGAGATTCTTTGCGATGCCTCTGGCGTTACACTTGGCAATCTACTGACTATTGATTACAACTGGGGTGAACTGAACATCTGCTCAGATACCCGATACAGTCTTGCGGAGGATTGCCTTGCCGCTCCCATGATGGCAGGGAGTATTGATATTGAACCGGATGATATAGATGTTAGAGATACTGCCACCTTTGTGTGGGAGATAAATTAGGAGGGGCGCTGCTATGGCCGATAACAAAAAAGAGATGGAACGGGAAGAACTGCATCGCGCAATATGGGCGATAGCGGATGAACTGCGTGGAGCGGTTGATGGCTGGGATTTCAAGAACTATGTGCTTGGCACCATGTTCTACCGCTATATTTCCGAGAACTTATGCAGCTACATAAACAGCGGCGAGGCCGAGGCCGGTAACGCTGACTTCGATTACGCTGTTATGGCGGATGATGAAGCAGAAGAAGCCCGCGAGGGTCTGGTTCAGGAAAAGGGATTTTTCATTTTGCCCAGTGAACTGTTCTGCAACGTCTGTGCAAGAGCAGCACAGGACGATAATTTGAATGAAACGCTTGAGCGGGTGTTCCGGCATATCGAGGAGTCGGCAAAGGGCAGCTCATCCGAGAGCAGCTTTGCCGGTCTGTTTGACGATTACGACGTGAACAGCAACAAGCTGGGGTCAACGGTCGCAAAGAGAAATGAAAAGCTGGTCAAGCTCCTGAACGGCGTGGCGGCGATGAATCTTGGCGACGTAAAAGACCACGACATTGATGCTTTTGGCGATGCCTATGAGTATCTGATGACCATGTACGCCAGCAACGCCGGAAAATCTGGCGGCGAGTTCTTTACTCCTGCTGACGTTTCTGAACTGCTGACCCGGCTGGGGACGGTTGGGAAAACGGAAATCAACAAGGTCTATGACCCGGCCTGCGGCTCCGGTTCCCTCCTTCTGAAAGCAGAAAAGGTGCTGGGGCGTCATGCGATTCGCAACGGCTTTTTCGGGCAGGAAATCAATATCACCACTTATAACCTTTGCCGCATCAATATGTTCCTCCATGATGTCGGCTTTGATAAGTTCGATATTGCGTGTGAAGATACGCTTATCTCTCCGCAGCATTGGGATGATGAGCCTTTTGAGCTGATAGTTTCCAATCCGCCTTATTCCATCAAGTGGTCTGGCGATGATAATCCGCTTTTGATAAATGACCCTCGGTTTGCCCCTGCTGGTGTGCTTGCCCCCAAGAGCAAAGCGGACATGGCTTTCATCATGCACAGTCTTTCATGGCTGGCCTCCAACGGCACGGCAGCCATTGTCTGCTTCCCCGGTATCATGTACCGTGGCGGCGCGGAGCAGAAAATCCGGAAATATCTGGTGGATAATAACTACGTTGACTGCGTGATACAGCTCCCGCCGAACCTGTTCTTTGGCACCAGTATTGCTACCTGCATCATGGTGTTGAAAAAGAGCAAGCCAGACAACCGGACGCTTTTCATTGACGCGACCGGCGAGTGCATCAAGGTCACAAACAATAATAAACTGACGGAAGCGAATATTGCCCGTATTGTGGATGTGTTCGCTCGTCGGGCAGAAGAAACGCATTTCTCTCATCTTGCAGACTATGGTGAAATCGTTGGAAACAACTATAACCTTTCTGTCAGCACCTATGTGGAACAAGAGGACAAGCGGGAAAAAATCGACATTGTAAAGCTGAACGCGCAAATTGAGGAAATTGTCGCCCGTGAGCAGGTGTTACGAGATGAGATTGCGAGGATTATTGCGGAAATCGAGGTGTGAGCATGAAAAGTCTAAAGGTTCCATTTAATGCACCTTTGAATGAGTTCGATACAGAAACACAAACATTTGGGTGCAGGCAAAACAATCCTGAAATCTGTGGAAATAATGGGTTGCCCGGAGTATGTGCATTTGTGCGGGAAGATAAAATCTGTAAAAAACCGTCTCGTTCATGGAAGAAAAAGTATATTGAATTGAAAGGAGCAGAGAAATGAGCAAAATTGACGAATTGATGCAGGTTCTTTGCCCCGACGGAGTTGTTCATAAAAGAATAAGAGATGTATATCAACGGCTCAAAGGTACTCCTATTACTGCGGGAAAGATGAAAGAAATCGAAGCGCCAGATGGAGAAATAAGAATTTTTGCTGGAGGAAGAACGGTCATTGATGCCCATGAACAAGACATACCAAACGCTAATATAACGCGAGTGCCTGCTGTTTTGGTACAGTCTCGCGGAGTAATTGATTTTGTCTATTATGATAAACCTTTTACTTTCAAAAACGAGATGTGGGCTTATACGACAGATGACCCGGTATCGGTAAAATATCTGTACCACGTCCTTAAAAACAATGTAACATTCTTTAGGGACGCAGCATCAGGGATGGGGTCATTGCCTCAAATCTCTCTACCTGATACCGAGGATTTTCAGATTCCTGTACCTCCTTTGGAGGTGCAGCGTGAAATTGTCCGCATTCTGGACAATTTCACGGAGCTTACAGCGGAGCTTACAGCGGAGCTTACAGCGGAGCTTACAGCGAGAAAACGGCAGTATGAGTTTTATCGGGACCATCTGCTTACTTTTGATACGACTATTCCGAAAGTGACTTTGAAAGATATTGCTACGGATATTTTTCGCGGTTCCGGCATTAGGCGTGACCAAGTTACCGCCGATGGTATTCCGTGTGTTCGCTACGGCGAAATCTATACCACTTACAATACTTACTTTGATACCTGTGTTTCGCACACGAGGCTTGAATATGTTCCTACCCCTAAGTATTTTGAGTATGGGGACATTCTGTTCGCTATTACAGGCGAAAGTGTCGAGGATATAGCGAAGTCTGTTGCGTATGTTGGACATGATAGGTGTCTTGCAGGTGGGGACATTGTTGTTTTGAAACATAAGCAAAATCCCAAATACCTTGCTTATGTACTTTCAACTTATGAGGCCAGACTGCAAAAAAGCAAAGGTAAAATTAAGAGCAAGGTTGTCCACTCCAGTGTGCCTGCCATTGAGAGTATTGAGATACCACTACCGCCCATGCAGGTACAAGAGCGTATAGCAAATCTTTTGGATAATTTTGAAGCTATATGCAACGACCTTAATATTGGCCTGCCCGCCGAAATCGAAGCCCGAAAAAAGCAATACGAATTTTACCGTGATGCCCTCTTGACATTCATGGAGACGGGCGGGACAATCCTTACAGACAGACAGACAGACAGACAGACAGACAGACAGACAGACAATCGTAGCGCCCTGATTCGGCTTTGTCAATATGTTTTTGGTGTTATTTTTGTGGAACTTCGGGATATTGCAACCGTTACACGCGGCGGCAATTTCCAGAAAAAAGACTTTACGTCCGAAGGAGTTCCTTGCATCCACTACGGGCAGATTTATACCCGCTATGGAATCAGCACCGAAGATACAGTCCAGTTTGTCAGCGAGGAAACTGCGAGAAAGTCAAAACAGGCAGCTCCGGGCGACATCGTGATGGCTGTTACAAGTGAGAATGTGGAGGACGTGTGCAAATGCGTAGCGTGGATGGGTGATAAGAATATAGCCGTGAGCGGTCATACCGCAATCATACACCATGAGCAAAATCCGAAGTATTTGTCCTATTACTTCCACACAACAATGTTCTACGCACAAAAGGCTCGTCTTGCTCATGGCACAAAAGTTATAGAGGTAACCCCTGACAGCTTGTATGATGTTCTGATTCCGTTAGCGCCCATAGAGGAACAAAATCGGATTGTAGAAATCCTCGACCGGTTTGACACCCTTTGTAACGACATCACGGAGGGAATCCCCGCAGAAATCGAAGCGCGGGAAAAGCAGTACGCATACTATCGGGACAAACTACTGACCTTTCAGGTTAAAGAGGGATAAACCCTCGCAGAATACGCAGGAGGTGAATGAGAATGCCTTATTTCAATATCGTTGCCGCGACGAATGAGAATACCGTCGTCACGGAGTATGAGCCGGTCAAGACCCGTTCAGACAGCTACCAGAGCGAGGCCGCGCTGGAGCGTGAGTTTATTCGCCTCCTGACCGAACAGGGCTATGAGTATCTTCCCATCCACAGTGAGAAAGAGCTGGTGGCCAATCTGCGGCGCAAGTTGGAATCTCTAAACGGCATCCAGTTCAGCGATGACGAGTGGAGCCGGTTTTTCACGGAGAGTCTTGCCAATCCAAACGAGCATATCGCAGAAAAGACCCGCAAGGTGCAGGAAGATTTTGTTCAGGTTCTCCGGCGTGATGACGGCAGCACCAAAAATATCACGCTGATAGACAAGAAGAACATCCACAACAACAGCTTGCAGGTCATCAATCAATATGCAGTCAGTACCGCAGAGGGCGCAAGACACGATAACCGCTATGACGTGACTGTCCTTGTGAACGGCTTTCCTATGGTACATATCGAGCTGAAGCGTCGGGGCGTCGCTATCCGGGAAGCCTTCAACCAGATAGACCGTTACCAGCGGGATTCTTTCTGGTCGGGGAGCGGCCTGTTTGAGTATGTTCAGATTTTCGTCATCTCCAACGGTACGAATACAAAGTATTACTCCAACAGCACTCGGTTCAATGCTATCAAGGATGCTGTGTCCGGCAAAGCCAAAAAGGAAAAGACCAGCAACAGCTTTGAGTTCACTTCCTTCTGGGCAGACGCGAACAACCGCGTCATTCCCGACCTTATCGACTTTACTAAGACGTTCTTTGCACGGCATACCATCTTAAATATCCTCACGAAGTATTGTATTTTCACTTCTGAGAATATGCTGATGGTCATGCGCCCATATCAGATAACCGCCACGGAACGCATTCTGAACCGTATTGAGATTGCCAACAACTACAAAAAATACGGCAACATCGCGGGCGGCGGCTACATCTGGCATACCACCGGTTCGGGCAAGACGCTGACCTCCTTCAAGACGGCGCAGCTTGCCTCCCGCCTGCCCTATATCGACAAAGTTCTCTTTGTGGTTGACCGGAAAGACCTCGACTACCAGACCATGAAGGAGTACGACCGCTTTGAAAAAGGCGCGGCAAACAGCAACACTTCTACCAGAGTATTACAGCGCCAGTTAGAGGACAGGGACGAAAAGGGAAATCCCCATGAATACCGTATCATCATCACGACGATTCAAAAGCTCTCCAACTTTGTTGCGAGGAATAAGGGGCATGCAGTTTTCAATCAGCACGTTGTCATCATTTTCGATGAGTGCCACCGCAGCCAGTTCGGGGATATGCACGCGGCCATCGTAAAGAACTTCAAAAAATACCATCTGTTTGGCTTTACCGGTACGCCGATTTTCTCCTTGAACACCGGTGCGGTGCGGAATCCGCAGTTCTTTGCGACCGAGCAGACCTTTGGCGACCAGCTCCACGCCTATACGATTGTGGATGCCATCAACGACAAGAATGTGCTGCCGTTCCGGGTGGACTACATCAAGACAATGGATGTGGATGCGGACATCGACGACGAGGAAGTCTGGGACATCGACCGCAAGAAAGCGTTGGAGGCTCCACAGCGCATTGCCATTGTGACGAAGTATATCCTCGACCACTTCGACCAGAAAACCTACCGGGGCGATAAAACGTATGTGTTCAACGCCCTGACAAATATCTCCGAGGTGGCATCCGGTAAGCAGGATGCTGTGGAAGAAATCAAACGCAAGCAGCGTATCAGCGGCTTCAACTCTATATTTGCTGTTGCCTCTGTGCCAATGGCCAAGCTCTACTATCAGGAGTTTATGCGCCAAATGGAAGCAGACCCGACAAAGCGGCTGCGGATTGCGGTCATATACAGCTATGGCGCGAACGAGGCTGAGGCTGACGGTATCCTGGATGAAGAAAACCCGGAGGACACCAGTGCCCTCGACCAGACGGCACGGGATTTCCTCGACGCGGCCATCCGGGACTATAATGAGATGTTCCATACCAACTACGATACGTCCAGCGATAAATTCCAGAATTACTATAAAGATGTTTCGCTCCGTATGAAGAATAAGGAGCTTGACCTGCTCATCGTGGTCAATATGTTCCTGACAGGTTTTGACGCCACTACTCTGAATACCCTATGGGTAGATAAGAACCTGAAGATGCACGGACTGATTCAGGCGTTCTCAAGGACAAACCGTATCCTGAACTCTATCAAGACGTTCGGTAACATTGTCTGCTTCCGTAACCTGCAAAAGCGGGTGGATGCGGCCATCTCCCTGTTCGGAGACAAGAACGCCGGTGGTATCGTCCTGCTCCAGAGCTTCAAGGATTACTATTATGGCTATGTCGGTACAGACGATAAGCCGCGTCCCGGATATGTGGATATGGTGGAGGAACTGACAGAAAAATTCCCTCTCTCCGAGCCGCAGATTGTCGGGGAACAGAACCAGAAAGATTTTATCGCCCTGTTCGGTGCGCTTTTGCGGATGCGCAATCTCTTGTCCTCTTTCGATGATTTCAAGGGAAACGAGTTGATTTCCGAACGGGATATGCAGGACTATCTTGGCCGGTATCAGGATTTGCGGGATGAGTGGAACGAGCGCCGCAAGCGCGGAGAAAGTACGGACATCATCGACGATATTGTCTTTGAGATTGAGCTGATAAAGCAGGTCGAGATAAATATCGACTATATCCTGATGCTGGTTAAAAAGTACCATGATACCCACTGCGAGGACAAGGAAGTCCTTATCACCATCCGCAAGGCCATTGACGCCAGCCCGGAGCTGCGCAGTAAAAAGGCCCTTATCGAAAATTTTATTTCCGGTATCAACGATGTGGATGATGTAATGACCGAGTGGAATAGCTATGTAGCCGAGGAACGGGAACGGGAGCTGGCTCAGATTATCAGGGACGAAAAGTTGCGGGAACCAGAGACACGGAAGTTCTTGGAGAATGCTTTCCGCGACGGTGAGATAAAGACTACCGGCACAGAAATTGACCGCCTGATGCCGCCGGTATCCCGTTTTGGCGGTGGCGGCGCAAGGGCAAAGAAAAAGCAAACGGTCATTGATAAGCTGAAAGCGTTCTTTGAGCGGTTCTTCGGCATCGGAGGTTCCGCTTTCACGGAAACACCTGCAAATAATAAAGTAGTGAGCTATTCGGACTTAGCCCAAGAGCAGCCAGTGCTGATGGTCGCGGAGGAGCCGGTTCCTTACGGAGAGAAACAGGAGGGGAAGTAAATGTCGAAGCTGAATGTAGACCAGAAATCTATCAAGGATTTATTTCAGAGCAAACACGCTGATTTCTTGATTCCCGATTATCAGCGTCCTTACGCATGGGGCGAGGCGGAGTGTCAGACCCTTTGGGATGATATTTTCTCTTTTGCCTTCCCCGATAATGACAGAACTAAATTCGACAGCAACAATGAGTATTTTCTTGGCCCTATCGTGACTTTCAGAAATGATAAAGGCAAGTTAGAGGTCATTGACGGCCAGCAGAGGCTTACCACACTGATGCTCCTGCTGCGGGCGTTTTATGTGCGCTTTGGCCATATGCAGGACGCAGAATCCCGCGCAACCAGAGAAAACATTGAGAAGTGCATTTGGAAAACCGACGAGTTTGGAAAGCCAGATATGGAGGCTTTGAAGATTGATTCTGAGGTTGCCACGGACAAGGATAAGGAGGAATTTCTTGAAATCCTGCGCACCGGTGAGGCGAAAAAAGGTCAAAAGAGCAACTATGCCGCTAACTATCGGTTCTTTCAAACTAAGATAGGCTGGTTTCTGGATAATTATGCCGGATACTTTGCCTATATGCCTATCCGTATCCTGAACAACTGTATTCTGCTTCCGATTGAAGCAGAATCGCAGGATACCGCTCTGCGTATCTTCTCGACCCTTAATGACAGGGGCAAGCCTCTGTCTGATGCAGATATTTTCAAAGCGCAGTTCTATAAATTCTATACGAAACTCGGCAAGAAAGATGAGTTCATCCAGCGTTGGAAAGAGCTGGATGAACTGTGTGAGAAAATTTTCCATCCCATTTCCGGGACTCCGATGGATGAATTATTTACCCGGTATATGTATTATGTCCGTGCCACGATGGGCATTAAGTCCTCTACGACGGAGGCTTTGCGTAAATTCTATGAGAGAGACAGTTATGCGCTGCTGAATGACGAACAGACCTTTGAGAATCTGGTCGTGTTGGCTCATTTCTGGAACGACGTATCCAATCAGGACAATACCCGGTTCTCTAACCGGGTGCTGCGCCGCCTGTTCGTCCTGAATTATGCACCGAATGGTATGTGGACATACTTTGTTTCCGTGTACTTTATGCAGAACAAGGACAAAGACGGAATTCTGGAGGACGATGCGTTCTATGCGTTCCTCAAAAAAATCACCGCTTTCATCTGGACGTATGCTGTTACCAATCCCGGTGTGAACGCACTTAGAACGCCTGTCTATGCGGAAATGGTGAACATCGTGAACGGTCAGCCGGTTACTTTTGCAGACAACAAATTTAATCCTGCCACGATTGAGAGTATGTTCTCCAATTTCAGTTTCCACAATGCACGGCCTATCACAAAGTCGATGGCCGCATGGTGGGCGTTCCACGACGATGCGCAGGAACTTTTGTCTCTGGAAACAGTCTTTGAAGTTGAACATATCTTTGCCCGGAACCGTCAGGACAAGGAAAAATCCCTGACTGATGCAAAGAATCTGGAATCACTCGGAAACAAAGCTCTGTTGGAAAAGCGTATCAATATTGGGGCTGCCGATTACCGGTTTGAAGATAAGAAAAAGTATTATGTCGGCTTTACCAAGCGCGGGGTAAAGAAGGATGGAACAAAAGTCCATGAGCTTGTTGAGATGGCGAATAGCCACTCTGATTTTACCGAAGCGGATATTATTGAGCGCAGTAAACGTATCATGGCCGCTTTTATCGAGTTCTTGAGAGAAAACGATTTGACAGTTTGACTGCGCCCTGAATCCTGAATGTATGCTGGAGGCACACAAATGAACACAAAGAATCTGAACCTTATTTTTGAAAATTACATATCCCGTTTTGAACGGATAAATGAGCCAGATGGAGCAAATGAAAACTATAAATGGTTTGCCGTCCACAACTTTCAGGAAGTGTTCGATATAGATGCGCCCGATTTCGCATCCATGCTGAAAAAGGCTTGTAGGGCGACAGAGAACATGATAGACAACTATATGCAGCCCTTCAGCGGCCTTGTTGCTATGGCTGAGAAAGATGGCGAGGCTGAAACCATCAGAGAGATGTTCCGTCAGCTCTACGCAGATGACGGGGGAGATTTAACTGCCAGACAACAGAAAATTACGGCATTTCTTGCATCCTGCGATGAACTGCTGGCTAAACACTACCCCTCCAGTCATTTGTATAAAAATGACCAGCGTTCCGCGATGGCCTACCTTTGGTTCTATGACCCGGACAACAACTATATGTGCAAGACCACCGAGGCGCAGTATCTGGCGAATGCTGCTGAGTTTTATGAAGAATGGGGTACATATGCGACTTTCCGGCTTGATGTATATTATCGTTTCTGTGATGCTCTTATTGATGAAATCCGCAAATGCCCTGCTCTACTGGCAATCCATCAGAGCAGATTTGAAGGCCACGAGGCGGAGATGCACCCAGACACGCAGCTTCATATCCTGGCTTTCGACATTATTTACTGTGCCAGAACCTATGGCCTATATACCGGCGTGGAAATTAAAGATATTTCATCGGAAGATAGACGGCTTTATCAACAGCGCAAAGATAAAGCGATTGAACTGGCCGGGCAACTTGCTGTCGCTGAGGAAAACATGATGCTGTTGCAGGATGGTATCTCTGAGGCGGAAACTATGGTACGAAGCGGAGCGGCAATCATGCATAAATCTTTTGGCGTTGGCTCGCTGGAAGAATTTGATGGTCACTATCTCGTCATTCGTTTTCCGGGCTTTGATGTTCCGAAAAAATTTGAGCTGACTTCTGCGTTGGGGAACGGTTTTCTCTCTTTGGACGTACCACAATTTTCGACATTTATCGACAAATATAATGCGGTGCTGAAACAGGCGATGAGAATACCCCAGCAGGTAAAGAGCGCAGAGGCGGCACTTAAACCGTATGCCGATTATCTCGATTAAGATAGTGACATCATCCAGTTAATTCTTGTAAAACTCATATAGAAATGGAGGCCAATGATATGAAGTACACCGTAACATCAGCGGAAGCATCAAAGATGCTGAAAAAAATCCTTGAGGAAAAAAGTATCTTACTGGCTAATGAGCGCCAGAGTAGCGTGTTCAACGCTTCTCTGGGTGAAGATGTTGAATCCGTTCGTCCTGTTTACGACTATGAGGAAACTCAGACGGCTTTAGAGGATTTCAACCGAAAAGTTAGAATCCTGAAACACGCTATCTCCTGCTTTAATTCCTCGCAGGTGGTGGGTGAAACTGGTATGACGATTGACCAAGTGCTGGTGTACATCCCCCAGCTTACAGAAATGCGGAGCAGACTGTACGATATGCAAAACCGTTTACCGAAACAGCGAACTTCGGTTGGAGGGATTGGCAGCAACACCGTTATTGACTACCGCTATACTAATTACTCTGTGGAAAAAGCAAAAGAGGACTATACAAGGGTATCTGATGAGCTTCGCAAGATTCAGACGGCTCTTGATGTAGTAAATACGACCGTGACGATGGAGTTTGAGTTGCCGGATTAAATTCTTTCCGTCCAAGTCTGCGCTGAAGAACCCAAATTGCCATGCTCATGAAAATGTCTAAGGTTGGGGAAACAAGAGCATTACCGTTATTCTATGTTATTGGTTATTGCTTATGGTATAAGGTAAAAATCTCCGATGCTTACAAGCATTATCTGAGTCTTATGACCGATTTATTCAACAGGCAGATGCGGTAAAAACTTGGGCAACCTTTGCGGGAAGTCCTTCCATAGCCGAGTTCGGTTAAAGGCTATGGGTCTATATTTATGAAACTTAGGAGGTTTGAATGGCAAGACATATTAGTACTTCACAGCTTAAATCAAAATTGCGCCAACTTGAACAGAAAGAACGCAAAGCTATCAATGATTATAATCGAGCTGTTAGAAATTATAATACACAGGTCAAGAAAACAGTTGATGCTTATAACCGTTTTGTGAGAGAGTATAATTCTGCTGTGCGAAGGAATAAGCAAATCATTTCACGCGAGGTCCGCAAGCTCAATACTTCTTCTCATAGTACATTCACGGTATCTGTCAGAACCATGCAGCGGCATTATTCTGATGTTAGCTCTATATATACGGAGGGATACCCGGTAACCCCAGAGCAGGATGAAATACTTGACCTGATTGAATCAGAGCAGGCCAATAGCATCATAACAGCAAATGCCATCGAAAATGATGAAGTACCAGAAGAAAATACAGAGGATAAGGAAATTGGGGATAAGCTCCGTATTGTATCGGAAGATTTAGATAATCGCTGGAAAGGCGCAGTATACGCACTGAATCCTAATAATCCGGATGCGGCACGGCATTTCTGCACAAGTGCGCGAGAGATATTTACGGAGTTTATTGAGATGAAAGCTCCGGATTCAGCGGTCTTTCAGTTTAATCCTAACTGTGCCAAAACGGAGCGTGGAAACGCTACTAGAAAAGAAAAAATCAAATTCATGATGCGCGATAAGAAAATGGAAGCCTGTGTAATAGATTTTGCAGATGCTGACATTGATAATATTCTGGAGCTATTTCATGTACTTAGCGATGGAACACATGGAGCTGCCGGGAGATACGCTTTTTCTAAGCTGCTGCAAGTTAAGAAACGAGTTGAGCAGGGCATCAATTTCTTATGCACGATTTCTGCATAAGAAATTGTTTACGCCGTATAGCATAACAGGTATAATACTTTGCGCCACATCATCCGTTTGAAAGCAGACGGTGTGGCGCTTTTTCTTTTTAGCTCGCATTTTTCAAATATCCAAATTCTATGCGTAACCGCAAGTATTCATCCTGCTCCTGCTCGTCGGCAGGGCGTATATTCTGCTTGCCGCAATCTGGGCAGCGGTCTATGTTGTCATCTGCTTCAAATAAGAAGTGGCAGGAATCACACACATAAACATTTTTCAAGTTGCATTTCCTCTTTCTTCTGTAATCATGGCTCGGTCGGTGTCTATTCTGCCCGTTGCCGTGCCCTGCGTTCTCTGGCGCGTATCCTCGCCCGTTCCCGGCGCTCTGCCCGGATTTCTTCTTCAATCTGCGCCATTTCTTCTGCCAAGCGGCGTTTCTCGGCTGCTTTGTAAATGGAGAAGTATTCGTCCACCGTCTGCTCTCTGCGCCAGTCGGCAAGCCGGAATCCCAAGAAATCAAGCTGCTCCAGCAGTTCTCTCAGGGCTTTCATGCCCATACAATCCATCTCAAAAAAAGCCATACCGGGCATGGCTGTCACCTGCTCAATCCGGTCGTAGCCATTCTTTTTGAGCAGGTTATAAAGCCGGACGGAGCAGTCCAGTTCTTCTACCCCGTCACTTCCGGCCACGCGGCAGCCATCGGCCAGCACAAATCGCCCGTCTTTCATGGCGTACCGAATCGCCCCCATCAAATCATCCCTATCAGTCAAATGTTCTGTCTATCGCATCGTATGCGCCCAAATCTTCTTTGAGGTACTTGCTGTGCCGGTAGTCCATCGTCCGGTTCAGAAGTCCTTTCTCGCACATGGCCCGGAACTTGTAATCCAGAAGTGCGGCGGGAACATAAAGAGCCTGTGCTGCCTGAAAGAACGACCGTTCCTCCAACTGTTCCAGCACCTCGTCATCGTCCAGCAGCAGCTCCGCTGAGAACATATTTGCCTCGTTCTCTGTGGTGGCTGTCGAATCGAATACTTCCATCTCCTGAAAGCCGACCATCATGGCAATCTCTTTATGTAGGACGGCGTGCCCCAGCTCATGGGCTATCAAAATACGTTCTAACACTTCATTCACGTTACTGTCTATCACGATGTTCGGTATCCGTGATTGGTAGAAAAAGAAACCTTTCAGCTTTTTCTTCAGGTCTTTCCTCCGGATACGGATTCCGAGACGGTCGCAGAGTTCATAAGGGTCACGGGTGCCGTATTTTTGCGCCAGTTCCTCGACAGCACGGATGATGTATCCAGTCGAAAACAATCCGTATCACCTCCGAAGCAACCGAAATAATCCATATGTACAGTCTACCATAAGTGGTGTCCCAAAAAACTCCCAGCGGATTATCATTTGTCCTCAGTACGGCGCTTCCGGTATTTTTTCGGCGTAAACTTCTCGCTTGCATCGGCTTTGGATTCCAGATAGACCTCCATCAGCGCCCGGAAGAAAACTTCCTTTGCATCGTCATCCAAATCGCCGCCGGCAAGGAGGGCTTTCGTGCGCCCTATGACTTCCTGCGCCTCTTTTGCCCCTTTGTACCCATGCTTTGCTTTTGCCGAAGCGACGAACAGTTCTTCGTCGATATGGCTCTGCGGGTTGGTTTCCGCTTCATCCATCAGATAGGAGGAACTGACTTTGAGTGCCTCTGCCAGCTTCTTCACGTTGCTCATGCGCGGAATCGTCCCCAACTGCTCGTAGGTATAAAGGGAACGCTCTGAAATACCGGTCATTTTTGAAAGTTCCGTCTGTGAGAGGTTTTGCGCCAGCCGCGCCTCTTTTACTTTTTCTCCGAAAGTCATGTGCCTGTACCGCCTTTCAAAAAAATTTTTCGTAACTTCCGATTAACTGTTGACAAACTTCCGAGAAGTGATATAATACTGTTCGGAAGTTCACTTCGGGTTAATTATAAATCGGAAGTTAGCGGATGTCAAGAGGGTTCGGAACAAAACTTCTGATTTTTTTCAGGACTTCGGAGGGAGGTGCGTATAGATGGACAGGGTTGTCCTTCATTCAGATATGAACAACTGCTATGCCAGTATCGAACTGCTGCACAGGCCGGAGCTGCGTGGGAAGCCGCTTGCCGTTGGCGGCGACCCGGAAGCACGGCATGGAATCGTGCTGGCAAAGGATGAGCTTGCCAAAAAGTCCGGGGTCAAGACTGGCATGGCGCTCTGGCAGGCGCGGCAGGTCTGCCCGGACATTGTGTTTGTCCCTCCCCGTATGGACTTGTATCTGCGGTTTTCCAGACTGGCACATGAGATTTACGCAGAATATACCGACCAGCAGGAGGCGTTCGGCGTAGATGAATCGTGGCTCGATGTGACGGGGAGCTGCACCCTGAAAGGCGATGGCATGGCAATCGCGCAGGACATCAGCAGGAGGATAAAACGGGAGCTGGGCATTACGGTCAGCATTGGCGTGAGCTGGAACAAGATTTTTGCGAAGCTGGGTTCTGATTACAAGAAGCCGGATGCCATCACACGGTTTGGCCGTGACAACTATAAGGAGCTGATTTATCCGCTCCCCGCAAGCGACCTCCTGTATGTTGGCTCCAAGACGGAGGCGAAGCTGGCAAAGTATGGAATCCGCACCATCGGGCAGCTTGCAGAAGCTGACCCCGGATTCCTCCATTCCGTCCTCGGCAAGATGGGTTATGTGCTGAGTGTCTTTGCCCGTGGCGAGGACAGGACGCCGGTGAACCGGGAGAACGCGGAAGCGCCGGTCAAGAGCATCGGCAACAGCACCACCACGCCGCGTGACCTTGTGAACGACAATGATGTTTCCATCATCGTTTATCTGCTGGCAGAGAGCGTGTCGGCGCGGCTCCGGGAAAACAACTTCCTCTGCAACGTGGTGGAAATCTCCGTCCGGGACAATGGGCTGGAATGCTTTACCCGGCAGAAAAAGGTGGCTGCCCCGACTGACATCACAAGCGAGATTGCGGAATCGGCGATGGAACTGTTCCGTGAGAACTACAACTGGAAAAAGCCGATACGCAGCCTCGGTGTCCGGGCATCCTCCCTCTGTGCTGCCAATACGCCGTGGCAGATAAGCCTGTTTATAGACCCGGAACGGCGTGAACGACAGCAGCGTATGGACAGGGCGGTCGATGATATACGCCGGAGGTTTGGGTTTTACAGTATCCAACGCGGGATTTCCCTGTCTGATAATACGCTGAAATCTCTGAACGCCAAAGAGGATAACACCGTGCATCCTCACGGCTATATGGAATTTGGAAACCGCACGGGGATAGAGTGTGCTACATAAGCGGAGGTTATGCGACGTGGAACAGGAAGTGGTCAAAAAATATGTTCATGTAGTGGCGGCATTTTCGCCGGAGGGGAAGCTGCTTCCCCTGTGCGTGGTCTGGGAGGACGGGCGCAAGTTTGAGATTGACCGGGTAAAGCAGTGCGTCCGCGCTGCAAGTCGGAAGGCCGGGGGCGTGGGTTTGCGTTATACCTGCATGATTCGCGGCAAGGAGGCAGTTCTGTATTATGAAGAAAACTATAAATGGTTCGTAGAAGCAAAGATTCAAAGGGGGTAGAAAATGTCTAAGTATCTTTCCCGTGCCGATTTGGAGAGGATAGGCGGCACGGTTGTGAATCAGTATTACCAGACGGTTCCCCGTGTGGGGACGATGCCCGCGCCGGTTGACCCGGTGGCTCTGGCAAAGGTGGTCATGGGACTGGAAATCAGCTACCTGCCACTCAGCGGGGACGGCTCCATATTGGGAGTTGCCTGTTTTCAGGAAACGGCGTTGGAAGTTTGCGGAGATGATGGCATACCATATCAGGTGCAGCTTTCCGGTCGGGATATTGTTATCGACAGCTCTCTGCTGGACGAGGACAAGACCGGCCGTCATAACTTCACCGCCGCCCACGAGCTTGCCCATCATGTCCTTGTCCGGCTTTACCCGGAGGATTACCGGAACCTCCTGAACTGCCGGACGCGCATCATGTACCGGGACACAAGACGGTCAAGGGATTGGGAGGAATGGCAGGCGAATGTAATGGCAGCGGCAATCATCATGCCCGCGCAGACTATCCGCTGCTGTATGTACCTGTTCGGGCTGGGGAATCGGCTGGATATGGTAAGCTCTGCTTGCAGGGCAAAGGAATTTGAAAAGTTTTGCGACATCGCCACCTATCTGGGAGTGTCAAAGAAGGCGCTGGCGATACGGATGAAGCGGCTGGGGCTGCTGGGTGAGGAATATTTGGCCAACCCCACCGCCCCGATGGATGTATGGAAAGATGAGGATGAAATTGATGATTGAAACCGGGAACAGGCAGGAAAAGCGGACCGGGAGAACACCCGGCGCACGGGTAGTCCGCAGATGTCCGTACTGCGGCAGGATGCTCTATGAGAAGTTGAGCAAGTGTGACGGCGAGATTCAGATGAAATGCCCCAAGTGCGGCAAATCCGTCAACATGAATCTTGCCCTGCGGAAAGCGCAGGGCTGATACCGAAGGAAGGAAAGATTTAGGAAACGAGCGCGAAGCGCATCTAAAAATATAGACAACATGGATTGACACCGAGCAAAGGGCCTTATCACGTTCTGGGGCGCAAGCCCCTCCGAAAATATGCAAGAGATATATTTAGGGTGGTAAGAACGCGCTCCAAATAGCCGGGCATCCAGTCAGGGGATAACTGTATCCTCTGCCGGATGTCGGGCTATTATTTTTTGCCCTTTTTAGGTGTGTTTCGCTCCACGAAAGGAGCGGAACGATGGTGTCAATCACCGACTGCTGGCTGGCCTATGCCGCCAAGTACCCGTGACCCCGGAATTTTGGAAACTGTCAACATTTTCAAAATTTCGGAGGTTACGACATGGGATTCAATTATGGATTGGAAAAGAAAAAGTTTGATGCGGAGTGGGAAAAGCTCCGCAGGGAATATCGCGCTGCCGGTATGGACGAGGCCGCGATTCAGGAAATGTATGAGTATGACTGGCAGGGCTTCAATGCGGAGCGGGCCTACCGCAACCACACGCAGAGTATGCCCGACCAGCGGTTCGATGATGATGGAGATGCTGCGAGCGACGATAACTCTGCAATGCTGGTAAAGTTCATTGACAGATTTTCGGTCATGCCGCGTGAGACAGATGAGGATAGGCGCTATGGCTGGCTGGATGAGATTGATTCACCGGAGCTGTCCGCTGCCCTGCATCGGCTGTCCCCGGAGGACATTGAACTGCTGACCCTGTATGCCTTTGACGGTTACGGAGTGACAGAAATCGCTGTGATGCAGGGTGTGTCACATCCCACAATCAGCAAGAAGCTGAAGCGTATCAAAAATATTTTGAAAAAATTTTAATTGATGGCTACGGATTGGCCATCCCCGATGCCTACCCCCTGAGAGGACAAGTTCTCAGGGGTTCCCCGGCTGGGGGATGACAGGGATTCAGTTTTCTCACGACCTTTGAAAACTGAATATCCAGTCATCAGGAAATCCTGATTTTTCAGGAGAACATTCCTGTCCGCAATAGCCTGAACAGCGGAGCGCCACGATACCCGGCAACGGGTGGAGCGATAAATCCGACTGAAAATGCCAAGCTGCACTTGGTTCGGCGACGACGGCGGGCAGGGACAATGATACTTCCGTAACTCGCGGCCCGGCCACAATGAAGGCGGGGAGGTTAGATTCCTATGAGAGCAGTCCCGCAAGCTGCCGCCTGATGATTCCCGCCGGTTCCGGGGTGTCGAGGACAAATGGAGAACCACAAAAACGCTTTATGAATTTTACGAGGCAGCCGCATACGCAGTTTTCGCTGTGCGGCTGCTTCTCTACATACCAAGCAAAGGAGAGATTGAATATGAACCGTGATTTTCATGACTATCACAGAGGTGAGATTTATTTTGCGGATTTGAACCCGGTCTACGGACATGAGCAAGGCGGTGTCCGCCCGGTGCTGGTTCTCCAGAACGATGTGGGCAATTACTTCTGCCCAACACTGATTGTCACTCAGGCAACGCGCCGTATCCACAAGAAGCCGTCCCAGCCGACCCATGTGGTGCTGGATGATGTTGAAGGGCTGGAGCCGTCACTTTTCATGCTGGAGCAGATTCGCACCATTGATAAGCGCCGGATTCGCCAGTTCGTTGGGAAGCTCACCGATGAGCAGATGGCGAAGATTGATAAGGCGCTGCGTACCAGCCTCCATCTTCGTGATGTGGACTTTCTGCCTACGGAGGTGGATGCGCCGTGACGAATAAGCAAAACCTGATATGTCTTTGTCCCCGTTGCCGCCAGAACTTTCTGGCGGCACATTTGTACTCCCTGCGGCGCGTCCAGTTCCCGCAGGAAAAGAAAGATACCTGTACCTACTGCCAGACCCGGTATGGCTACGATTATTATGTTGAGCCTCTGCCACGGGCGGCGACTCTATGATGGGAGGGATTTTAATGGCTACTGCTTTTAGCTTTCAGAATACAGACATCCGCGATATTGACCGGTCCGAGCTGGTTGACCGGAGCAAAATCCACATTGACCGCAGCCTCCCCCGGAGGGAGCGCATCCGGGAGTTCTGCCGACAGAGCAACCGGCATCCCGACTGCGTTATCATCGACGGCGTTGTGGTACTGAGCCGCTTCATGCACACCGCAGAGACGATTGAGGACAGAATCAGCGCAGCGGTCAGGAACGCATAAATCTTGAGCAGGGATACCGTCCGGCGACATCCTCGACTTTTTGGGGAACGGACGGTATCCTTGCATTAGGGAGCGAAAAGCTCCCATTTCTTATTATAAGAAGGGAGTGAGATACATATGGCAGAACGGATTTGGAATGTCGCCGCCTATGCCCGCCTTTCCCATGAGGACGGGGACAAGGAAGAAAGCAATTCCATCGGCAGCCAAAGGGAGATGATTCGGGAGTTCATACGCAACCGCCCGGATATGGTCATCACCCGTGAGTATGTGGACGACGGTTTTTCGGGGGTAAACTTCGAGAGGCCGGGATTTAAGCAGATGATGGAGGATTTACAAGCGAAGCGCGTGGACTGCATCGTCTGCAAAGACCTCTCGCGTTTTGCGAGGAACTATATTGATTCCGGGCGCTATCTGGAAAAGGTGTTCCCGACGATGGGTGTGCGGTTTATCGCTATCAACGACAACTACGATTCCTGTGGGGAACGGTCACAGTCCGATTCACTTATCATACCGTTCAAAAACCTGATAAACGACGCTTACTGCAAGGACATCTCCATGAAAATCCGCAGCCAGCTCGACATCAAAAGGAAGATGGGCGATTTCATCGGCGCGTTCTGCACCTACGGCTATATGAAGTCCCCGGATAATAAGAACCGCCTTGTTGTGGACGAGGAAGCCGCCAAAGTGGTGGAGCTTATCTTCCGGCTCCGGCTGCAAGGCATGAGCAATACCGGGATTGGCGATAAACTCAATGGGATGGGGATTCTAAGCCCGATGGCCTATAAGGTGTCAAAAGGGATGGATTACCGCTCCGGTTTCCGGACAAATGAGCGCATCCTATGGTCAGCGGAGACGGTGCGCCGGGTGCTTTCAAATCCCGTCTATGTCGGGACGTTGATTCAGCACAAGCGCGGGACGCCGAATTATAAGGTGAAGCGGGAAATCCAATATGAAGAATCCGACTGGATTGTCATTCCCCGCAACCATCAGCCCATCATCGAGCAGACAGACTTTGATACTGTCCAGTCCCTCTTGGGCAGGGATGTCCGGGTGGCACCCAAACAGGAATCGGTCTACCTGTTCTCTGGTTTTGTGTACTGCGGAGACTGCGGCCACGCGATGGTGCGAAAGACGGTTTCAAGGGGCGGCAAGAAGTATCAGTACCTTGTATGCTCCACGAACAAGGCAGGCCACGGCTGTACTTCCCACTGCTTCAGCGAAAAGAAGCTGGATAAAATCGTGTTCACGCTGGTGCGCGACCATATCGACCAGATATGTGAGATTGACCGGGTGATGGATTACATCGCCTCCCTGCCGGAAAACCAGCGCGAGATTTTCAACTATGACGCGCAGATAAACCGGCTGGAAGCGGAAATCCAGAGGTATCAGGACTTGAAGCTGGGGCTGTACAGCGATATGGCTGACGGTATCATCAGCAAAGAGGAATACTTGGAGTTCCGCGCCGGGTATGACCGCAAGATTGCGGCCGGTCAGCGTTCCCTCGCCCGGATTCAGGAAGAACGGGCGCAGGCGGTCAGGGACAATGAGGAAGAAATCCCGTGGATTCAGATGTTCCGGCAGTATGAGAACATTACAGAGCTGCACCGGACGGTGCTGGTCAATCTGGTGGAACGTGTTGTTATCTATGACGCAAGCCATGTGGAGGTTTTCTTCCGGTATCAGGATAAATACGAGAGCGCGCTGGATTATATCAGCCGTTTTGAAGGCGTAAAGGAGGCTTGAGGAAATGGCGAGAAGAAAAAGCAAGACGTACATGGAGATGGGAACACAGGCGCAAAGCAAAACGGAAGCGGCACAGCGTTCCATAGAGTGGCCGACCGCCGTATATGCCCGCCTCTCCATTGAGAACAGCGGAAAAGATGATAAGGGCGAATCCATTGAGGGACAGGTGGAAATCTGCCGCGACTATGTGGACGAGCATCCCTACCTGCATTATGTGGATACCTATGTAGATAACGGCTGGACAGGAACGAACACCGACCGCCCGCAGTTCCAGAGAATGCTTGGAGATATTTACAGCGGCAAAATCAAGGCGGTCGTCCTCAAAGACTTTTCCCGATTCTCCCGTGACTACATCGAGGCTGGGAACCTGCTTGAGAACATCTTCCCGGCGTTCGGGGTGCGGTTTATCTCTGTGGCCGACCGCTACGACAGTTTTGAAACGGACGGCTCCGCAAGCAGCCTCCTGATACCGATTAAGAACCTGATTAACAGCTACTATTCCAAAGATATATCCCGCAAGGTTTCCTCCGCTGTCCATGCGAGGCAGCTTGCGGCGGCGCATATCCCCAGCATGATTCCTTATGGATATATCAAGTCCACGACAAGGGCATACCGATTTGAGCCAGACCCGGAGACGGCGGCGAATGTGACCCGCATTTTCCAGATGCGTGTGGAAGGTGTTCCCATCAGCCGGATAGCTGCCACCTTGCAGGAGGAAGGAATCCCATCTCCCGGCAAGCTACGTTATCTGCGCGGAATGACCAAAGATAAACGGTATGCGACTTCCAAATGGTCAGCGCAGCTTATCAAGCAGATTTTGAGGAACCCCACCTATCTTGGACATCTGGTGTTCGGCAGGATGCCGACCGCACTGTATCTCGGAAAGCCGGATTACAAATATGAACCGGACGAGAGCAAATGGCGGGTGCTTCGGGATATGCACGAACCGCTGGTCACACAGGAAGTCTTTGACCGGGTAAAGGAAATGGCCGAACAGGGGCAGGCAGAGTTTGAGGTGAGAATGGCAAAATCTGCGGAGTACCGCGCAAAGAATGTGCCTCTGTTCCACGGCATCGTCTTTTGCGGTGACTGTGGCTCGAAGATGGCATACCACCGCAATCAGTTCCACCCGGAGAGGATGACCGGCAGCTATGACTGTAATAATTATAGGTATGGCCGCTGTTCTCATACCCATACGATGACGCAGGACAAGCTGAAAGGAATCGTCTGGCAGACCATCAAAGACCAGCTTGCCCTCTGCTGTGACTATGAGGCAGCTCTAAAAAAGCTGCAAAGCGGCGCTACCACGGAAAAGCTGGAGGAATACCGGGCAAAAATCCAGAGCCTCAGTATCCAACTCAATAATCGCCGGGACAAGCGGGAACGGCTGTATGAGGACTTCACGGACGGTATCCTCTCCCCAGAGGAATACATGATGATGAAGAAAAAGTATGACAGCGAGTACCAGCAAATCAGCGCAGAGCTGAGTGAGCTTCAGGGGCGGCTGGCAAGGCTGAAAAAATCCCTTTCTGGGCAGAACAGGTGGCTCGTACATATCCGGCAGTTTTCCGGCGCGGAGGACTTCAGTGCGGATATGGTGGATGCGCTGGTCGATAAGATACTGGTCTATCAGGACGCGGACGGCGGCAAGCGGGTGGAAATCCAGTTCCGTTATGCTGCTGACCGGGAGCTTCTGACACAGGCAGTCAAAGAGATTGGGGGCATAGCGAAATGAAAGTCTGTTTATACATCCGACTGTCCAGCGCAGACAAGGATTTGAAGTTTAAGGACGAGAGCGAAAGCATTGCCAACCAGAGGGCGCTGCTCCATCAATACCTGCGCGACCATAAGGAGTTCTTTCCATATGAAGTCGTGGAGTTCGTCGATGACGGGTTTACCGGCACAAATGGGAACCGCCCCGGTTTTGAGAGGATGATAGATTTCCTGAAAAACGGCGGTGCGAAGCTGGTGCTTTGCAAAGACCTTTCCCGTTTTTTCAGGGACTATGTGGAGATTGGCGAGTATCTGGAACGGATATTTCCCTTCCTCGGTGTCCGGCTGATTGCGGTGAACGACGGCTATGACAGTGACGATTATAAGGGCACGACGGCGGGGATGGATGTCGTGATGAAGTGCATCGTCTACGGTTTTTACAGCAGGGACTTGTCCCAGAAAATCAAGACGGTGCTGAACGCGAAAGCCCGCAAGGGGCAGTATCTCGGCTCCCATGCTCCCTATGGCTACCTGAAGGACCCGGCAGACAAGCACCATCTTGTCCCGGACGGCGTTGCCGCTCCCATTGTTCGCCGTATCTTTGATATGGCGCTCATGGGTAAGACAACCGGCGAGATTGCCCGGAAGCTGAACGATGACCATGTGGAGCCGCCAGCGGCGCACTTTCACCGGCTCTACCCGGATTGCCAGAAGTTCAGGAAAACCACTTCGGCGGCAAATAGCTGGTCATGTACGAACGTCTATACTATCCTTAAGCGCAGGGAGTACACCGGCGCGGTCGTGAGTTACCGCAAGAAGTGGAAAGGAATCGGGAACGCACAGACACTTTCGCAGGACGAATCAGACTGGATTGTCGTACCCGACTGCCATGAGGCGCTCGTTACCCCAGAGGTTTTTGAGCGGGCTCAGGAAGCGATACTTGGGAGGAAAAAGGGACAGAAGAAAAAGCAGGACTATCTTCTCCGCTCCCTTGTCCGCTGCGGTGTGTGCGGCAGAGTGATGACCCGCCACAAGAAAGGCTCACATACACCGGCCTATTACTGCTGTGAGAAGAACCGGTTTGTTGAGGATTCTCCATGCCCGACTTATGAACGCATTTATGAGGAAGATTTGGAGCGCATTGTCATCGGCTCCCTGTCCCAGCTCTTGCAGGCAGTGGCAGACAGCGCCCGCCGTGTTCAGGAGGCTGCGGCAAAGACCCATGGCACTGCTGAGAATATCCGCTACTCACTTCTGCGCATTGAGCAGTCCATTAAACAAAATGGCATTGAGAAGATGGCAGCCTATGAGCAGTATTCGGACGGCAATCTCACAAGGGATGGATTTCTCCGGCGCAGGTCTGAACTTGCAGCCGACATGGAGCGCCTGACCGCTGAAAAAGATGCTCTCTCCGAACAGCTCAAAGTTTTGGAACAGGCAAAATCA
>ULWF01050170.1_pt1 | contig 32543 bp, 29 predicted proteins | sample 1960081 | NCBI WGS metagenome assembly ULWF01 (sample SAMEA4835805, study PRJEB28245) | human gut metagenome | biome: gut microbiome; material: fecal sample | place: Denmark | collected 2008
AGTAATCTGGTATTAAGTAATGTTGACAGTTCCAGTCTAAAACAGAACCATATAAAAACTTACACCCTTTAGTCACAAATAAATAATAAAATATAAAAAATATAGTTAATAAAAGTACTCTTTTTGTATTCTTTTTCATACACTTACCTCTTAAACAACTATATCATAAAATAAATCTTTTTTAAAGGAAAAGAGAATCATTCTCCACTCTCATCAGTTGATTTTTCAATAATCTCAGAATAATCTGTGATATTTTCATATACCTTATAAAATATTTCTACATTTATATAATTTTCATATTCACGAGTATTTATTACCTTAGATGAGAGTATTTTCTCATCATTTTTTAATGTTTTACCTAACTTCTTATTTGAGGCTTCTATAGCAGCACCAACAGCATCTTCAGGAGAATATAAATGTTCATTTAATATTGTTTCACTATCTTTTGAAATATATAGTTTTATAGGAAGTAACTTATTATTAAACAAAAGAGTTTCTGATTCTTTATACGTTTTGTATTTATTAAAACATAATATACATATCTTTTTATTCAAAAATTGAAATTTAAGTCTGGTTTTACTTTTTCCGATAAGCTTTTCTTCTCTATAATAATATGGCATATTTACATCAGTTTTGTACCATACTTCTGCATATACAAAACCATCTGCGGTAATTTTATTTTTAACCTCATCATTTTTTGTAATAGCGCCACTTATTATAACTTCTCCCTTTTTAACATAATCATTTATTTTTTTTCTAATTTCTCCATGAGATGCATTTAGTCTCATTATAATACCATCTTTTTTGGCAACTATATCACGTGGAGCTTCATCTTCTTTTGGATTTTTAATAATCCTTTCTTCTACTTTGATTATATATTTTACTCCACTTCTTTCTATCTCAATCCATTCTAATTTATCTTTATTATTTGATAATATTTCTTTTTCTATTTTTTCCTTTGTTTTATATGATTTTACAATATTATACTTAGAAATACCATGAGATTTTAATTCACTATACAAAAGTTCTCTTATGTAAGCTTTAGAATGAATTACATCAACCGAGAAAATAATATTTGATAAAAGCAATAAATATATATAACTAATTACAAGTCCTACAAAAAACACTCTATTTCTTTTTATAACATCAACAAACTTTGCAAATCCCTTTAGTCTAATTAGTTTTATTTGATAAATTGTTTTAACATCAAGAAGCTTTTTATAATTTTCACTTGTTAGCTTTACATATGCAACTCTATCATAAATATCTATATCTTCAAAATATATATTGCACCTATAAAGTTTTTGGATAAATCTTCTTATATCTTTTCCTTCTATTTTTACTTCATAAATGCTTCTAAACATGTAATCACTCCAGTTCAACTGAATTAATAATTCCCTTGATTAGTATTTCATCATCTAATAACTTTTTTAGTGCTAAATCCTTGCCTTTTATTATTACCATACCAGAAGAATATCCAATAGATATTCTAGATTTTTCTATAGTAACTATTTTAGTATAATTAACAATATGCACTTTATCTTTATATAAATTAACTCTAAATTCTACATCACTAATATAATTCCTTAGATCAAACACAAATACCACCCATTTAAGTATATGAGATTGTTAAAAATTTATCTTGATAAATTAATATTTATCATTTAGTTTAAAAAAAGAATCAAATTATTTGATTCTAATTTAATTATCTTTCGTATACTACTGTTTTACCATCTACAGTAGAACCATTTGCCCAACCATCTATATCAGTTGGTGACGTTAGTGTTATTTGAGTTAGGCTAGGGTTATTACTAAATGCATTTGCAGCTAAGCTAGTTAATGAACTAGGAAGTTTTGAAAGACCTGTGTTTGTTAATTGATTGCCAGTAAAAGCCCTTTCTTCTATGCGCTTTAACTTAGAATCAATTTCAAATGAAACAGTAGTTAAGTTGTTAGCTATAAAAGCCTGATAACCAATATATTCAACTGATTTTGGAATTATTACATTAGATAATTTATTTCTTCCAAAAGCACCTTCATCATAATCATTTCTTTCATTTCCATATATTGCGATTAGATGAGAATCTTTTTCAAATTTTAGTGTTGCAATATTCCCTTGTTTTAAATGAGCTGAAGCAAAGGCATTTTCACCTATTCTAACAACAGATGATGGAATAGTAACTGATGTTAAGCTTGAACCTTGAAATGCACCTGAACCAATAACCTTTAATGAAGAAGGTAAATTAGCGGTTTTAATAAAGCTTCCTCCATTAGTACCAACGCTTTCTATAATTTCAGTTGTTGAATTAGATGGAAATACCACTTGTTCTGCATATAAGTTTACATTAACATGTTTTACATTAGGCGGTAGAATTAACTTTTTTAATTCTCTAGTATCATTTAAACTAGTAACAAATCCTTCCACATTAGGTATATGTTCCATATATATAGCTTGTGATAAATCAATTGTATTTATTGCTTTTGCTTGTTCATTCATATCTGGTAATGCAGAATCATAATAAACATAGTCTAAATTATCTAATGTTTGAAAATCAGCTACATAATTTGTTAAACCATCAAATTCAGTTGGCTTATATAAATATTCATAATATGAACTATCAGTAACTCCATAATTCTTTGCTGGATCTTTACTTCTATAATATTCCTTTAATAAGTCACATGCATCACTTGTTGTACAATAATATTCATATGGATACACTGTACTATTAGATGAAAAATATATTATGTTATAATCTGTTGAAGTCTTTTCAATTTTTATTGCATTTGATGAATCTCTATACACTTTGAATTTTTGATCAGACTCAAGAGCATATTCCTTTGCAGTCTTCAATTTTAATGTACTCAACTCGCTACTTCCATATATATATGATGTTTGCATTATTTCATTTATTTCTGCATCAGTGCTGCCTTCTTTTCTCATATTTTCAATATATTTAGTCTTGGTTTCTTCATTTTTAAATATGTATACAAGAGCATCACTTGTAGTAGTGGTAATGCCACCACCAAGTGACATAAACGCATACAACGCAATTCTTTTAACTGGTATATTATTAATCTTTGCAGGAATTACTACATTATCAGTTCCACAACTTTTATCATATGAAAGTAATGTTCCATCATCACTTATCATAAAACAAGACTCTTCTGCTGGTTCTATAGCTGGGGTGTATTCTCCACCATCATATTGGACATACACTAATTCCAAATTGTATTTAACATTATCTACTTTAGGAATTGAAGTAGCATCTTCTAAGAACTCTACTTTCATAGTAAATGTTATCTTCTTTCCTGCAGTGAGTATTGTATTATCTATTTCACTATGACTAAACTTTATTCCTTCACTTCTATTAGTAGTAGTTGGTGTAATACTTTTTAATAGGGCATCTATATTCCCTTGGTTTTCTACTGTAACTCTATATTCTATAGAATCTCCTGGCATATAAAGGTTTGCTTCAAATGTAGCAGTTGTATCAGTAAATGAGTGTGATACTTCTTCTGCTCTACCTGTTTTATTCTCACTTAATAACTCCATATTAGTTATTTTTACGTTCCAATTTCCCCTCATATTTGCTATTCCACTTATATTTAGTGTTTGTGATAATATTGCATAACCAATTCCCATAAATACGAGCAAGCAGCACAATGATCCAATTATTATATTTCTTTTCTTTCTATCTCTCATTTTACACCTCTTCTATCTTAATCTATACTCAGTATACACCCCCCCCCATTGAAAATCAAGATAGAATATTTGTTCGACAGAATGAATAAATTTTTTATTTACACACTCTCATATCCATTATATTTTCTATAAATAAGTTTTCTTATCCAATCTATTGGTATCACAGTTAACGCAAGAAAATTCATAATTAAAAACTCCTTGAAAGTAAGACCTGCCGTTCTAAATACACTCCCACCATAATAAATAAGTAAAACCTGCACTATAGTTATAAAAAGCATTATTCCAATAAAAACCTTATTATCTAAAATGTTCGCAAATATATCTAATCTTGAAGTTCTTGCATTAAAACTATTAAATATATCTATAAATATAAACAGTCCAAAAAACGCAGTCATTAAATACACTTTGTCTACACTATCTCTAAATAATCCACCTATAAATTTTGACTTTAAGAAAAGTAAACACAATAAAGCCGAATAAAGTCCAGTAAAGACTATTTCACTAATCATATATTTATTAATTATAGACTCATTTCTTTTTTTAGGAGATTCCTTCATATATTCAATAAGAGGTGGTTCATACGCAAAAGCTAATCCAGCAAGAGTATCCATAACCATATTAACCCATAACATTTGTACTACAGTTACTGGTGTATCTATTCCAATAAATGGACAAATAATAGATAAACTTATCGCGCAAAAATTTATAGTAAGCTGTACAATTATAAATTTTCTTATACTTTTAAATATAGTTCTACCAAATAATATTGCTTTTGAAATTGATAAAAAGTTATCATCTAATATTACTATATCACTTGCTTCTTTTGCTACCTCTGTTCCACTTCCCATTGCAAATCCAACATCAGCTTTTTTTAGTGCAGGTGCATCATTTACTCCATCTCCTGTCATACCAACGACCAAATTTAATTCCTCAGATATTCTTATTAATCTACTCTTATCTTGCGGAAGACTTCTAGCTACTACCCTAAGCTTAGGCAATATTCTTTTTAATTCTTCATCACTTTTACTGTTTAATTCATCACTAGTTAAAACTAAATCATCATCACTACTTACTATTCCAACTTCTCTTGCTATAGATGTAGCTGTATCTACATTATCACCAGTTATCATTACTAATTGTATATTTGCATCCTTTACTAACCTTACACCTTCTATTGCATCATCTCTTACCTCATCTTTTATTAAAATCATCCCGACAAACGTTAGTTTTTCTAATTCTTTTTTATCTGCCTCTTTTGTTGCTAGTGCTAATAACCTAATACCTCTTTTACTATAGTAATTCATTCTTTGTATATAATTATCTTTCTTAATAAATGGACGTTTTATACAAAATTCATCATAATATGTTTCACACTTTTGTAATATTTTCTCAGGACTACCTTTTATTAAAGTTATCTTTTCCTTATCATTTAATGAAATCATAGAATACTTATACTTACTACTAAAAGGTACATAAGAATATGTGTTAATACTTTTAGTAGGATCAGTCTTAATAAATTCAAGTAGTGCCTTATCAGTAATATTTCCACCTATTATTTTAGAATCTTTATCATAACTACTTGCATTATTATATATAATTGATTTTTTTACTATATCATGATATTTAGAATATTTAAAAAGTTCTAACTCTGTTTGAAATTCTTTATAATTCGCATTTATTAGACCAATTACTTCTAACTTGCCTTTAGTTAATGTCCCAGTCTTATCAGTAAAAAGAATATTAAGACTCCCCGCAGTTTCTATTCCTGTTAACTTTCTAACTAAAACATTATTTTTAAGCATTCTCCTCATATTAGAAGACAATACTAAAGTTATCATCATAGGCAAACCTTCTGGTACCGCCACTACTATTATAGTTACACTTAGGGTTAAAGCATATAAAACATATGAAGTAATCAAAGGAAAATTCATAATAGTTTCTCTAATTAACTCTATATCAAAATTATTATTTATAACTATAACTGAGAAAAGATATGAGAAGCTTACTAAAAATGCTCCCACATATCCTATTCGACTTATTATCTTGGCAAGTGCTGATAATCTTACTTTTAATGGACTTGGAGGTTGTGATTCTTTTAATTCATGTGTTATCTTACCAAATAATGTATCTTCTCCTACTTCTGTTACCTTCATATATGCACTATTAGAATAAACTACTGTTCCTCTAAAAACCCTATTTTTATCATTAATTGTATTCTTCCACAAATCAACACTTTCTTTATAAATTTCTTTTGCTTCACCATTTAAACTTGATTCATCTACAGTTAATTCTCCACTTACCAAATATCCATCCGCAGGTATTTTATCACCTACTTCTAAAGATATTATATCCCCAACAACAACATCATCTATTGAAATTTCTTTTAATTTTCCATCACGTTTTACTTTGCATTTAATCTTACTTGCTTCTTCTTGAAGCTTAATAAATGCCTTTTCACTTCCATATTCAGAGATTGATGATATAAAAGACGCTACAAATATAGCTATTACTATTCCTATTGTTTCATACCAATCAAAAGAAGAAAACAAAAATATAACTTTAATAGCCAATGCGATCAATAATATTTTTATAATTGGATCTGATAATGATGCTATTAAAATGTTTATAAATTTATTACTTTTTTTTATTGATATACTATTGCTTCCATATTTTTTTCTTTGTTCTTCTACTTCCCTACTAGTTAGTCCACTATCACTTTTCATCATAAGAAAACCTCCTATAAAAATATATTCTTATATATTCTATATAGAAGGTTTATAATATTACAAATTTCGGCAATTATAACTTAAATAATTTCTTTATGAATTCTATAATTATTGTAAAGATGTTCCTACGTTTTTTATCTTCGTTCTTTGGAACATTATCATTATTATCTTTACTACTATTATTATCCTCTTTAGGTGGTGTAGGATTTTTTATTTCCTTTTTTAAAAGTGTTGCCCAATCAGATGAATATGCAACCCAGAAATAATCTATTTTATACCATGTATACTTATTAGTAGTTTTAGTATCTAAAATATTATAAGTTCCCACGTTTACATACCCAAGTATTTTTCCATTTGGTGTTTCTCTAGCTCTTAAGTTACTTGCATTTATTTTTAATTGATCTTTTGTTGTATCTCTACTAATTGGTGTTCCTATATTAACTGGTTTAGTAACCCATTTTATTCCACCTGTATTTTTAATTATTGTAAAATCTGTATCAACATAACATACTTCTTCTGGTTTCTTAGTATTTCCTTTTATAACAATCTTTTTATTTGAGTTTGTTATCCAATTATTCGAAGAACCTCTTCCAAAAGTCATATGAATATGGTTAGGCACGTTAACATTTGTTCCTTCATTTACTATTAATTGTCCTCTTTTAAATTTAGTACCTACCCTTATATTTTTAAAGTCAGCGTCATTTGAATGCGTTAGAGTCATAAATGCATAATCATTAAATGTTGGAGTTTTAACTTTTGTAGTAGATGCCAGCCATATAGTATTAGTTATTTTATTATTTCCTACTCCTTTTATTTGTGTTACAATCATTTCATCACATGGGCAATATATCCCATCTCTTCCAGAATCACGTCCACCATCATCAATCGGATAATCATTGTAGTTTTTTGAATTATACCAATGTAATTTATGTGATGCAGTACCACTATAACTTTGCGTTATCCTCATATATTTCATTGGATATACAAAATAATTCATTACCTCACCTCCACTATATTATAGTTAAGATATAAAAAGTGAAATATATCATTAAACTAAAAAAATATAGAAAAATTTCTATATTTTACACAAGTGTAGGTCTTAAGTATATGCCAAAAGGTATATTAGTGTTCCTTAAAATTCCATATATAATTAAAATAACCAATATTATATAGTAAACATATTCTGGAACCTTTATATTTTTGTTTTTTAATAGACAAACTATTTTAAAAATTAAATATCCAAAAAGTAATATAAAAACAAGTGGATTATATCTAAAGGACTGATAAAAATCTAATTTTATTAGTGAAAATAACATTCTAGTTATACCGCAACCAGGACAATATAAATTAGTTAATTTATAAAACATACATGGAATTGAAAAATGAAAATATATATTTAAAAAATAATACCCAAGTAATATTAGAATTACTAATAATAACTTAGGTATTTTATTAATTTTATCCATCATTAATTTGAGAAACTATTTAAATCATTTTGAATTAATGCATCAGATATTATTGAAAGTCCAAATAAAGATAATATTAAGTATAATATTGAATTATCAGATATATCTTTTCCATAATTTGATCCTGCATTATATAGTTGTTTTCCTACTTTATAACTCCAGTATATTTTATATAGTCCACATGTTAAAAGTGAATATAATATTGTTAATCCTCCTGAAGTTGAATCATACTCTCCACTAACCTTATTAGCATCATTAGTCATAAAAGCATACCAAAATAACCCATAAATACCACAAGTTATAATTGATAATATAATTGAAAGTGCAATACTTCTATTCTCAACAAGTGATCTTGTATAACCATTTGTATTAGATTGAGTATTTGTAGTATAAGTAGTTTGTTCGTTTGAAGTAGTCTGTGTAGGTTGTTGCTTTGTAGTTGCTGTTGTATCGTTATTAGTATTAGTATTAACATTATCATCAGTAGTTGAAGTAGTATTTAATTGTTGATTTGCTCCACATCCACTACAGAATACTGCACTATCATCTAGTTCCTTTCCACATTTGAAACAAAATTTGCTCATAAATCCATCTCCTTATCTTTAATAAAAGAATACCATTACTAATTAAATATGTCAATTACTAACTATTTCTTTTAAATTCATCATACATCCCCACTTAATAATAACATGTGTAAAAGAAAAAACAAGCCTACGCTTGTCATTCATACTATTTTTGAAGTTTTTTTACATATGATTTGTTAGAATAAAAATGTCCAACAAACTCTCCTTCATTTACTAGAATTCTCATTCTTGGAGATTGTTCATTGTAATAATTATTTATTCTATTTAATTCTTCGCTAGTTAGTCTAGTACCAGAAATTTGTAAAGCACTTCTTAAATTGTCAGTAAGTAGATTTATATTTCCTACTGAAGTATTTAGTCTCATTCTGTCCCTCCTTCATGTTCATATAATAAACGTACGTTTTTATTATATGTTTGTTTTCTTAATTTGATTACTAGATAAATAAAAACGACTTTAAATAAAGCCGCTCACAACTCATACTGAGTTAATATCTAATTGGTAGCGAGAGGGGGGATCGAACCCTCGACCTTTCGGGTATGAACCGAACGCTCTAGCCAGCTGAGCTACCTCGCCATAAACCAAGTAAACAATAGAATAATATCATAAATATTTATAATTTGCAATAGTTTTTTTGCTTTTTAAACTATTTTTAATATTTTAGCAATGCATATATCTTCTTAAACATCCTCTGAATAAATGGTGATGAATATATAAACTTTTTATTATCCTCTTCTACTGCCAAAACTATTTGGGTTACAATACTTTTTAATGAGTGAAGAGATGCTAGTGAAAACTTTAACTTTAATATATCATATATCTCTTCTTTTTTATCAAAAAATGGAGAATCCTCTTCTATTGAATCATTTGCACTATCTATCATAACTTTATTAAATCCAGTTTTATATGCACCAGGTTCCACAACAGATATTTTTATATTTCTACCTAAATACTTGATTTCATCCTTTAACACCCTAGCCATCATCGTAATAGCGGCTTTACTAGAACAATAACTGCCTAGAAATTCAAACGGAATTGTTCCAGCTATTGAAGAAGTTATTATTAGCTTACCAGACTTATTATTACTAATTAAATTATTTAAAAATATCTTAGCAAGATTATATGAAGAAAAAAAGTTAACTTCAAAATTATATCTTAATGAATCAATATCTAAATCAATAATAGAACCACCAACTCCAATACCAGCATGATTTATCAAAACATCTATATCAAATTTTTTAAATTTCTCTATATCATAACTATTTGTTATATCAAGCTTTTCTACTACTACATTAGAGTATCCTAAACTACTAATTTTCTCTTTTAATACCACTTCTTGTTTCTTAGTATGAGTTGTCATTATAACATAATGACCTCTTTGTGCTAAAACTAATCCTGTTAAAAATCCAATTCCACCAGATGCACCTGTTATTAATATCTTCATATTCATCACAATAATATTATTACCAAAAATAAAGGAACTATGAGCGGTAGTTCCTTTAAAAGTTAATATATTAAAAAGTGAGCATTTTGTAGTTTATTTTTTTATAAGAAAGGTATATTATTTTATTTTTATTTTAATACTTATCGCTTTTTATTACTCTTATCGACCTCCTTTATGTTTATAAGTATATACTACTAATGTATAAAATATATTAAGATTTTGTGTTATTTTTGTGAAATTAATTATTTACAACGTTTTTAATTCTTCTTATCACCTTCTTTTCTATCCTTGATATGTAAGATTGACTTATTCCTAAAAGTTCTGCGACATCTTTTTGAGTCATCTCTTGCCCATTCAACAAGCCATATCTTAATACAATTATTTCTCTATCTCTTGGTGGAAGTTTGTTTATCTCATCTATGACTATCCTTTTATTTAAGTTTTCTTCTAACCCTCTTGTGACTATATCAGGATCAGTCCCTAAGATATCTTCTAGGTGTAATTCATTTCCATCCATGTCAAAGCTTAATGATTCATCAAAACTAACCTCTGTTTTGATCTTTTTATTTTTTCTTAAATACATAAGTATTTCATTATCAATACATCTTGATGCATAAGTAGCTAATTTTATATTCTTATCCATACTGTAGGTTTTAATTCCTTTAATAAGGCCAATGGTTCCTATACTTACTAAATCTTCTAAATCAACTTTTGTATTCTCATACTTTTTAGCTAAGAATACTACTAATCTTAAATTATGTTCTATTAGTTTATCTCTTGCGGTTATATCACCATCAGTAGATCTAATAAGATAATACTCTTCCATTTCTTTTGATAATGGTTCTGGAAGTTTATCTGTTGAACCTACAAAAAACATTACATTCTCTAAATCAAATATTTCACCTAACACTAATAATATACTTATCACTTTATTCCTCCTTCTATAGTTTCACTATTTAAAATCATGTTTACTGATTCTATATTAAATTTTTCATTTGATAATCCAATTAGTGGATTTGTTATCACATGATTATTATCTATTACTATTTTATCTACTATTATACATTTAAGTATTCCATTACCACTTACTGTTTTATATGGTACTAATATAGAATCCTCATAACTTGATTTGATTTTATCACTATGAATTAGTATAATTGGTCGTTTTTTGTAAGGATCCTTTAATTTATTTCCAGTATCTAAAAAAGCATTAAATCTATACCTCTTATTCTTATAATACATATCTACTCTATACTTATTTTGAAATTCCAATTTTAATTTTCTAGTTTCTTTGTAATACATAAAAAGTATAATTGGTGTTATTAAGATTAATATTACTATATTTAATGAGAATTTATTTGTAGAAAATAAGAGTCCATAATTTTTATAATTAAATTCATTGTTTATTAAATACAATGCTCCACCTAATACTATACTTGATAAATAAAGATATATAATATTATTTAAAAAATATTTAAATCCCTTATATCCAAAAGTAGAAAGTATCATAAGTACACTTACTATTACTTTAAATAGAAATAGTGTAAAATTATTTAATCTTACAAATAAAAATAATATTGATATTCCTCCTACTAAACTACCTAATAATATCTTTTTAAAACTTACATTTCTTTTTAGAATATAAGATGTTGTAGTAAGTAATAAATAATCAAACATAATATTAAGAAGTATTACTAAGTCAATATATACTTTCATATTATCACCAAAACAATCATAAAAAAAAAGAACTAAAAATAGTGTCGTTTTCTATTTATTAGTTCCTTTTATTTATTTTAATCCTTCAATATCTTCTCTAATAAGGTTAAATATCTTATCTAGGTTTTCTATAGTCTTACCTCCACCTTGCGCAAAAGTAGGACTTCCACCACCATTACCATCAGATAACTGAGAAGCTCTCTTAACTGTTAGACCAGCATGAATATCACATGAGCTTCTACAAATAAACATTACATTTCCATCATTTACATTAGCTATAAATACAAGTGATTTACCAAGCATATTTATAAGAGCATCTACAAGACTCTTTAATACATTAGTCTCTTTTCCACTAGTTCTTAATAATACAGCTTTAACACCATTTATCTCTTCTACATTATTTAAATATTCATCAATATTATTTGATTCTAATTTAACCTTTTCATCTTTTAACTTCTTCTCTAGTAAACGTACTTCGTTTTGAACATATCCAAGTTCATTCTTACTATAGATAATATCTTTATAAGAAGAAGTACCTTCTTGGTCTAAAACAACATCAAATTCTAAATCTATTCCTAGACTTTGTGCTTCATCTAATATAGATTTAGCTTTAGATAAATATTTTCTTATCTCTTCAGTATAACTTTTTACTACTTCACCAACTAATTGTTCTACATTATGTTTAGTGGTTGCCTCAATTCTATATAAGTTACTACCTTTTGATTCAAGTTTAATTATCGCAAATTTTTCTATTTCAGAAGTATTTTTAACGTGTGTTCCACCACATAGTTCTATAGAATCCCCTATTTGTACTACTCTTACTATGTCCTTATATTTTTCATTAAATAGTGCCATTGCGCCAAGCTTCTTAGCTTCTTCTAGTGGCATCTCTCTAATTACTGTATCTATATTTTGTGAGATTTTTTCATTTACTGCTTTCTCTATTTCTACTGCTTGTTCTTCATATATTTTTCCAGTATAAGTAAAGTCAAATCTAAGTCTTTCATTATCTACATAGCTTCCAGCTTGATGAATATTAGAAGATAATACTTCTTGAAGAGTTTTTTGAAGTATATGTACACTACTATGGTTAGCTGCGGTATCTAATCTTTTATCTTCCATTATTTTTATAGTACATATATCATTTAAACTAACTGAACCTTCAACAATTTGTGCCTTATGTAGATTTTGTCCATTAGGAGCTTTTACAACATCTATTATTTTAGCTTTAAAGTTTGCATTCTTAATAGCACCTGTATCACAAACTTGTCCTCCACCAGTTGCATAAAAACATGTTTTATCAAGAATTATGTATCCATCACTATCTAATTTATCTACAAGTTGTCCATCTTTTATAAGACCAATTACCTTACTTTCCATTTCATATACATCATATAAAAATTCACTTGGTGTTTTAAATGATAATAATACTTCATTTTGTATAGACATACTATTATCTTTTTTATGACTGTTTTTAGCAAGTTGTCTTGCCTCATTCATATAACGCATAAATTCATCTTTGTCAGTAGTAAATCCTTCTTCTTCTAAGTATTCCAAAGTAAGTTCAAATGGGAATCCATATGTATCATATAATTTAAATACATCATATCCACTTATTGTTTTATCAGTTGATGTTGATATTAATTGATATAGTTTTCTCTCTCCTGCTTCTAGTGTATTATGGAATAACTCTTCTTCTTGAAGAATTTGTGTTTTTACTACTGCTTTAGTATCAACTAATTCCTTATAAGAATCTTTCATAGTATCTACTACTACATCTACTAATTTATATAAGAATGAATCATTTATTCCTAGTTTTTTACCCATTCTTACACTTCTTCTTAATAATCTTCTAAGTACATATCCTCTACCTGTATTTTCAAATATTGCACCATCTGATAATGCCATTACTACTGCCCTTATATGGTCAGCAATTACCTTATATGGCATTTCTTGATTATATTCTTTTCCAGCTAATTGTGCGATTTTTTCTATTATTGGAGTAAATAAATCAGTCTCAAATGTAGAATCTACGCCTTGGAATATACAGCACCATCTCTCAAGTCCAGCACCTGTATCTATATTCTTATGTGGAAGTTCTTGATAATCATCACGATCTACACCATTTTTAGAATTAAATTGACTAAACACGTTATTCCATATTTCAATATATCTACTTTGGTCTTCATCTCTAGAAAACTTTAAGAAGGCATCGCCCTCCTTATCATATTCTACTCCTCTATCATAGAATATTTCTGAGTCAGGTCCACATGGCCCTTCTCCTATTTCCCAAAAGTTACCATCTAATCTTATTATATGAGATTTATCAAGACCTAGCTCTGCCCATTTATTATAAGCCTCATCATCCTTTGTATATACAGTAACATATATCTTATCTTTATCTATTCCCATCCATTCTGGACTAGTTAAAAATTCATATGCAAACTCTAATGCTTCAGATTTAAAATAATCTCCTATTGAAAAGTTACCCATCATTTCAAAGAATGTTTGATGAGATTTAGTAACACCAACATTATCTATATCGTTAGTACGAATACATTTTTGAATTGTAACTATTCTCTTATTATCAGGTACCACTGTTCCATCAAAATATTTTTTTAGTGGAGTTACTCCTGCATTTATGAAAAGTAGGCTATCATCACCCTGTGGAACTAGTGGTGCACTCTCCATTACCTTATGTCCTTTTGATTCAAAGAAACTTATCCATTTATTTCTTATCTCATTACTTGTTAGTTTTTCCATGTTCTTCCTCCTTGTGAACTATTTCTTTAACATCACGTTCAAGTCCTTCTAGTGTATCATTAATTAAGCAATAATCATAGTCATTAAAATCATCTAAAGCCGTTTCTGTTTTATGAGATTGTTGCTTGGCAGTTAATTCCGTTTCAAAGTTAATTCTTTTAACATTTATAACTACTACATCATCAAATTTTTCTTTAATACCTGTAATTTCTATAGGAAATCTTATATCACTAATTATCATTACATCAAAAAAGTGACTTAATATATCAATATCTTCTATAGTTCTATCAACAAAGAATCTTTCCTTACCTAGTTTTTCTCTTATTACATCAGTTCCTAAACGTTGTAATAATTCTCTTGGTTTAGTCTCTTCACTACCATCCCATCCAAAATAATCCTTAATATACATTTTTAAATACTTTGCGATTTGAGTTCTACAAACCTTGTATCCCATTTCCTTATAATCTTTTTCAAGAAAATCACCAATTGTATCTTTTCCATTCCTAGCTGGACCACTAATCAAATATACTTTCATAATTCCTCCTATTATTAAAGAAAAAAAGACCAATATGTAGGAGCGAATTATCGCGGTACCATCCTACTTTGATCTTAATTAACTAGTAAACTCCGAAGTAGCTTTCAATACATTTTATCTACTATTTCACACCAACAATAGCTCTCTTTAAGATAATTATATACCTACTTATCTTCATCAACGTTATTTATTATTTATCATATTAACAATTTCATATTTCTCATTAAAGAAATTAAATATAATCTTTATACAAGAAATTATTGGAGTTGCTAAAACCATACCTAGTATACCAAAGAAATGACCAAATATCAATAACCCAATCATAATTGTAACTGGATGTAATTTCATTGTTTTACTCATAACTATTGGATTTAAGAAATAACTTTCTAAAAATTGTGCTATTACAACAGCAAGCAATGCAAATATTCCAGTCACAGGACTAATTGTAAATCCTACTATAATCGCAGGTATTCCTCCAATATAAGGACCTATATATGGTATTACATTAGTAACTGCACAGAACATTCCAAATAACATAGGTGAAGATAATCCTGCAATAGCTAATGTAATTGATTGGAATATAAATAGTAACAACATTATTAATAAAGTGCCTTGCACATAACTTTTTAATGTTTTATTTAATCTGTCAGTTAATGTTATCGCATCTGCATGAATACTCTTTGGTAATAAATTAAATAAATGCTTTCTAACGTTATTAAAATCAAATAACATATAAAACGCAATAAATAAACCAAATATTATATTTAACCCACCACTTACTATTGAAGAAGCTATAGAAATAACTTTATTTGGAAGTGTAACAGTAAGCCCTGATACAACGTTTGATAGCCCTCCATATAGTTGTTCCTTTATATTAGTAAAATCATAATCATAAATATTATTTAACTTATCAAATAAGTTTTCCCCAAAATTTTTAATATTATTTAATACATTTGGAGCACTTCCAATAAATTCATTTATTTGATCCGCAAATGATGGAATCAATAATACAAAGAATAATACAACTAAACTTATAAATGATAAGAATACCATTACTGTAGCAATTGCCCTCTTAAAACCATTTTTCTGTAGCCACGTAACTATAGGATCTAGAAGCCAAGCAATTATTATTCCTATAAAGAATGGTGACAATATAGATAATACTGCTCCTAAAAAATTTAATAACTTCCATTCCTTTATCAAATATGTTGTAACAAGTATTAAACCTATAATCATAAATGCAAACATAATTTTAAGTATGTTTCTACTAACTTTTATGATTTCATTTAATTTAGGTATATCTAATTTTTCATTATCTTTATCTTTTTTCATCTTAACCTCCCTATATATTATTAATATAACATAAAAATTGTGATTAGTTCTACATTAATAATAATTTTTTACAAAATAGTGTAAACCAAATAATAAAGAGCCCAAAAGGCTCTTTAATTACATCATATTTTCTAGATTATTAGTTACTTCTTTTTTTACTTTGTTGAAAGATTTTTCAATATCCTTCATCATATCTGGATTATACTTTTTATAAAGCATTAGTCCAACACCACCTAGTGCTGTCATACAAAGTAAAACTTTAGTACCTTTTTTCATATGCTTCACCCACTATCAAATATGATCGGCATAACTGCCATTAATATTATTTGTAAATATAAAATAATTATTCATCAATTTTAATTTTTTCTATAAGCATATCTTTTAAGGTTGTTCTTCTTCCTACAAAAGAATAAGTCTCAGTAGCAATTCTTAAAGCATTAACTTCTCCAACAAGAATTAATCTCTTCTTAGCTCTAGTAATAGCTGTATAATACAATTTTCTATAAAGCATTTTAGAATAGAATCTAGATACCAAAAGTAATACTGTATCAAATTCACTACCTTGTGCCTTATGTACACTAATGGCATATGCAAGCATTAACTTTTTATAATTTGATGGTGTATATTTTACTAAGTTACCATCAAAATCCACTGTAATACTCTTAGTATCAATACTATCAATTATACCAATATCTCCATTAAACACATTATCTTCTGGCATATTAGTTAACTGTAATACCTTATCTCCTTCTCTAAATACATCTTCATCTACAAACACCTCATTCTTATCAGGACTTGGTGGATTAAATATTTTTTGAAGAGACCTATTTAAATTATCTATACCAGTAAGTGTTTTATACATAGGTGCTAAAACCTGAAATTTTTTAAAATCTTCACTTACATAATCACTAGCTATCATTTTAGATGTTCTTAACATATCTCTTGTTTCTACAAAAGTTAAATCATAACTTTTCTTAAATATTTTTTCATCAATAATGCCTTCATTAAATTGATATGCAAAGTCTATTATTGTTGAACCCTCTTTTTGTCTATATACTTTTTTTAGACTAATTACTTCTACTCTACCAGAATCTATTATATCTCTTAATAATTGTCCAGGACCAACACTAGGTAATTGATTATAATCTCCAACTAAAATTATTTTCGTATCAACTCTTAAACCTTTAAGTAAACTATCAAATAAAAATATATCAACCATACTAGATTCATCAATTATTACAAAATCAACATCACTTTTATTATACTCATTAACCGCAAATTTATTTAATTCCTTATTCCATTTTAAAAATCTATGAATAGTGGATGCAGGTAAATTAGTTGCTTCACTTACTCTTTTACTTGCTCTTCCAGTTGGCGCTAGAAGTGCTACATGTTCCAAAGTTTTTTCTGTATTATATTTATGAATAGTCTGATATAAATCTATAATTGACTTTATAATAGTAGTTTTTCCAGAACCAGGTCCACCTGTTATCACAAGGAAGTTCTTCTCTAAAGCTCTTTTTATCGCAAGTGTTTGTATATCATCATATTTAATATTGCTAAATTCTTCTAAAAGTGATATATCCTTATCTAATGATTTATACTTTTCATCCTTTAAATTAGTTAAATATTTTATTCTTTTCGCAATATTTTCCTCTGCTTCATATGTAGAAGTTAAATAATATTTATCATCTTTTTTTAATACTTTTAAATTTAATATTAAATCATTTAATGATGAAATAAATTTTTCTTCTGATACTTCTATATGCAAAAGATTATTAACAAACTTATATATTTCATTAATTCCAAAATAACTATATCCAGTTACATTTGTTTTTTCATTAAAAGCATAAAATATTGCGGCGCTTATTCTTCTCTTACTCTTAGTTGAATATCTATTATCAAGCGCTATTCTATCAACTGTTCTAAAAGATATATCATTTACTTGATAAAAGGCTTCATATATATTTTTTGATATAACTTTTTCCGAATCTTTTTTAAACTTATTATATATAAGCATCGCATCTTTTGTATTAAATCCCATATCCGTTAAATAAAGAATTGTATTATAACTAGATTCATATTCTGTAAGTGTTGTATATATTGAATCAACCTGTTGTTTTGATATAGTTGGAACTTGTAAAAGTTTTTCTGGTTCCTTAAGAATTATATCTAATGCCTTATTACCTAAAACCTTTACTATTTTTTCAGCTTTCTTTTTACCAATACCCTTAAACAAATCGCTTGATAAGAATTCTACTATTGAATCTTTTTCTTCTGGTTTTAATCTCTCATACTTACTAGATTCAAATTGTGTCCCATATCTAACATGTTCAATAAACTTACCATACATTTGATAGTTATCTATATCATTTAAATCTACAAAATATCCAGTAAAAGTTACTTCACATGACTTATATTCTTCTAAATCATTACTCGTATCTTTTATCTTTATTACACCTATGATGTAGTTATTATCTCCTCTAAATATTATTCTTTTTATTTGACCAATTATATATGAATTCATAAACTTCTCCTATTTATTTGTATTGTTATAATAATTAAATTCTTGAATATCTCTTGACAGTTCTTCTAATTCATTTGCTTCTACCCCACTATTTAGAATTTCTTCTATATCAAATATAAGTGCGGATATAGAATTATATTTACGATAATCTATATCATATCTTTCTAATATTTCTATCCAAGCATCACTCAAATAAATATCATTTTTAATTTTTTTAAGTTTAGTCTTCTCTATATCTGGTATTAAACTATCATAATCAATATTATCCATTTTATCACTCCAATATATATTATAACTCATAGACAGCAAATTTCCTAAAAAAAATGTACAACGTTATTAAAACATTATACACATAATAAAATTACAATTAAAAAAGATGCTAAAAGCATCTGGATAACTTATTAACTACAGTAACCTTCTCCGGCTTTATCTCCTTTGTTGTATTGTTGATTAGAGATAGCACAAGAGGCTTCAGTTATCTTATCCTTTAATACACCACCAAATGTATTAATAACACCTATCAATACGATTGAGATTAACGCAATAATTAATACATATTCTACTAACGCTTGACCTTTATTATTTTTCATCATATTCATGCACCACCTATTTTTCTTATACTATAATATTATAACGTTTTTGATGTTTTGTCAAATACTTTTAAATGATTTGATAACAAAATTAAAATATGCTATAGTTAGTTTGGTGAATATAATGAAATTATGTATTAATGATAAGAAAATTGAATTAAAAGAAGCAAATACTTTTTTCAAAGAACTACGCGGATTAATGTTTAAAAAGCATATTAACTATGCTCTTAAATTTAGATGTAATGGAATACATACATTCTTTATGAAAAGTAATATTGACGTTATACTAACAGATAAACATAATAATGTCCTATATACTTATAAAAACTTAAAAAGAAGAAGAATTATCCTACCAAAAAAAGATGTTTATTACACATATGAATTACCGCCTAATACTATTAATGAAGATATAAAAAAAATAAGAATTGTCGATTAACAATTCTTATTTTAATATTGTCCAAAGTATTACTATGATACCTAAAATTACACGATACCACATAAATAATTTAAAATCATTTTTTCTAAGATATCTAAGTAGTAGACTAATACATAATAAGCCAATTACAAATGATGTTACTACCCCTACTATAAACATAGGTAAATTTGCCATTATAAGACTAATAGTTCCATCTTTTAAAAGACTTAATATTACAGCTCCTAATACAACAGGTGCCGATAAATAGAATGAGAATTTAGCTGAGTCTTCTCTTTTTAATTTCATAGCTCTTCCAGCAGCAATTGTTGTACCACTTCTAGAAAAGCCAGGAATCAATGCAAATACTTGGCTGCATCCAATTAAAAAGGCATCTTTTAAACTCATTTGAGAAATTTCTTTTTCTTCCTTACATTTTTTATCTACTACATAAATAATTATACCCATAACTATTAATGCAAGTGCAATAATAATATAATTATTTCTTATTAAATTTTCTATTACATCTTCAAATAATACACCCGCAATAGCCGCTGGTATAGTAGCAACTACTATATACCAAAATACTCTACCGTTGCTGTCTTTAACACCTTTAGTTAATCCTGAAGATATAATTTTAATAAAATCTTTAAAGAAATAAATACAAATCGCAAGCAATGTACCGAAATGTAGAGCTATATCAAATGATAGTTCTAAGTCTGGTGTTATGCTACTCCCTATTCCAAATAGATTTCTAAAAATTATTAAATGTGCACTTGATGATATTGGTAAAAATTCCGCAATTCCTTGGATAATACCTAAAATAATTATTCCTAACATACTTTTCTCCTTCTATTCTTAATAAGAATAACACATATTTTTTATTTAGAAAAGCATTTTATTTTAATGAACGTTCTTTTTCGACTTTATAAAATTTTTTTAATGTCTTAGCTTGGTATACATTATAATCATTTAATTGTTTACGATTTTCAAATTTATCTTGATCAGGATAAGATATTATTTGTTTTATATAAGCAAATACAAAATCAGCATATTCTTTTGGATAATCATTTAATATCATATTTACTGTTGTTAGAAAATAAGCATTGCTTCTTAACTCTTCAGTAGCTATTAAATTCGCATTCATCCAAAAATCATCTATTATTTGAACATTCTTATATCCTTCTTCTATTACCTTAGAATAATCAAATTTATCAATTTGTCTTCTTGGTACTCTTAAACCATATAGCGAAAGTACATTATATTGAGTTTTAAGTTCTTCTAAGAATCCAAAAGAAAAATCATTTAATCCATTTAACTCATTCATTATATGTTTTTCTTTTCTATCAAAACTACTTTCGCATTTAGCATCAATAATTCCTTGTGTAATTATGTCTTTTTTATTGTGAATATAAAATTTATATCCTATATCTCTTGTCATAAAAGAATACAAGTTGTTAATAAATTCTTCATAATTATCACTTTCTTCAAAAAGAGTGCGAACATCTTCTGAAGTAAGCCTATTTATTTCCTCTTTAGTTTTTAATTCACTGATTATTTTTTTCAATTTCTTCACCATACCTTTTTAAATATTTGAATATAATCATCAACCAAAATAAAATCTATCTTATTTTTTATCTCTTTTGGTATTTCCTCTAAATCAGGTTCATTCTCTTTTGGAATAAACACACGCTCTATACCACTACGGAATGCCGCAATTGATTTTTCTTTTAATCCCCCTATTGGCAATACCTTACCAGTTAAAGTAACTTCACCTGTCATAGCAACATTAGATGATACCTTTTTATTTAATAATGAACTAAGTATCGCAGTTGTAAGTGTTACTCCAGCACTTGGACCTTCCTTAGGAATTGCACCCTCTGGCACATGAATATGGAAATCATTTTCCCTAAAGATTTTATCATCAAGCTTAAACGTTTTTGCATTAGCCTTTATATAACTAAGTGCGATTGTTGCGGATTCTTTCATTACATCTCCTAAAGACCCAGTTAAAACTAAGTTACCTGTACCGCTGAAATATGTAACTTCAACTTGTAATAAATCACCACCATATGGTGTATAGGCAAGACCATTTACGACACCAGCAGACAATAATTCCTTATCATTATTATCCAAATACTTTTTATTACCTAAATATTTTTTAATATTACCATTATTAATTATGCAATTAGATTTAGTATTATTCATAACAATGTCTTTTACTATTTTTCTAATTACTGTAGCAATTACTCTATCTAACTCTCTTACACCAGCTTCTTTTGTATATCCTCTAATTATTGTAAGTATTGCATCATCTGTAAATCTTACATTTTTTGAGGTTAATCCATGTTCTGTAATTTCTTTTGGAATCAAATGCTTTTTTGCTATATCAAGTTTCTCATACTCAGTATAAGAATATAATTCAATAATTTCTAACCTATCTCTTAATTCATTAGGAATCTGTTCTATATAATTAGCTGTAGTTATAAACATAACATTGCTTAAATCAAACTCTTCTTCAATAAAAAGATCTATAAACTTATTATTTTGTTCTGGATCCAATACTTCAAGTAAACTTGATGCAGGATCTCCTTTTATATCTTTTGTCATTTTATCTATTTCATCTATTATAAATACAGGATTCGTTGTACCAGCCTTTTTCATTCCTTGGATTATTAGACCTGGATTTGCACCTAAATAAGTTCTTCTGTGTCCGACAATTTCTGCCTCATCATTTATCCCACCTACAGATATTTTTGTAGTTTCTCTTCCTATACTTTTAGCAATTGATTTAGCAAGTGTTGTCTTACCTACTCCAGGAGGTCCAACAAAACATAGTATTGGACTCTTTAAATTGTTTGTTTTTTGTTTTACAGCTAAATATTCAATTATACGTTCCTTAGCTTTATCAAGTCCAGAATGAGTACTATCCAAGTATTTTTTTACCTTCATTAGATTTGTTTCGTCTTTTGTAAAATTATCCCATGGTAAATTAATAAGCCAATCAATATAATTTCTTATTATCCCAACTTCAGGAGAAAGTGAACTACACATTTCATATCTTGATATTTCATATTCAAGTTTTTCTCTTACTTTTTTTGGACAATTTAGCTTCCTTATTTTATCTTTTAATAAATCTATATCAGTATCCTTATCATTAATATCGCCCAATTCTTCTTTTATTGCCTTTATTTTTTCTCTCAAAACATATTCTTTTTGAGATTCATCCATTTTTTTTGTAACTTCTCGTTCTATTTCCTCTTCTAGTTTCATAACTTCAATATCACGATTAATATCATCAAGTATCATTTTTACTCTACTAGTAGATGAAACCTCTTCAATATATTCTTTTTTTCTTTCAAACGTTGTTGGAAGGAAAAGCGCAATTATATCCGTTAATCTACTTATACTAGTAATGCCCGCAATTTGACCTAGTACTGAGTTTGACATATAAGGAACTTCTTTTACATACACCTCTATATGTTTATTAAGTGCCCTTGAATATGCAAGTTCTTCTTTTATATCTAACTCGTCTTCCTCAGTATCACTAACCATTGCTTCAAATAAATTATCATCTTTTGTATAAGCATGTACATAAACACGATTAATTCCAGATAAAATTATCCTTGTTTTTCCATTAGGCATATCAATTTTCATTTTTATAGTGGCCAAAACCCCTATTTTAGGAAGTTCTGATATATCTGGATCTATTTCTAACAAATCTTTTGGATTTACAATTACTATATTATTTTCATAGAAAGATTCTGCAAGTGAGATTACTTTCTTATCATTATCATTATCAAATTCTAGTCTTATTTCACTCCAAGGAAAAAGAACCATATTTCTAATTAACAAAACTGGTAAGCTTGTTTTAGTCATGGTTCCACCTCCTACAAAGTATGCTTACTATTATAACTTTTTTATACATAAATTACAAGTAGATTTATACCTAAATTTAGATTAGTGTTGATAAACAAATTAAGATTTAGTATTATTAAATTGTAAGATGCTTACAAGAAAGGTATGAAGAAAATGAAAAAAATTTCAAAATTGTTGTTAGTTTTCACTATAATATTAGGATTAAGTGGATGTTTAAAATATGATGTTAATATGCAAATATCAAATGACAAAAGCATGGACTTTGATTTAGTTATAGCAATAAATACATCTATGCTTGAAAGTCTAGGTCAAACAACATCAAAAGAATTTAAAAAAGATGATTACTTAAAATATGAAAATGCAGGATATACAGTTACAGAATATAATGAAACAAATGACAAAGCAACATATGAAGGAGTTAGAATATCAAAGAATTTTAAAAACATTGATAAATTAACTACAGATAAGGATGAAGAAGTCGAATTCACCAGTTTATTTAATGATGATGCTAATCCAGAAAAGGTTAAATTCTTTTATAAAAATGGTAATACTTATAAAGCCAATTTAACATTTAATTTAGTTGATGAAGAAGGTAATAGTAATACTGAAGACTATTCGGAATATCAAAGTTATTTTGATTTAGAATATAAAGTTACACTCCCAGAGAAACCAATTTCTTCTAATGCTACTTCAGTATCAGAAGATGGTAAGACTCTAACTTGGAAAATGACATATGGAAAGAAAAATAGTGTTCAATATGAATTTAAATTAGGTAAAGATGAAATAAAAAAAGAAAAAAGCATTACATCATATATAGGTTCTATCTTACCTACAATTGGGGTTGTAATAATACTAATTGTAGCACTAGTAGTTCAAAATAAAAAGAAAACTCCAAAAGAGAAAAAAGAGACTAATTAGTCCCTTTTTTATTGCATTAATTTATTTAGTTTTTCTACTTCTTCTTCTAATTTTTTTCTATCCATATCAACAATATTCTTTGGTGCTTTATTAACATAAGATTCATTTGCTAATAAATTTTTTCTTCTTTCAATTGATTTCTTTAAAGATTCTATTTCTGCTTGCAATTTAGAATCATCTAATTCTTGGCCCTTATAGTAATAAGTAATATTTATAAAACTAGAACTATAATTAACAGTTAATAAATCAGCTTGAGCTTGACAAGAAGAAACTATAGAAGAATCTTGAATTTTTAATTGTTGTGTATATATTTTAGATAAACCCTCTTCAACATCAAATCTAACCAACGCTTCTTTAGTTATATTATTGTTTGCCTTTAAATTTCTTATCGCAATTATATCCTTCATTACTTTATCTAATACTTCAGCATCATGAGTAAAAATCACATTCTTAGATTCTTTTGGATAACTTGATATCATAATTGATTCAGCATCTTTTATAGGTAGCATAGAATAAATTTCTTCAGTAACATAAGGCATAATTGGATGAAGCATTTTTAATATATCTGTTAGTACTTTTAATAACACACTCTTAGTAGTATTATTTACTTCTATTTTAGAAAGTTCAATATACCAGTCACAGAAATCATTCCATATAAATGAATATAACATACTACCAACATTATTAAATTCATATTTATCCATACTATGTCTTACTTTTTTTATTGTCTCGTTTAATCTTGTTAATATCCATTTATCACTAATAGATAAGTTATCCATTGTATATAAGTTGCTATTAAATCCCTCTAGATTCATTAATACATAACGTGATGCATTCCATAATTTATTTATAAAATTCCAAGTAGATTTAATTTTTTCTTCATCATATCTTAAATCCATACCAGCTGATGATGATGTTGATAAGAAGTATCTTAATGAATCACATCCATATTCATTAATCACATCCATTGGATCTACACCATTACCAAGTGATTTAGACATTTTTCTACCTTCTTTATCACGAATAAGTCCATGAATTAAACAGTCTTTAAATGGTCTTGAATTTGTAAAATGTAATCCTTGAAAAGTCATTCTATTAACCCAGAAAGGAATAATATCATATCCAGTTACCAACACATCATTTGGATAATATCTTTTAATATCTTCAGTCTCCTCTGGCCATCCAAGTGTTGAGAAAGGCCAAAGTGCACTACTAAACCATGTATCTAGTACATCAGTATCTTGTACCCAACCTTCTCCTTCGGGAGCAACTTCACCAACGTATACCTCATCGCCTCTATACCATGCAGGAATTCTATGTCCCCACCAAAGTTGACGAGAAATACACCAGTCATAGGTAATCTCCATCCAGTGATTCATAACTTTTTCAAATCTAGATGGAACAAAGTTAACCTTGGTATCTTTGTTTTTTTGATTAGCTAAAACTCTATCCGCAAGAGGTCTCATCCTAACAAACCATTGTTTTGATAAATATGGTTCAATCGCAACATCAGTTCTTTCGCTGTGACCTACACTATGAGTCATCTCTTCTATTTTAATTAATAAATCTTTATCTTTTAAATCCTTAATTAAAGCTTCTCTACATTCTTCTCTAGTCATTCCTACATACTTGCCAGCATTTTCATTCATAGTTGCATCAGGATTCATTACTACTATTCTTTCCAAATTATGACGATTTCCAACTTCAAAGTCATTAGGATCGTGTGCTGGAGTAATTTTAACTACACCTGTTCCAAATTCAGGATCAGCATGTATATCTCCTACTATAGGTATTGCTTTATTTACTATAGGAAGAATTACATTTTTTCCTATTAAATCTTTATATCTTTCATCACTTGGATTAACCGCAACCGCAGTATCTCCGAATAATGTCTCAGGACGAGTTGTCGCAACTTCTAAGTATCTATCCATTCCTTCAATATAATATTTAATGTAGTAAAATGCTCCCTTATCTTCTTTATATATAACTTCTTCATTAGATAGTGCTGTCATAGCTTCAGGATCCCAATTTATAATTCTTTCTCCTCTATAAATTAATCCCTCATTATATAAATCTACAAATACTTTTTTAACAGCTTTTGAAAGTCCATCATCAAGAGTAAATCTCTCTCTTGAGTAATCAAGTGATAAGCCCATTTTAGCCCATTGTGCATGAATATTTTCAGCATATTCCTTCTTCCAATCCCACGCTACTTTAAGCCATTCATCTCTATCCATTTCTCTAGGTTTAATTCCCATGTCTTTTAACTTTTTATCAACCTTTGCTTGAGTTGCAATACCAGCATGATCCATTCCTGGCAACCATAATGCATCATATCCATCCATTCTTTTATAACGAATAATAATATCTTGAAGTGTAGTATCCCATGCATGACCTAAATGTAATTTTCCAGTTACATTTGGAGGTGGTATTACTATACAAAATGGTTTCTTGCTTTTATCAGTACCTGCCTTAAAATAATCATTTTTAAGCCAGAATTCATATTTATCTTTTTCTACTTCTAAGTGATTGTATTTTTTGTCTAACATATTCATCTTCTCCTTTATCATTTACTTTTCCCTGTACATATTCATCTATATGAATAAAATATTCTACAAATTTATTCTTATCCTTGCAATCTAATCTTTCATATAAATTCCAAATCATATTATTATTTGATATATATTTATATGAAGGTATAAAATTAATATCATATAGATATGAAAGTGTTCCAACAACCTTATCTGCATCTGTTTTTTTATACTCATTATGAATTTGTTCATCATCAAAAAATTCTTCTCTAACTTCCATAGAGATTTCCCCAGATGAAGATATATCAAGTTCATCAAGATTAGCCCAAATATTAAATATATCTATTTTATCCGCATCTCTTATTAATTTTAACTGAGTAAGTGTTCTCTCATCATCCAACTTTTTAAGAGAATATTTATTATGTCCCGCAACACATTCTCCTATAATTGGATAAACTGATGTATCCTTTGTAAACTTAGTTATTAGTCCTTCATCAAATAATAAATAAGCCCCAAAATCAGCATGATCCATTGTACCAATATCACTTAATGTATCAAACTTTTTTATTTGCTCAAATCTACCAATATCATGTATAAGTCCAATAAGTGTAGCAAGCTCTAAATCTTGTTTATTTAAGTTCAAGTTTGAAGCAAGCATATTAGATAACTTAGAGACTCGATATGAGTGGTTATATTTTAACACAGTAATTCTATTAGTCATATCAAATTGTTTTGTATATGAATCAAAGGCTTCCACTTTATCACCTCCAAATAAAAAACGAGCAAATTATCCCAAAGGACGATTTACTCGTGGTACCACCTTAATTTATAATATAAAATATTATCTTATTCAGTTATAACGTAACAAACGTAACTTCTTACTAAACTCAGAAGTTATGCTCCACCACTACCTTCAGTTATTTAAATTATTAGTTTCCACCAAACACTAACTCTCTCTAAATTTAAGCTAACCTACTCCTTGGTTTCCTCGCTTTGTTTAAAATTATAAAACAAATTATTTAATTTGTAAAGAAACTATTACTTATATTTAAAATTAACTTAATTTACACACTTTGTTTTACTGCAAATATAATTCGCTCCATTTATTTTAACTGAGATTTCTAATTTTTTGTTATTAAATTTGACAGTGCCATCAGTTTCTCTAGAAAATTCGTCTTTTTTCTCCAAATTTGCACTAACTCCATTACTACTTTCTGTTTTAAATAGTCCTTCACTTGTTAACTCTTCTAACGTTACCTCATTAGTCTTATACATATCACAATAAGTATTAACTGCATTCTCTAAAGTTTGAACATAAAATTTACCTTTTTCCTCTGCATTATTTTGCATTATGTTACTACTTACTGGTATTACTATTAATAATACTAATCCTATTATAACTATTACTACTATTAATTCTGTTAATGTAAAACCTTTTTTATTCATAATCTTATTACTTACACTCTACTTTAGTACAAGTGTAATCTCCTCCATCTTTTGTAAATTTTAATTCAAATCTATTTTCAAATGTTTGAGTATTATTATAATTGTAATAACTTACTTTATTATTTTCTTTAGATAAAGTTATATTATCGCCACTAATTACTACACTAGGATCACTAAATTCATCTAAATATCCATTTAGTTTTAATATATTAGTTAACTCATCATATGTATAAATCTTATTATATGATTCTGGTAAATCTTTAGTTGAATAAGACTCTATCGCTTCTTGATATTTAGCTACATAATTCTTAAAATCTTTTGTAGAATCATTACTTAAAACCTTCATAAATATAAATCCAATAGCTACTACAACTACTATTGCAACTATAACAATCTTTGTATAATCAGTACTTCTTCTCATATTCTCACCATAATAATTATAGCATTGCCACTATCAAAATACAAGATTAATCATATAGTATAATGGGTGGTAAGAATGTTTAATAGCAAAAAACATGGATTCTTCTGTAGATGCGATATGTGCAAGTACAAAAGAATCCATAGTGTTTGGTATCTATGCCTATTAGCTGCGTTAGTAATAATAATATTTTATCAAGCAATACTATTAATATTTATAACATCAAGACTAAATGCTGTCTTCCTACTTTTTATGCTTATTATTCTCACCATTGGAATTGGCAGGATGATAATCTGATATTATTTTATTAGATGCAATTAATTTTTCTATTAAATAATAAACCTCTTTTGTATTTATTACTTCTTCTTTATTTAATTCTAATTTATCTGGTATAAGCATTAAAGAAAATAATAAATATAATTCTTCACTCGTTAATGGATTATTTTTAAGATATAGTGCTAACAATGTCTTAAATGGTACATTTAAAAAATCATTATTATAAAATGTAAGTAAATCATAAATAGGACTATCTACTCTTGCATTATCCCAACTTATCAAAAATCTATTTTCTGTTCCTATTAAATGATCTAGTTCTAGATTACCATGTATTAAACATAATCTTCTAGAACTTTTTTTTGATTCTTCATCATACCATTTATCTAGAAAATATTTACTAGCATCTAAACTTCTAAAAATCCAAGAAATATTTCTAATTAATAAATATAGACTAGGAGGTATAAATTGTTGTTCTTCTATAACTAATCTTATATTATCATAATATTTTGTAAGACTCTCTATATAATCTGTTTTCTCTTCATAAAAAGCTTTTACTTCTTCACTACTAATACTTTTATAAAAAGCTGTTTTATTATGTAATAATGAATCAAGTAAAATTATATCATTTGCTCGTGATGCCTTATCATCATGAACCTCATCTATATAAGGAAATATCATAAAATCATCTTGATCATCATTTATATAATCAAGATAATTATCAAATCCCCTACTATTTAAATATCTAAATAGTTCTCTAGTATCCTTATTTTTTCTTTTCTTAACAACAAACTTCCCACTTGGAGAATCAATTATTCTTATATTATTATTAAGTGTTAATTTATCTATTCTATAATTATATTTTTCTAAAACATCTTTAACACTATTCATTTTTACTTGAAGAAGGTACTATAATTTTACTTCCTGTTTTTATATCACTCATATCGTTATATTCTTCTAACTCTTCTCTTGTTACTCCATATTTTTGTAACACTACATCTATTGTATCTTCTTCTTTCATTATATATACAGAATATGTTTTATATGTTTCTATATTATCTTTAAATGATGAAAATATTGAACTAACATTATTATTTACCATCTGAGGTTTATTAGTATCATTATTAGTATTATTATTAGAGGTATTATTCTCATATATTAATTCATTACTAGTTTCTACACTCTCAGCATTATTAATAGTAGTATTATCATTATTATTTTGTTCACTTTCTTCTTCTACTATTTCTTTTTTACTATCAAATTCAAGTGGAACTTTTTTTGACGTATCTAAAAACAAATCATCAAGTACTCCATCATTTTTTGACTCTCTATTACCACTATTTTTATCTTCTAATTCTAAAGTATCAAAATCTTCAATTACATCTTCAACAGGTAAAACTACTTCTTTTTCTTCTATGTTATCAATACATAATGTTATATTAAGCCTCATTTTTTCTTCATCAATAACTTCATAAGTAAAATCATCTATATCAAGTGTTATATTTGATGTATCATATTTTTCATCTAATTCTATATCTACAGGTATTTTATATGAAAACTCCTCATCTATTTGACTTGCTTGTGTCATTTTATATGTTCCTTCAAGAATAAAATATCCACTTATTAAATTATCTTTTTCTACTCTTAATGTATGTTCCAAAGAGATGCTTGTTACTTTTGAAATCATTGTTTTAAATTCAATTTCCTTTGTAAAAGGTACTAACTTTTTCATATATCGCTCCTTCCTAATTAAGTATATGTATTAGTCAGTTTGATATACCAAAAGGATATTTAAAATTTAGATTAGTACCATATTAATTATACATTAGTCACTTGTTGTACTTTTGATCCTAAAAACATATTAGAAGTATTTGTCGCATTAGACGTTGTCCATTTATTTCCAACATGTATTGCACTAATACTTTCTGTATAAGTAAATATTTTTTCAAAGTTTTTAACATTTGTTGTATCAAAGCTTGTTAAATTTAAACTTCCTAGTTTATAACAGTAAGCAAACATTCTATTCATATCTGTTACTTTTGAGGTATTAAAAGATGTTAAATTAATATTAGTAATGTTAGTGCAATTAGAAAACATATATGACATATTAGTTACATTTGAAGTATTAAAAGGCGTTAAATTAATATTAGTAATGTTAGCGCAATTATAAAACATATATGACATATCTGTTACCCTTGATGTATTAAAGTTTGATAGGTTTAAATTAGTTAAAGAAGAACATTGAAAAAATATACTTGCCATAGTTGTTACATTTGAAGTATTAAAGCTTGACAAATCCAATTCTAATAATGATGAACAATTATAAAACATATATGACATATTAGTTACTTTTGATGTATCAAAACTTTTTAAATTTAATTTTAATAATGCCTTACAACCAGAAAACATACGTGACATATTAGTTACATTAGATGTATTAAATCCAGATACATCTAATTCTTTTAAATTAGTGCAGTCCCCAAACATTGTATTCATATCTCTAACCTTAGAAGTATTAAAACCACTTACATCTAATTCTTCTAAAAGTTTACAACTAACAAACATTTGTGCCATATTTGTTACATTAGATGTATCAAAACTTGATATATTTAATTTTTTAAGTTTTTTACATCCACCAAACATACCATCCATATTAGTTACTTTCGAAGTGTTAAAACTTGATAAATCCAAGGATTCTAAATTTTCAGATTCAGTAAACATATGATACATATCAGTTACTTTTTCGGTATTTAATCCTTCTAAATTTATGGTTCTAGCCCCACAATGTGCAAACATATCGATCATATTTGTTACATTTCCTGTATCAAAGTTTGTTACATCTATCATCTTTAATGAGTTAGTATAATAAAACAAATATGCCATATTTGTAACACCAAATGTATCTAGTTTTTCTAAATTTATTTCTTCTAGTACAGGCATTTTAGCAAAGTAAAAAGACATATTTGGATTTGCTATTACTCCACCATCTTGCCCTATTGCTAGTTCATAATACCCCGTTGAATCTGTTTTATACCACGCTAGTACTTTTCCACTACTATCTTCTGATATATCAAAGTTATTTGAATATCCTTCTACATTTAATGTATCATAAAATGTTATTTTCTTTATTTTGTTTCTTGCGATTGGACCATTAAAAAAGTTTGTTGTCTCATTAGGAGAGTTTTCTGCCTTTTTCATTCTTGTTTTATAAACTGTTAGGTTCTCTATTGGAACATTTTGTGTATTTTGAATACATGTGAAATTAATATTTAGAGTTGATGT
>ULWF01012471.1_pt1 | contig 31967 bp, 32 predicted proteins | sample 1960081 | NCBI WGS metagenome assembly ULWF01 (sample SAMEA4835805, study PRJEB28245) | human gut metagenome | biome: gut microbiome; material: fecal sample | place: Denmark | collected 2008
AGTTATATTTTCAATATTCAATATAGGAAATAATAAAATAATAAAAGGTGTAAAAATAGAAAAAATAGATATATCTAATTTATCTCAAGAAGAAGCAACAAAAAAGATAGAAGAATATTATAATGATTTAATAAATTCAAAAATAACATTAAAATATGAAGAATTAGCAAAAGATATACAAATACAAGAATTAGAACCCAAAATAGAAATAAATAATTTAATACAAAAAGCAGTAAGTGTTGGAAAATCCGGAAATATTATAAAAGATAATTATGATATTTTATTTTCAAGAATCTTCAAAAAAAATATAGAATTAAATATTAATATAAATGAAGAAAAAATAAATAAATTAATAGAAGAAATAAATAAAAATATACCAAATGCATTAGAAGAAAGTAATTATTATATTGAAAATAATAATTTGATAATTACAAAAGGAAAATCAGGAGTAAAAGTTGATGAAAATAAATTTAAAAATGAAATAAATAATGCAATAAAAAACAAAATTGAAACAGTAGAAATAGCTACTAAAAATGAAAATCCAAAAGAAATAGATATAGAAGAGATATATAAAGAAATATACAAAGATAAAGAGGATGCATATATTTCTCAAAATCCAATAAAAGTTGAACCAGAAGTAAATGGAATAGACTTTGCAATATCTATGGACGAAGCAAAAAAAATGTTAGAAGAAAATAAAAATGAATATATAATACCATTAAAAATAAGTATACCAGAAGTAACATTAGCAAAACTAGGAAAAGAAGCGTTTCCTAATAAATTAGGAACATTTACAACAAGATATGATGCAAGTAATAAAAATAGAAGTACAAATTTAGAACTAGCGTCAGAAAAAATAAATGGAACAATAATATTACCAGGAGAAAAATTTTCATATAATAAAATTGTAGGAGAAAGAACCATAGAACAAGGATATAAAGAGGCAGCTGTATATTCAGGAGGAAAAGTAATAGATGGAATAGGAGGAGGAATTTGTCAATTATCATCAACTCTATACAATGCTGTAATTTATGCAAATTTAGAAGTAACATCAAGAAGCAATCATCATTTTTTAACATCTTATGTAACAGCAGGAAGAGATGCAACAGTGTCTTGGGGAACAATAGACTTTTGTTTTAAAAATAATAGAACATATCCAATAAAAATAATATCTATAGTGAAAAATGGAGTAGCCACTGTTGATATAATGGGAATAAATGAAGAAAAAGAATATGAAGTAGTAATAGAAACTACAATTAAAGAAGTAATACCATATGAAATAAAATATGTAAAAGATTCAAAAATGAAAGATGGAGAAGAGATAAAACAATATGGAGCAGATGGAGCAAAAAGTATAACATACAAAATATTAAAATATAATGGAATAGTAGTTTCAAAAACAGTATTATCAGAAGACATTTATAGTGCATTAGATAGAATAATAAAAACAGGAAAAGAAAATAGTGAAGTAATAAGTACATCAGGAATATTAATAGATAAAGAACAATTAAATGAATTAAATCCGGAATTATTAAATAATATAAAAGAATTAAATTAAAAAAATAGTTCAGAAAGTCTTGTGATGAAACTAGAATTTCTGGACTATTTTTTAAGAGAGTTTTACTATTGACAAAAAAATAAAATAGTCGTATAATAAGCATTGTCAATAAGCGCTATTAGCTCAGTTGGTAGAGCAGCTGACTCTTAATCAGAAGGTCCGGGGTTCGACCCCCCGATGGCGCACCAAAAACACTTCAAAATAAAGAAGTGTTTTTTTTTATATAAAAATTGAACAAATATTTAATATGTATTTTTGTTTATGAAAAATATGTGAAATTTGTTGACAAAAAAATAAATAAGAAATAAACTAAGAAAAAAGGAGGACAAAAATATGGAATATTTACAAAAAATATTAAAAAAATCTGGATGGGTAAGTTTAATAGAATCATTAATATTTGCAATATTAGGAATAATATTAATAGCAAAACCAGAAGAAACAGTAAAAGTAATATCTTATATTTTAGGTGCATGTTTCATAATAATAGGTATATATAAAATAATAAATTATATACAAATGCAAGGAAAAAATGATTTATATAATTACCATTTAATATATGGAATAATGGCAATAGTAATTGGTATAGTAACAATTTTATATAGTAGTACCATAGGAATGATTTTCCGTATAATAATAGGAATATGGATTATATATACAGCAGCAGTTAGAGCAAGTTCATCTTTTAAACTAAGAAGAATAAATTCAAATGTATGGATTTATACATTAATATTATCAATAGTTATGTTAATATGTGGACTATACATAATATTAAATACAGGAACAATAATAGTAACAATAGGTGTTATTATGGTAATATATGCAGTTATTGATATTATTGAAAATTTGATATTTTTAAAACATGTAAATGATTTATAAAAATAAACGGAAGTAATAAAAAAATTACTTCCGTTTAATATTTTATGAAAAGTTGCATAAAACCGAAAAAAAAGGTATAATAAAAAAAGAGTGAAAAAAAGAAGGGGTGAAAATCATATGTTAAAAATGTATAACACAAACTTAGCAACAAATGAAACAGAAGAAATACAAGAATATAAAAAAGGAAATTGGATAAATATGATTGCCCCGACAGAAGAAGAAATAAAAAAAGTATGTGAAAAATTAAAAATAAAAGAAGATTTTATTAGATATTCTTTAGACTATGAAGAGAAAGCCAGAATAGATATAGAAGATGATGATAATACAATTTTATTTATTATAGACGTACCAATTATAGAAAAAGAAAATAATGAGCAAGTATATTCAACAATGCCTCTTGGAATGATAGTAGTAAGAGATGATTATTTTATTACCGTATCTTTAAAACAAAATAGAGTAATTTCAGAATTAGAAAAAAGTAAAGCAAAGAATAATATTATAACATATAAAAAAAGTAGAATGATATTACAGATATTCTATAAAAATGCAGAATTATATTTAAAATACTTAAAGAAAATAAATAAAGAAACAGAAATAGCAGAAAGTGTTCTTAAATCATCATTAAAAAATAAAGAATTATTAAAAATGCTTTCTTTAGAAAAAAGTTTAGTATACTTTACAACATCATTAAAATCAAATGAAGTAGTCATGGAAAAAACATTAAGAGGAAGAATAATAAAATTATATGAAGAAGATGAAGACATTTTAGAAGATGCAATTATAGAAAATAAACAAGCAATGGAAATGTCTAAGATATATAGTGATATTTTAAATGGAACAATGGATGCTTACGCATCAATAATTTCAAACAACTTGAATGTAGTTATGAAATTTTTAACATCAATAACAATAATATTAGCTATTCCAACAATGATAGCAAGTTATTGGGGAATGAACGTACAAGTTCCATTTCAAAATACAAATTCGCCATGGCCTTTCTATACAGTAGTTATATTTTCAGTAATATTAGGAATAATAGCTATGATATGGTTAAAAAGAAAGGATATGTTAGATTAATTAATTACCCCAAAAGGTCCAGGTACTTTTGGGGTAATTTTTAAGAAAAAATAAGAATGAAAATTAAATAAAAATTATATAAAATTTTTATTTATGTATAAAAAATGAAAAAGAGCAGATAATATAATTAAAATTATAAAAAAGGAAGGAAATAACTATGAAAATAATAGATACAATTGCACTTATTTTAATTATTATTGGTGCTATAAACTGGGGATTAGTGGGAATATTTAACTTTAATTTAGTAGATACATTATTTGGAACAATGTCAGTAATTAGTAGAATTATATATATACTAGTAGGAATATCAGGTTTATGGGGAATTAAATTAATATTTGATAAAAATTTATAATAAAAAGTAGATAGCTCTTAATTCTAAGAGCTATCTATTTCATCTAATTGAAGAGTGTTACACATATCAATGAATAAATAATATAAAGCATGAAACTCTTGAAAAAAACTGGAAAATCATATATAATAGCCAAGAATAAATTCCCTAAAGAAACATTGAAATGTTTCTGAGATGAAAAGGAGGAAAAAACATGTTAAATGCTATAGGTGTTACTATAAGATTTGGAAAAAGAACACTATTTGAAGATGTAAATATTAAATTTAATAAAGGATGTTGCTACGGAATAATAGGTGCAAATGGAGCAGGAAAATCAACGTTCTTAAAAGTTTTATCAGGAGATTTAGAACCAAGTAAGGGAGAAGTAACAAAAGAGAAAACAGAAAGATTGTCTGTATTAAAGCAAGACCACTTTGCTTATGAAGAATACACTGTAATGGATACAGTTATAATGGGAAATCAAGAATTATATAATATTATGAAAGAAAAAGATGCTATTTATGCAAAGCCAGATTTCAGTGAAGAAGATGGAATGAAAGCAGCAAAATTAGAAGAACGATTTGCAGAATTAGATGGATGGAATGCAGAATCTAATGCAGCTGTACTTTTAAATGATTTAGGAATAGAAACACAAAATCATTATAAATTAATGAGTGAATTAGAGGCAAAAGAAAAAGTAAAAGTACTTTTAGCACAAGCATTATTTGGAAATCCAGATATATTACTATTGGATGAACCTACAAACGACTTAGACTTAAAAAGTATAGCTTGGCTTGAAGAATTCTTAATTAATTTTGAAAACACAGTAATAGTAGTATCACACGATAGATATTTCCTAAACAAAGTATGTACACACATTGCAGATGTTGACTTTGGACAAATAAAAGTATATCCAGGAAACTATGATTTCTGGTATGAATCAAGTCAACTTTTAGCAAAACAAATGAAAGAACAAAATAAGAAGAAAGAAGAAAAAATAAAAGAATTACAAGCATTCATTGCAAGATTTAGTGCAAATGCTTCAAAATCAAAACAAGCAACATCAAGGAAAAAATCGCTAGAGAAAATCGAATTAGATGAAATAAAACCATCAAATAGAAGATATCCATACATAGATTTCAAGCCAGATAGAGAACCAGGAAAAGAAATATTAAAGGTTAAAAATATTTCAAAAACAATAAATGGAGAAAAATTATTAGATAATGTTTCATTCGTAGTAAAAGCAGATGATAAAATAGCATTTTTAGCAGATAATGAAAATGCAAAAACAGTATTATTTCAAATAATAGCTGGAGAATTAGAACCAGATGAAGGTGAAATAGAATGGGGAACTACTATCACAAATACATATTTTCCTAAAGACAACAACTATTTATTTGAAGAAGATATGACAATAACAGATTGGCTTCGTCAATATTCAAAAGATCCAGACGAAACATATGTAAGAAGCTTTTTAGGAAGAATGTTATTCTCTGGTGAAGAAGCACTTAAATATGTAAAAGTGCTATCAGGAGGAGAAAAAGTAAGATGTGTACTTTCAAAAATGATGCTTTCAGGAGCAAATTTTTTAATAATGGATGAACCAACAAACCATTTAGATATGGAAAGTATAACAGCATTAAATGAAGGAATGAAAAAATTTAAAGGAAACATTATATTTACATCACATGATCATCAATTAACACAAACAGTAGCAAATAGAATAATAGATATAAAACTAGACAAAGTTGTAGATAGAGAAGTAACATATAACGAATACTTAGGAATAGAATAACCCCAAAAGGTCCAGGTTACTTTGGGGTTACAACAAAACATAAATGGAAAATATTGACAAAAACAAAAAAGGTATATATAATAAGAAAAATAGGGGCTATAAAATATTTATTTAAAGTAAATATTTTGTGGCCTTATTTTTTATACTTTTATAAGGAGAAGATGATATGCCTAGAATTAAAAGAAAAAATTTAAATTCAAATATATTTCATATAATGTCTCAAGGAATTAATAAGGAATATATTTTTGAAAAAGAACAAGACAAAAGAAAATATAGAAAACTAATATTTTTATATAATAATGAATTTAATATAGAAATAATAGCATATTGTATAATGGGCAATCATGTGCATTTACTAATAAAGAGTGATAGAATAGAAAACATGTCAAACTTCATGCATCAAATTAATATGCAATATGCACTATATTATAATAAAAATAGAAATCGAGTAGGATATGTATTTAGAAGTAGGTATAAATCAGAACAAATAAGCACAGAAAAATATTTAATTAATTGTATTCATTATATACACAATAATCCTATAAAAGCACATATATGTAGAGAAAAATTAGAATATTTATATTCAAGTTACAATTATAAAATTAAAGAAAATCAAGTAATAGATAAAAGTTGGAGGAAGAAATATTATAATACAAAATATGAAAATAGAAATATTTCATTTATTGCTACTGAGGAAGAAAAAGAACAAGATATAAAAGAAACAATAGAAAATTTTTTAAATTATAATAAAGTAAAAATGGAAGAAATAAGAGAAAAAGAAGAAAAATTAATACAAATATTAAAAATATTAATGGATAAAAAAATATCAATGAGAAAAATTGAAAAAATTTTTAATATAGATAAAAAGAAAATAAAAAGATTGATAAAAAAATCTACTTGTTAAAATAAAAATGGTTTGATATAATCATAAAATAAATGAAAAATAGAAGTTACCCCAAAATAACCTGGACCTTTTGGGGTAAAGGAGGAAATATAAAGATGAATATAAATAAACAAATAGCAGAAGAATTAAATATAAAGGAAAGCCAAGTTGAAAAGACGGTAGCGTTAATAGATGAAGGAAATACAATACCTTTTATAGCGCGTTATAGAAAAGAAGTTACAGGTGGGCTTTCAGATGAGATTTTAAGAGATTTAGGAGAAAGACTTACTTATTTAAGAAATTTAGAGACAAGAAAACAAGAGGTTGTAAATTCAATTGAAAGCCAAGGAAAGTTAACAGATGAGATTGTTATAGCATTACAAATTGCGAAAACTTTAGCAGAAGTTGAAGATATTTATAGACCATATAAACAAAAGAAGAGGACAAGAGCAACTATAGCTAAAGAAAAAGGATTAGAACCTTTAGCTAATATTATTTATATGCAACAAGAAAAAACTTCTATTTACGATATAGCAAAAGAATATTTAAATGAAGAAAAAGAAGTAAATTCAGAAGAAGAGGCAATTGCAGGAGCGTTAGATATAATTGCAGAAAATATTTCAGATAATGCCGAATATAGAAAACAAATAAAAAGATTTACATATAGAGATGGAATAATTGAAACAAAAGCAGCTAAAGAAGATGAAAAATCAAATTATGAAATGTATTATGATTTTAACGAAAAAGTGAATAGAATTCCAAGTCATAGAATTTTAGCAATTAATCGTGGAGAAAAAGAAGAATTTTTAAAAGTAAAAATAACAAAGCCTGAAGAAAAAATATTAGAAATAATGGAAAAAGACATTATAAAAGGAAATACACAATTTACAGAAATGTTAAAAAATACAATTTTAGATAGTTGGAAACGATTAATTGAACCATCAATAGAAAGAGAAATTCGTTCAGATTTAACTGAAAAAGCAGAAGAACAAGCAATAAAAGTATTTGGACAAAATGCTAAACAATTATTACTTGGAGCTCCACTTTTAGGTTTAACTGTTATTGGATTTGACCCTGCTTATAGAACAGGTTGCAAAATTGCAGTAATTGATGAAACTGGAAAATTATTAGACACAACAACAATTTACCCAACAGAACCTCAAAATGATGTTGAAGGTGCTAAAAAAGTTTTAATCAATTTAATTGCAAAATACAATGTAGATATGTTTGCAATTGGAAATGGAACAGCTTCTCGTGAATCTGAAATGTTTGTAGCAGATGTTATAAAAGAAGTTAAAGAAAAATATGGAAAAGAAGTTCATTATGCAATTGTTTCAGAAGCAGGAGCATCAGTGTATTCTGCATCTAAACTTGCAACTGAAGAATATCCGGATATAAATGTTTCTTTAAGAGGAGCAATTTCAATAGCAAGAAGATTGCAAGATCCACTTGCAGAGCTTGTAAAAATAGAGCCAAAAGCAATAGGTGTAGGACAGTATCAACATGATGTAGACCAAAAGAAATTAGGTGAAAGCCTAACAGGCGTTGTTGAAGATGCTGTAAATAAAGTAGGCGTAGATGTTAACACTGCAACACCATCACTTTTATCTTATGTATCTGGAATAAATAAAACTATTGCAAATAACATTGTAAAATATAGAGATGAAAATGGAAAATTAAAAGAAAGAAAAGAACTTTTAAAGGTTCCAAAACTGGGAAAAGTAGCATTTGAACAATGCGCAGGATTTATAAGAGTATTTAACGGAAAAAATCCATTAGAAATAACAAGTGTTCACCCAGAAAGCTATGAGGTAGCAGAAAGTTTATTAAAATCTATAGGATATAAAAAGAAAGATTTATTAAATAAAGATTCTTTAAAAGAAATAAAAGAAAAATTAGCAAGAGTAAATGTAGAAGAGACTAGCCAAGAATTGCAAGTAGGAAGCATGACATTAAAAGATATTATAGATGAGCTTTCAAAACCGGGAAGAGACCCAAGAGAAGAAATGCCAAAGCCAGTTCTTCGTAGTGATGTTTTAAAATTTGAAGATTTAAGAGAAGGACAAATTTTAACAGGAACAGTAAGAAATGTAATAGATTTTGGAGCATTTGTAGATGTTGGTGTAAAACATGATGGCTTAGTACATATATCTGAAATGAGTGATAAATTTGTAAAAAATCCATCTGAAATAGTTTCTGTAGGTGATGTTGTAAAAGTAAAAGTTATAGCAATTGATATGGAAAGACAAAAAGTAAAATTAAGTATGAAAATATAATAAAATAAAGAATCTCGCTAAAAAGCGAGATTCTTTATTTTATTCTTCAACTTTATTTTCTTTTAAAGCCTCATAGAAACAAATCATAGAAATTTGCATATATGGAAATATCCATAACATTCCAATATATAAAGTAAATACTGATAAAATTATCCAACCGATAAAAGATAATTGTAATAAAATATATTTTCCTCTGTGACCTTTCATCAATTTTGCACTTTCTTCTACAACTTCTTTTCCACTCATATCTTCATTATCATAAGCTATAAAATAGGTAAAGCTATATAACAAAGATTTTATAAATAAGTAAACAAATGCAGCTACTAATAATGCAATTCCTATTATAAAAGCTAGTATTAAAATAGTACTTGAACTTGAAACAACTGAAGCAGTAACACCAAAAGTTATACTAAGACTAAAAGCAATAATAGCAAGTACATAAAGTAAAATAGGAAGCCAAATTTTTAATAATATATTTCCTGTTAATTTCCAGCTACGAGTAAAGTTTGCAAAACCATATTTAAAAAATTCGTAACATTTAACTTCTTCTCCTCTTTTCAATTTAATAAAAGAAATAATTAACCCAAAAGAAATAGGAATAGTAATAATTGCACTACCAATTTCAACAACAAAGCTTAAAAAACTTATATCTTCTACTAAGCTTTGGATAAAACCTAAAGCAAACGAAAATAAAAAGTATATTAATATTATTAAAGCCGATTTTCCCCATTTACCAGTTAAAGATTCTCTTGCTTGTTTTCTAATATCTGATAATATCATAAAAAATCCCCCTTTTTAATTTATATAATAAGAAAAATTAAGAAATTTATTTATATTTTTCTTGTATCTCTTTAATTTTATCATATTCAGTATTAAGGATATCTAGAAATACTTTTGCTATTTTTGGATCAAATTGTGTACCAGAACATCTTTCAAATTCAGATTTTACGTAATCTAAAGATAAAGCATCTCTGTAACTTCTTTTTGAAGTCATCGCATCAAAAGTATCTGCAACTGCAGCAATTCTAGCCATATAAGGTATATCCTCACCTTTTAATCTACAAGGGTAGCCTGTACCATCATATTTTTCATGATGATATTTAACAATAGGTATAATATCTTTAAATATAGTAGCGTCTTGTAAAATATGAGCGCCTATAGATGGATGATTTTTTATTTGAGAATATTCATCGTCTGTAAGTTTAGCTTCTTTTTGTAAAATACTATCTGGAATACCTATTTTTCCTATGTCATGGAATAAACCACCTATACGAAGTGTTTTAAGTTCATCTTCAGATAAACCTAATTTTTCACCAATTAAAACAGAATATTCTGAAACTCTGTCAGAATGGCCTCGTGTGTAAGTGTCTTTAGCTTCAACGGTATATCTTAAAACTTGAATACTATCTAAATAAGCTTTTTCTAATTGTTCATATGTATTAGAAAGTTCAGCATTTATTCTTTTTATTTCATTCATTTGAGCAATTGACTTTATTCCTGATTCGATAAGTAAAAGTAATTGATCAAATTTATCACTTTTTTCACAATATCCTTGAATATCTAGTCTTCTTATAGTGTCTAATGGAGGAGCTAAGTCCTTATGTCCAGTTAGTAATAAAATATATAAGTCTTTATCAAATTTACGAATTTCTTCAACTACCTCATCACCATGAAGAGGAGACATGATAAAGTCTAAAATCATCATATCAAAATGTTCTTCTTTTACACGTTTAATTGCTTCTAAAGGGTCTGTTACTCCTGTAAAATCGTAACCTGAACGTTTTAAGAAAATAGATAAAGAATCTACAATTCCCATTTCATCATCAACAGCTATTATTTTATATCCATTTGAATTTTGTGTTGCGACACCTTTCCTCATCTAATCACCTACTTTCAATACCCGTATTATACAGATAAAAAAAATAAAAATCAACAGCTAAAACTAAAAAAACACATAAAAAGTAAAAATAAAAGTCGAAAAAAGGCGAAAAATTAGAGATATATTATAATAAATATATCTCTAAACAATTATAAAGGTAAGATTATATTAAATTGAGTACCGACTCCTTGTTCAGTTTCAAAAGTAATATTTCCGTTAAAATGTGCTCTAATGTTAGAATAAGACATAAACAATCCAAGACCAGTACCATTTTTCCCTTTAGTAGTAACCATTTCTTTAAATAATTTATCTGAAACTTCTTTAGGAAGTCCACCAGCATAGTCTTTAATAGAAAAAATAATAGAATTATTTTCTTGTGAAATAATGAAATCTATATTTTGATTAGTTTTTCCGTTATAAGCTTGAATGCTATTAGAAATCATATTATTTATAACTTGTACTAAACTATTAACATTTCCTTGTAATTCTATATTAGGATCGACATTCATTTTAACAATTAAATTAGTCAAAGCATTTTTTAATTCATGTTTCATCAAAATATCTACACGTTTTACAAGTTCTTCTACAGTAAAAGAAACTTTTTCGTCATCAGATAGAGTAACAGCTTGACCTTTTACTGCAGTTATAACATCTGACATATATTCTGTATAATTTCTAATTTTAACAACCCATTCTGACATATCTTTCGCAATGTCATGATGGTCTTGTTCATTTACTTCAGGGTCTCCAATAGAAGAATCATATTCTTTAATTAAATCACTTAAACCTTCAGCAGCTCCTGAAATTGACATGATAGGTGTTTTTAAGTTATGAGCAATACCACCAATTAATTGTCCAAGAGAAGCTAAACGTTCTTTCTCCATAAGCATTTCTTGATTATCCTTAATTGTTTGTAAATATTCATTTTGTTGTTTCTGAATTTTATTAAAAGAAATTACTAAATCACCAATTTCATCATTAGAAACAACAGGAAGATTAGATTCCAATTTTTTATTATTAGAAGCTATGCTATTGAATCCATTAGAAACAACAACTAATTCATGAGATAGAGATCTACCAAATAAATATAAAACAAAAGATATTAAAGCTAATAATAAAAAGAAATTTACAACTAAAAAGTAAAATGTAGTTTTAGAATCTAGAGTATATAATAATCCAACATAAATATAACCAATGTCAGTTTTTATTTTCATTGTGCTTCCTTGAGTATCCACACCATAACTATCATAAGTTCTACCATTATATTTTTCAGATATTTGAATAGTATATTGTTTAACAAAGTCACTAACTTGTGGACCAGACAAAGTAACTAATTCATTGTTAGGTAAAATGATAAATTTAGAATGCTCATTACTAAATAATTCAATAGAATTAAGTAAAGAAATTACTTCGTTTATAGAATATGTAGTTTCTGTATTAAATTTTTGAGTTAGATACTTATTATATATTGAAAAGTAAACATCTTCTTTTTCTGTAACAGTTCTAGAATAACCTATTAAAGAAGTTACTAAAATACCAGTAATAAATATTGGTAAAATTTGTATAAATATTTTTTTCCAAATAGGAATTCTAAATCCAATATTTGCATCTTTTGAATATGTTTTTGCTAATATTTCCGAATAAATACCTTTTGCAATTATAAAAGAGTACACAGCCAATAATAGTAAAAAAGAAATTATTAAAATTAAAATCTTAAAAACCATTATCCTATGGTGACTACCAGTAGCAAATAAAAATATAGCTGTCAAAATGATAGGTACTATTACTTCAAAAGAAAAAATAATATAAGGTAAATTGAAACATTTCTTTCTTATTTTTTTTATAAGTTTCAAATCTTTATATTTTTTAGAATCATCTAATTTATACCACTTATCAATATCCTTTAATAAAAATTTAGAAATAAGAAAAAGTGATAATAAAACAACAATAGATATTATTGCAAATTGTTGAAAATATGAAAGGTATGACATTTCTACATCAAAAGGAGTATTAATAGATTCAGGCCCATAATTTAAAATAGTAGGTAAAACTAAAGATACAGCTAAAAGTAGAACTAAAGCAATAGCAGAATATCTAAAAGTTATTCTTAAACTAGGAGTTTCATCAAATCGTTTTTTAATAGACATATATTACCTCTTAAAATAAAATATTTAGGATTTTGAACGGATCCTATAAACCGTTTTTATAATTATATAAAATTTACTTTCTTCATATAAGTCAATATTTTTAATACATAAGTATCATCAATATTAGGCCAATCAAAATTTAATAAATGTAAATATTTTTGAGTAGTATCCGAAATTATATTCACAGTAAAATCATAATTTAAACTTAATAAATGATTTGAGTCATAAGATATATCATTTATTATTGAATTTAAATTAGTATTATTAGTATCTAAAGAAACATTATATATAAAATCATTAAAATCTTTTTTAGATAAAATATTTATATTAATATCTACATTTTTAAATAAATCTATCAAATTTCTTACTTTCATTAAATTGTGATCATATAAATGAAAAACTTTATTGTTACATATAGAGTTTTTAGCTAAACTAACAATAGCTTTAGAACAAGAATCAACAGGTGTAAACTCTATTGATTGGTCTAACATATCTTCAGAAATTGATCCTAAAGATACCATAGATTTTATTCTGTTATAGAATGCATTTTTAGAAATCTTTTCTTGAAAAACGCCGTCAGAATATCTACCAGATAAAATACCAATTCTATGAATTTGTGCAGTTAATCCTTTTTGCATATAAGAAAGAACAATTCTTTCAGCTTCAAGTTTACTATTAACGTAAACATTTTCACTATAGTGTTGGCCAATATAAAGACTATTTTCTGAAAAATCAATATCTTTATTATTTTGTTTTACTAAATAATTACCAGAAACACTAATTGAAGATATATGAATTAATCTTTTTTTATAAGCATAAGCAAATTCTACTACATTTTTTGTTCCATCAATATTTATTTTTCTAAAGTCTTCAAAAGAACCATAATGTTTAACTATTGCTGCAGTATGAATTACTGTAGAAAAATTATTAAGATAGTTATTAAACAAAGAAATATCTATTCCAAAATTAGGAGCATCTATATCACCAGAAACAATATAAATTCTATTGTTTACATACTTAGAAATATCTGTATTAAAATAAAACATATAAGCTTTTTTTAATCTTTCTAAAGAGTGTTCAATGGATTTACCTCTTACTAAACAATAAATTGCATTATTTGTAGTATTTAAAAGTTCATAAAGAACATGAATTCCAACAAATCCATTAGCTCCTGTTAAAAAGACATTGTTTAGACAATCTTCATTTTTATTTACACTTGAAATTTTAGACAAAATTTCATCAGGTTTATGTTTAAATTCATCAGGAATTTTTATATCCTGTTCTTGATAATTATAAATATTAGAATCAATTCTATCAGCTAATTTTTTTATAGTAGAATATTTATAAAAGTCCTGAGTAGTCAAAATAAAATTATATTTAAGTAACATTGTTTGAGCTTTTATAATACCTAAAGAATCTAATCCTAAATTTAAGAATGGTGTATTTATATCTAAATTATTTATATCTAGAATATTTGAAATAACTTGTGATATTTTTATTTCAGTATCAGTAGATGCTTGAGTTATTTCTTTTTCTTCTTCAACAACATCAGGAAGCAAATGTCTATTTAACTTTCCATTAGGAGTTAAAGGAATAGTATCTAATTTTACAAAATATGCAGGAATCATATAGTTTGGTAATGATTCTAGCAAAAATGAAGAAAGAGAAGATGAAGGATACTTTTTATCAGCTACGTAATAACAAACTAAAAACTTGTTATCTTTAGAAATAACTACGCAATCAGAAATTCCTTCAAAACTTAATAATTTGTTTTGGATTTCTTCTAGTTCTATTCTATAGCCTCTAATCTTTACCTGAAAGTCTGTTCTGCCTAAATGAATAATTTCCCCTTCTTTATTAAAATAGGCTAAATCATTTGTATTATAAATAACATTATCTTTACTAAACGGTGAAACAATAAACTTCTCAGAAGTTAAAGTATTTCTTTTCCAATAACCCTTTGTAACACCATCACCACCAATATATAATTCTCCAGGAACACCAATAGGCAATAAATTTTTGTTTTTATCTAATATATAACAAGTAGTATTACCAATTGGTTTTCCAATTGTAATATTAGAAGTATTACTTAAATCTTTAATAGTAGACCATACAGTAGTTTCTGTAGGACCATACATATTATAAATATTAGCATTAGAATATTTTTGTAACTTATCTAACAATAATTTTGGAAAAGGTTCTCCACCAACCATTATGTCCGTAAAAGTATTTAGAAAATCTAACTTGTCAACATCAGCTAACAATGCAGAAAATCTAGATGGTGTAGTTTGAATCATAGATACTTTATTTTTTATACATAAATCTCGTAATAAATTAGGAGATAATTGTTCTAAATCACTGGCAAGAATCACCTTCATACCACTTGTTAAACTGCACCATATTTCTAAAGCAAAAATGTCAAAACATATAGTAGTAACAGAAACCATTACTTTTTCAGGAGTAAAATCAATAACATTTTTCTCAGATATAATGAAATTATTGATATTTCTGTGCGTTATCATAACTCCTTTAGGATTACCAGTTGAGCCAGATGTATATATCATATATATTAAATTATTAGGTTTAATAATTGTATTTAAATTACACACTTTATGAGTAGCATAAATATCTGAATTTAAATCAATATTTATTTTTTTATATTTACTATCTGATAATGTATTTAAAGTAGAAGTATGAACTAACAGAGTTTTAGATTCACTATCATTTAATATGTAATTAATTCTATCAGTTGGATATTCGGGGTCAATAGGAAGATAGCATGCACCAACTTTTAAAATTGCAAGTAATCCAACAATCATTTCAGTAGAACGGTGAACCATAATACCTACAATATCACCAACATTGACATTATTTTCTCTTAAATAGTGAGCTAAACTATTTGCTTTTTCATTCAACTCTTTATATGTAAGAGTTTTATTTTCACAAACTAAAGCAACATTATCAGGAGTTTCCTTAACTTGTTCTTCAAAATAATCAACAACAGTCTTAGTAGTATCATATTTTAAATATGTATCATTAAATTTATTTAAAATAACATTCTTTTCTTTAGGAGTAACAATCTCAATATTATTAATAAGCAAACTCTTATCTTTTAAAACTTCATCAATCATAAAACAAATTCTCTCATGAAGATATAAAATATCATCTTCATCATATTTATCTAAACGATAATCATATGAAATATTTAATAATCCATCATCATTCATATCAGATAAATGAATTTGCATAGAATCTGCTAAATTATGGTTAAAAGTCCATCTAACTTCATAAGGAACTTTGGAAGTATTTCTATTTGTTCTTGTGTTTTGATAAGATATTAAAATATCATATAAATTAGGTTGAGTAGGATTTTTCTTTCTAATATCCTCTAAAATATTTTGATAAGGATATTTTTGATGTCTAAACATACCTAAACAATCAAAAGATATTTTTTTAGCAAAATCTATAAAAGAAATATCACCTTTCATATCAAAACGAAAAGGAACTGTACTAATAAACATTCCAGGAGTATTTTTTTCTACAAAAGTAGAACGATTTAAAATAGGGGTTCCCAAAACAAAATCATCAAAACCTGAAACTTTTCCTACATAAATAGCATAAATAGCCATAAAAAAGTTAAAAGCAGAAATTTTATTTGAAGAGCAAAAATCATTTAATTTCTCTACTTGATCTTTTGAAAAAATAAAACTTTTTCTTGAAGCTCTACAAACGTTAGGATCATCCTGTTTTATAGATGGGATAATTCCAATTTCAGGAATGCTTTCAAAAACATTATTCCAATATTCTTTATCTTTCTCAAATTTATTAGAAGATAGATATTCTTCTTCAGAATTAATATAGTTAATATAAGAAGTTGTAGGCTCAGATATTTCTTCATTTTCTAATAAAGAAGAATAAATGTTAATAGTCTTACTTGCAACTAAGCCAGCTGTACATGCATCACAAATTAAATGGTGAGCAGTTAAAATAAATCCACCTTTTCCATTAGGAAGACGGTACATTTTAAAATTGTGCAAATAAGAATTTAAAATAGAAAAAGGAATATCAACCATATTATTTTCTAATTCAATCAATTCTTCTTCATTTTTTAAATCAATTAATTCAATGTCAAAAGGTTTAAAATCTGTAAATTTTTGTTTTACTTCTCCATTTTCATCATAAAAAAGATTAATTCTAAAGCTATCATTATCTTCTACAAATTTATAAATAGCCTTTTTCAATATATCAAAATTAACAACTTGGTCAATAGCAACAGTTCCACAAAGGTTATTTACACAAGAACCTTGGAAGAATTGTTCAGTATACCAAATAGATTTTTGAGGATTAGTTAAATCATAAAATTTTTCTTTCATTTGCGTCTCCTAAAAAAATATATTTATCAAATACATTATATAATAATTCCTTCAAAAATCAATGTTTTTTTACAAAATTTTTATATACAAAAAAGTTAAAAAAATAAGATTAAAAATAAAAAAAATGGAAAAACTTAAAAATAAGAAAAAAGGAAGGAATGAAATATATGTATCGTTATAAAAAAGCAGGAAAACAAAAATTAAAAAATGCATGTCTAATTTTTGTAATAATAGTATTAACAGCTGTTTCAAGTATTTTCTTTTACAAAATGTATGAAGGTATACAAATAAATACATATCAAACGCAAGGAGTAGAAGCACAAAAAACAGCATATACAACAGAAGAATTAAAAAATCAGGGAAAACAAATTGTAGATATAGTAGAAGATGTAACATCTTGTGTAGTTGGAATTTCTAAAATAAAAAATGCAGGAAGTACAATATTTTTAAAAGATGGAACAAGTAGTTTAGGTTTAGGAACAGGAGTAATTGTTTCAGAAAATGGATATGTAGTATCAAACGAGCATGTAACAGGTGCTAAATATAGTAATTGCTATGTGACATTGGAAAATGGAAGAACATATACAGCCAATGTTGTATGGTCTGATTCAACGTTAGATTTATCAATAAGTAAAATTAGTGTAAAAAACTTGCCATATGCAACTCTAGGAGATTCAGACAATATAAAAGTTGGAGAAAATGTATATGCAATAGGAAATCCAATAGGATATGAATTTCAAAGAACTGTAACTGCAGGAATAATAAGTGCTACAAATAGAACTGTTAGAATAGATGAAAATAATACAAGCGTTTATATGGATAACTTAATACAAACAGATGCAACTATAAATCCAGGAAACAGTGGAGGACCAATTATTAATTTAGATGGAAATATAATAGGAATTACAACAGTAAAAATAACATCTGCAGAGGGAATAGGATTTGCGATGCCAATAAATACAGTAAAACCAATAATAGAAGCATATTTAAAAGAAGATAAATTTGAAGAAGCAACAATCGGAATATTTGCATATGATAAAAACATTATTCCATATATAAATGAAAATATAGAAATAAAAAAAGGAATATATATAGCACAAATATCTTTAGATTCTCCAGTAAGTAAAACAGGATTAAAAATAGGAGATATAATTACAAAAATAGATAATTTAGAACTAACCAAAATGAGCGATTTAAGAAGATATATATATACAAAAAAACCAGGAGAAGAAGTAACACTTACAATCTTAAGAAATAACAAAGAACAGCAAATAAAAATAAAATTAAGTAAAAAATAACAGTTACCGTTACCCCAAAAGGTCCAGGTACTTTTGGGGTAGAAAAAATATTAAAGGAGGTTTTTATGGATAATTCATATTGGATTTCTTCTGTAAAAGATAATAAAAAAGAATATAAAAAATTACAAAAAGAAATTAATATAGAAATTGCAATTATAGGAGGAGGTTTAACAGGACTTAGTTGTGGATATTATTTGAGCAAAGAAAATAAGGATGTAGTTATACTAGAAAAAAATACAATTTGTAGTCACGCAAGCGGAAATACTACAGGGAAAATAACAAGTGGACATGGTTTATTTTATAATTATTTATTACAATCAGAAGGAAGAGATAAAGCTAAACAATATTTAGATGCAAATGAAAAAGCAATAGAAAATATAGCTAAAATAGTAGAAGAGGAAAACATTAAATGTGATTTTGAAAGACAAAACGCATACATTTTCACACAAAAACAAGAAGAAGTAGAAAAAATAGAAAAAGAAGTAGAAGCTTTAGAATATTTAGATTTTCCATATAAATTGTTAAAAGAAATACCACTGCCAATAAAAGATAAAGAAAAGGAATCTACTGAAAATTATATAAGTATAGAAAAGAAAGTATTGGCAGCAATAAAATATAAAAATCAAGCGCAATTTAATCCATGTTTATATGCAGAAGGTTTAGCAAATAAAATAGAAGAAAGAAAAGGAAAAATATTTGAAAACACAAAAGTTTTAGACGTTAAGAAAATTGAAGATGGATATGAAATTATAACAGATGAAGCGAAAGTAAATGCAAAAATAGTAATACTTGCATCACATTATCCGATAATAACTTTTCCGGGATTTTATTTTATGAAAATGTATCAAGAAACATCATATTTAATAGGAGTAGAGACTAATGAACCATTATTTGAAGGAATGTATATAAATGCAGAAGAACCAACTATTTCTTTAAGAACTGCAAAATATGGAGATAAACGTTTATTATTAGTAGGAGGAATGAAGCACAAAACAGGAGCAAAAATAGATTTAAAAGATAGTTATAAAAAATTAGAAGAAGTTGCAAAGAGCCTTTACCCAGATTGTAAAGTCCTATATAGATGGAATACAGAAGATTGTATTTCATTAGATAAAATTCCATATATAGGGGAGTTTTCAAATTTAATGCCAAATGTATATGTGGCAACAGGTTATAAGAAATGGGGAATGACAAGTTCAAATATTGCAGCAAATATAATTAAAGATAAAATTTTAGGAAGAGAAAATAAATATGAAGAAGTTTTTAATTCAACAAGATTAAAGCCAATTAAAAATCATGAAGAATTAGGAAATATATTAAAAGAAGTAAGTTATTCATTAGTTATTAATAAATTGAAAGATATAGAAGAATATGTAAAAGATGTAAAGCAGGGAGAAGGTAAAATAATAGAAATAGATGGTCAAAAAGTAGGAGCATATAGAAATGAAAAAGGAGAGTTATTTTTAATAAAACCATATTGCAGTCATTTAGGATGCATGCTTTCTTGGAATAATTTAGATAAAACGTGGGATTGCCCATGTCATGGTTCAAGATTTAGTTATGAAGGAAAACAGATATATGATCCGGCAATTAAAGACTTAGAAAAATACAATTAAAAAAGAGAACAGTATGTTCTCTTTTTTAGGTAGTTATTTTTTTGCAAGTTCAATACCATCTAATATTTTTGATATGTCCTCTTGATTTGAAACAACATCAGAAATATTTAAAGTCAAAAAATTTCCTTGATCGTCATATAAAGTATAGTTATCAGGGATAAAAAGGTTATCATAAGAATAGGGAGCAGAATAGAGTTTTTCTTTTTTTACTAGCATAAAATTAGAATTAACTGTGTTTTCAGAAACGTGGACAATTAATTTTTTATCTATGATAGCAAGAGATAAATAATCTAAAGTAAAAACTCCTTCACAAAGTTTTTCGCAAATGTGAATATAACCTTCGTTAAGATATTGACTTGTTTTTAAAGTTGCCCGGGCTACCAATTCCTTCATAAACATGTCCTCCTTTTAGGAATAATATAATTATATATTAACATAAAATTGACAAAAATACAATTTAAATTTATAAAATTTAGAAAAATAATAAAAAAGTATTGAAATTTATAAAAAAATATGATAATATAATTAAGCATTTGAAAAAAATGTTTATTTCGAGGTGTAGCGCAGTTGGTAGCGCGCGTGGTTTGGGACCATGAGGTCGCAGGTTCGATCCCTGTCACCTCGACCAATTCAGAGACTATTAAAGTCTCTATTTTTTATGTCTTAGGATAACTATAATAAAATGTAGAAAAAAGTCGATAATTTCTTAAAAAAATTATCGACTTTTTGTTTACAAGAAAAGAAAAATATGATATAAATAAAACAAATTTTTTAATCAATAAAAATTAATTCTAAAAATAAAATCCCAAAAAAGAAAGAGGAAAAAATGTTATCAATAATAAAAAGCATGTCACTAACAGGTTTAGATGGATATTTAGTTTTTGTGCAAGTAGATATCTCTGCAGGAATGCCTGGATTTGAAATAGTAGGACTCCCAGACACAAGTATAAAAGAAGCAAAAGAAAGAGTAAAAACAGCAATTAGAAATTCAGGATATGAATTAAAAAGTAGGAAAATAGTAATAAACTTAGCACCAGCGGATACAAAAAAAGAAGGTTCCTTCTTTGACTTACCAATAGCAGTAGGAATACTTGAAAGCTTAGGTGAAGTAAATAAAGACAAAATAGAAAATATAGCATTTATTGGAGAACTTTCATTAGATGGAAAACTAAATTCAGTAAATGGAATATTGCCTATGTGTATAGAGGCTAAAAAATTAGGAATACAAAAAATTATAATTCCAATTCAAAATGCAAAAGAAGCAGCGGTTGTTGAAGGAATAGAAATATTAGGAGCAAAAAATTTAAATCAAGTAATAGATTATTTAAATTCTAAAAAAGAAATCCAAGCACAAAAAATAGAAATAAGTAAAGTATTTGAAGAAAAAAGTGAAAATTTATTAGATTTTTCAGAAGTAAAAGGTCAAGAAAATATAAAAAGAGCATTAGAAGTTGCGGCAGCAGGTGGACACAATTGTCTGTTAATAGGAACACCTGGGTCACGGAAAAACAATGATGGCAAGAAGAATACCGTCAATTTTACCAGATTTAAGTTTCGAAGAAGCATTAGAAACAACCAAAATACATAGTGTAGCAGGAATACTTCAAAAAAATACACCACTCATTACTACAAGACCATATAGAGCACCACACCATACAATATCTCCAATATCTCTTGTTGGTGGCGGTAAAATACCAAAACCAGGAGAAATCTGTTTAGCACATAATGGAGTATTGTTTTTAGATGAGCTACCAGAATTTAATAAAAATACATTAGAAGTGTTAAGAGGACCATTAGAAGATGGAATAATTACAATAAGTAGAGTAAATGCAACACTTACATATCCGTGTAATTTCATGCTTGTAGCTTCAATGAATCCGTGTCCATGTGGATTTTATGGTTCAAAGGAAAAAGAATGTACATGTTCATCTCAAGCTATACAAAAATATATGGGAAAAATAAGTGGACCTCTTTTAGATAGAATAGACATACAAGTAGAGGTGACGCCAGTAAAATATGAAAAATTGCAAGGAAAAGAAAAAATAGAAACATCCGAAGAAATAAAAGCAAGAGTAGATAAAGCGAGAAAAATTCAACAAGAAAGATATAGAAATTTAAAAATTCATTCAAACTCACAATTAACACCAACTTTAATAGAAAAATATTGCAAATTAGGAGAAAAAGAGAAACAAATATTAAAAAAAGCATTTGATACATTAGGTCTAAGTGCAAGAGCACATGGAAGAATTTTAAAAGTTGCAAGAACTATAGCAGATTTAGATGAAAAGGAAAACATAGAAGTAGCACATATAACAGAAGCAATTCAATATAGAAGTTTGGACAAAAAATATTGGAATAACTAAAAGGAGTGATTTATTATAAATAAAATATACGAAATAAATAAAAAAGACAAACTTTATCCTAAAAATTTAACAAAAATAGAAAATAAACCAGAAAAAATCTATGCGATAGGAAATTTAGAATTATTAAAAGGTAAATCAATAGCAATAGTAGGTTCAAGAGTAAGCTCAGAATATGGAGAACATTATGCCAAAGAATTTTCAAAAGAAATATCAAGAAGAGGAATAACAATAATAAGTGGATTAGCCAAAGGAATAGATACTATTGCACATGAAAATGCTATAAAAGAAAAGGGAAAAACAATAGCTGTAATAGGATGTGGGTTTAACAATATATATCCTGAAGAAAATGAAAAACTATTTGAACAAATAGTAAAAAATGGAGGATGTATAATTAGTGAATATTCTCCAGAAACAAAAATAGATTTAAAGAAAGTACCATTTAGAAATAGAATTATTTCTGCACTATCAAATGGGGTATTAGTAATAGAAGCGAGACATAGAAGCGGAAGTATAATAACTGCTAGATATGCATTTGAACAAAATAAAAAAGTTTTTTGTTTACCAAATCAAATAGGAATAAAAACAGGAGCAGGAACAAACAATTTAATAAAAAAAGGAGCTATGTTAGTAACAAATCCAATAGAAATATTAACACAAATAGGAGAAAATGTGGAAAACGACACAGAAAAAAATGAAAAAACAGAAATTAAAATACAAAAAGAATACAAAGAAATATATGAAAAATTAAAAGAAGGAAAAATAGAAATAAATGAATTATCAAGAAGTATGAAAGAATCTATTATAAAAATAAATCAAAAAATAACTCTTATGGAATTAGAAGGAATAATAGAAATTTTACCAGGTAATATTATAAAAATTAAGGAGTAAAAATGTATTACAAACAAGAAACAGGAAAAAGTGGAGAAGAAATTGCAAGCATATATCTGGAAAAAGAAGGTTATATAATTCTAGAAAGAAATTTTAGTTGCCATCAAGGTGAAATAGATATTATAGCAAAAGACAAAGATGAAATAGTTTTTATAGAAGTAAAAACAAGAACAAATAAGAAATATGGACTAGCATCAGAAGCAGTAAATAAACAAAAACAGAATCATTTAATAAGAACAATTAAATATTATATATATATTAACAATTATGAAAATAATTTTATTAGAATAGACGTAATAGAAGTATATATAACTAATAAGAAAATAAAAATAAATCACATAAAACAAGCAATAGAATAAAAACCAAACATAATAATTGACTTTTTTACACAAATATGCTATTATCATAAATGAACTTTATAAGTACCCGTAGTTTAGTTGGATAGAATGCAAGGCTACGAACCAAGTATGCAATTGGTTGCAAAACCGTTGAAATATGGGAAGTTCGGGAGTTGGTTTTGTTGTATGCCCCCAAACTTTCCCCCAGATGCTTAGTTTAAAATTATTTTTGCTATATATTGAAAATTTAATAAAATTGTTTTATAATAATTAACATATGCGGCTATAGTTTAACTGGATAGAATGCAAGCCTACGAAGTTTGAGATTTGGGGGTTCGAGTCCCTCTAGCCGCACCAAATTAAGCATCTGTATATGTTTTTAAGCACTTATCTTCATAGGTGCTTTTATTTTTTTCTTTGTAAACCTTATTCCTTTTAATTTAGTTTCTTTTTCTGTTTCAAATGACTTATGACTTGCTTTTTTAAATTCTTCTTTCTTCCTTTTATCAGAAATAAAGATATAATAAAATTCTGTAGTTTCAAAATCAGCGTGTCCCATAATTTCTCTTAAAACTTCTTTATCCATTCCATTCTCACTCATTAAAGTTGCAAAAGAATGTCTAAAACCATATACAGTCATATGTTCCAAGCCATATTTCTTAATTATAGATTTTAATTTTTTATCAAGTCTTTCAGGTAAGTATGGTGTTCCTATTGTATTCAAAAAAACATGTTCCTTTGAAGGATCAAATTTTCTTCGTTGCTTTTCTCTTAATTCTTTTCTTTCGTTGTATATTTCTTGTAGCATTTTCTTTAATCTAGGACTTAAAGGAATCTCCCTATAACTTTCTTCTGTTTTTAAATCATCATCTACATACTCATGACCAATTATATTGAAATCATAATCATAAATTGTAGTATCTTTATGTGCATTATCTACATATAACATATCTTTATCAAATAATATGTTTGACATCAATAATCCACATCCTTCTTCTGGCCTCATACCAGACTGCAATAATGTTGCAAATAACTTGCAAAAACTTCGACCATCTTTTTCTAAAATATCAAGCCATATTGGTTGTCTATCAGCAGGTAGATATACCAATTTTGTTTTTTTAGACCTTTTCTTTTTAGAAAATTTTAGTTCAAATTCAGGTATTTCCTTAATAAGTTCTTTCTTTTTTGCATATTGAAGTATTTGTCTAATCATTAAAAAAACATCTTTTGCAGCACGAGGATAAACTTTTCGTAAATCAGAAACATATTCTTCTACAATTTCTTTTGTCATTTCTGGTACAGTATATTGAGAAAAATTGCCTTTTATATGTTTTTTTAATGTATATGCGTATGTTTCAACTGTTTTGGGACTAATTTTCTTTCCTGTCGTAGGATTAATATATTCTTTTTTATAATTAAGCCACATAACAGCAAAATCGGCAAAATTAATACAAGAACTTATACCACGATGAAGTATAACATCTTCTTTTGCATCTTTATACTCAGGAAAATACTTCAAATTTTCTTCACATTCTTCCGAAAACACACTTTCTTCAACTAATTCATGGTTTTGTTTTATTAAATAAGTATCAATAATTAGTTCTGCTAATCTTTGTCTTGCTAATTGTTCTGTTTGTGCTGACCTAGATAGTCTTGGGTTGCAATCTGCCCCTTTCAATTTGTTTTTTAATTCTAATCTCACTCTAGCTTCAAAGCTGTTGCCTCTTTTTCTTATTGTAACTGTTCCTTTTTCAGCCTTTTTTGCTTTTGTATTAATATTAGTAGCTCTTTTATTATTTATTTTTTCCATTCCGTTTTATACTCCTTTCAAAAGGCTTAAAATAAACAACAAAAAAGATATATTATAAAACTGTATCAATTATATAATATACCCTTTTATAAAAGCAATGGTGAAATCTTAATATTTTCCATAAGTACCATAATTGTTATCAAACCATTCCTGTAATTTTGCTCCGTTAATAATTATTTTTCTTTTGAATCTTATTGCAGGAAAACCTGGAACTGTTACTAACTTTAGCATCAGATTTCTGCCTATTCCTAGTTGTTTTCTTGCTTCATCAATACTTATACCAAATCTAGCAATATCAAAGTTATTATTATTCATTTGTATCACATCCGTTTTTCAAATCTTTTAATTTCTTTTCTGCATAAACTTTACTTTCTGCAATGCTCACTACAATATTTCTTGGATACATTTTGAAGGCCTGTTTCATTTCTATGCCAAAATTAGCAACACTTAATTCACCTTTAAAATCAGAGTGCATCATACTTTCAAAAGCTATTTGACCATAAGCAACTGCTTCTTTTTTATTCATAGCTTACACCTCCAACAAAAGTTTCAAAAAGAGAAATAATATTGTCCCATTGAATTTCCGAATCTTCTGTTATAGTAATTTCGCATTTTTCAATATAAGAATAATCTTTTTTTGACCTTATAATAAATTCTAATTTTTGTGAGTCATTTGCTGAATAATTTATTTCTGCATAAACTTTACTCTGTTTTGTATTTAATTTATCAGCTAATTTAAAAACTTTTAATAATTTTTGTTCCATATTTTTTTACCTTTCTTTTATATATTTAGGTACATCTGCGGAACGCCCAAGTTTTTCATCAAATTCGTACCTATGCTTAGAAGGGTTATATTTATAAGCACTAATGTTCCATTTTCGATAACTTTCATTGCTTAAATGTTTAGATTTTGATAATTCCAAAGTTGCCTGTCTGTGTTGTTCTTCCACAAAAGCAAAGTTATCATCAATTCTTTTTTGTTCTCTTTTGTGTTTTATAAATCTATTTTGATCCTTTTTTCTTTTTTCTTTTGACTTATTGCATCTATATTTTTTTTCTTCAGAGTATCTTTCATCTTGCTTAATAATTTTTGTAATATAACTAGAAGATGTATGTACTATTTCAGCAATTTCTTTTACTTTTAAATGTTCGATAAAGAAATATTTTATAATTAGTTCTTTTGAATCTTCCATTTCATCACCTATGGTTAATTTTTTGTCGACATTATTTTGATACGACAAGGATATTAGAGAAATTACTTAATCTCTAATTCTTTCATCTTTTTTCTAAATGCTTCTTGTTTTTGTTTCTTATTTTTTAATTCTTTATGAAGTCTAATTTTTAATTTTATTTTTGGTAGTAAAACGTCCATAAAAAATATTACAAATGTTAGACATATCCCTAATAATACAAATCTTAAAAACATCTTTTTTGCTCCTTTCCGTTTAAATAAGGCAAAAGACAGATAAGAGCTTGTCCTACCTGTCTTTTTATATAGTGCTTTCTTAAAATTTGCCCTTCACTATATAAACATCCTTTAACTTCAAAAAATTCTCCCCTAAATTTTAAAATTTGTAATTTTTTATTCCTTCAATTAGCTTTAGTATTAAATATTGGTATCTATCTTCATCTCCAAAACTATATTTTTTTAGTAAAGGCTTTTTTCTATCAATTATTTCTAGCATAGCCATTTCATCACCTTTTTGTGCTAATATTCCTAATTCATAAATACTTTTATTCCTCATTTTATAAGTCCTCCTTAAAATATTTTTTTAATTTTTCAATAGCTCTAATTTTTATTTTGCTAACAGTTTTTGAATATATTTCGAGAATTTGTGCTGCTTCATTTTGTGATAATTCTTCTTGAAATAGCAAAAAAATAACTGCCTGCTCAATAGCAGACAGCGAATTTAAAGCGTCTTTTATAGACAAAGATATATCAACTCTTTCATAGTCATTTTTAGCTCCATTGTTAAGCTCAAAAAAACTCTCAACAAAGGCACAATATCCTTCGTCATCAAAAATTGTTTGTTCTTTTGAACTCATATCAATTTGTTTTTTGAAATACTTTTTAGATGATAATATTATAGTTTTTGTTAAGAAACTATCAAACTTTGCTTCATTAGAATTTTTACTTTCCATAAATGTTCCTCCCAAATTTTCATTTGGGCTTAACAGCACCTGTGTTAAGTGAACACATGAAAAATAAAACCTCCTCTCCTAAAAATATAAAATTTTTGCATACAAAAAGAGCCTAATATACTATGTCTAAAAAATTACTTCCTTTGTGAATCTTTAACTTTTAATTCTTTTGCAAAGTATTCTCCTAAACAAGCTCTATTAAGCCCTGTGGCAATTATACTGCGGAAAAATTTAAAAATTTGTCGAAATCTGTCGCCTAAAATTTGGAAAAACACACTTTTGAACAATGTATAAATTATGAAACGCTTTAAAATCCAACATTATTCGACAAAATTCTACTTTGTCAAAGTACATATTTTCAGTCTGTTGCAGTATATAAAGTTTCTGCCAAAGAATATAAAATATAGCTGGTACAGTAATCTCTTGAAGGGAGGTCAGTTATGGCATTAGATAAAATACTAATCGGAGCAAGAATCAGAGAATTAAGAGAACAAATAATTGGAGAATCACGAGAAGAATTTGCCCAAAGATGTGATTTAGGTACAGATAGATATGTTGGTCAGTTAGAACGAGGAGAATTTTATCCATCTATCGAAGTGCTTTATAAAATTGCATATGCCACAGGTGCTAGTTTAAATTATTTATTACTTGGAACGGAAAATTCAAAAAAATCAAGAATGAAAAACAATTTATTAACTGTTATTGAAAACTCTGACACAAATGAGCTTAAAGCATATAATAAGTGTATTATGACATTAAAGGAAGCTTTGCATAATAATTTAGGCAAATAGCAATTTGATTATTGCTATTTTTTGTGTTATATTTATCTAGTAAAATATATTTTTAATAGGAGTAACAAATGAACTTTAAAACTGATTTATCTAATGCCAACCAAGAATTACTAAGTCAACTAGGAGTAGAGATTGAAGATAGAAATTATAGTACAGAAGAAATAAAAAAGTGTGAAAATAATATAGCAACGCATATTATGAGCAAAAGTTTGAAAAATATGGACCTTGCAAAAGAAAGTGTTAAGTATAGCAGTTTGACGAATATTTTTGCTAGATATGAAAACTAAAATATATATTTGAAATTTAGACTGGAAGTGAAAACATTGAATGATAAAGAACTAAAAGCATTTATAATAAATTTTATAAATAGAAAAGAAAAAGAAAGCGAAAATAAAGATTATATTGAATATTCTTATTATGAATTAAAAGTAAAAGCAAATCTATCAGAAAAACAAATTGATGAAGTTCTGTGTGTTAGTAGGGATTATTTTGAAAATAAGAATTATAGTGTTTATTTTACTAATGCCGAATTTGAATATAATGGTCAAAAAAGAAAAGTTGAAACAAACGATTATATGGTTGCGGTTAAATATAAATAGTAATTTGTTTGTAAGGAGGAAAATAAAATGTTAGAAGAAAGATTAAAAGAGTTAATTAAAAAATTTGAATTAAAGGATGAAAAGGCAATTACTTTTGGTCATCCTAAAATGAAAACAAAATGGATTTTACCATTACCAGGTATAACTGTATATTCTTTTGAACAATTTCAACCATTCTTTATATATTTTGATAATGAAGGAATAAGCTTTTTTCCATTAGATATGAATAATAAATATAGCATTATAGGTAAATCATTTATATCATGGAATGATTTAAAAGGATTTAATTTTAAAAAAGGATTAATTATGGAAGATGAAATACAATTACAGCTAGAAAATGAAAAAATTGAAATGAAAATTCCGAAATCAAAAGCTATGAATGATTGGGTTAAAACAAATAATGCTTACTTAATAGAACATAATCATTTTTATAATAAGTAATATAAATTACAATAAGTCACACAGGTATATAGTAATTTGTTGAAGGAATGGAGAAAGATATTATGAAAAATAAAGTTTATTTGATTGTATTCACAATAATTTGCTTAAGTGCAAGAATAATTTGTAGTTTCTTCAGCACTTATGGAAAATACTAATAATATAAAGGTTACAGTTCTAAATAATAGTAATGAAATTATAGATAAATTAAAAGCATTAGATTCAAAAGGCGGAGCTATAGAAATAGAATACAATGAAAAAGGTATGGCTACGCAAGATTTATTAGTAAATGCAGAATAAAAAATTAGTAATATAGACTAGAAATAATAAGGTTATACGATTAAAATTAGATAGAAATATCTAATTTTTTTCTTTGAGAAAAACCCTATATTTCAAGCAAAAATAAAAACTCTACTAACAGTCGGTTGATAAAATTAAGTAAAAATGATAAAATTTTCACAGAAAAAAGTGAAAAGGAAGTCATAAAAAATGGATAATCAAAAATTTGGAAAGTTCATAAAAGAACTAAGAAAAAAATCTAACATGACACAAAAAGAATTAGGAGAAAAATTAAATGTTACAGATAAAGCAGTATCAAAGTGGGAAAGAGGATTAAGTTTTCCAGATATTACAATAATAAATTCATTAGCAGAAACATTTGGAATCACATCTTCAGAAATATTAAATGCAGAACTAGGTAAAAAAGAAGAAATAGATATAGAAAAAGCTGTTCAGGAAGCAGTTGAAAATATAATGAAGGAAAAAGAAAAAAGACAGGAAAAGAGAAAGAAAATACAAAAGATTATAACAATAATATCAACAGTATTATTTGTAATTTGTTTTATTATTCAACTTGGATATATAACTATTTTAAGAAAACATGGTTATGAATATGTATCAGACATTGTTTATTATATTATAAATGAAATTATTGTTATTACAGCTATAATTCCTTCAATATATATTACTCAATATAGCAAAATCAAAAATAAATTGATGAGAAATATAATAGTGACTTGTGTAGCAAGTATTTTAACGATTACCAATTTTGCATTTATGCTTAACAATGGATTTAAAAATAAGTGTATTGTCAGCTTTTCGAGCGACTTTTCAAATGAATTAGTATTAAAGCAGAATAAAGAAACAGGAGAAACAACATTATATAAAAATGCAAAATTATTTATCTTTGCTAAACCAAAAGAAAAATTTTCTTATGCAGTAGAAGGAAAGATAAAACATCAATGGATAGTAAATGATGTTTGTAGCATTACATATAAGGATAAAGATGGAAAAATAAGAGAATTTGTTGCAACTTATGGAGATAGAGGTAATGGAATATCATATTATTATGTAACAACGGCTATTTCAGGTGATTGGCAAACAAGAAGTCAATATGGCACTCAAATAGAGATATCTATGGATTCTAAAGGGATAAAGATTAAAAAAGATAAAAAGTCAGAAGAATTTGAATATGATAAGATTAAACAATATGGAACACTAGCAATTGTATTGTATAAAAATGAAACACCTAAATATGTAATTGCATTAAATAAAGATTGTAAAATAGATGAAAAAACAGGAATTATAAAAAGAGATGGAACAATAACCTTAACAGAAGTTTCAATGGAAAAGGCAGTAAAAGAAAAACTATATTGTACTACATACAAAAATGCAAATGATTTAAGTAATTATAATGTTGTTAGTGTAGCTGCTAATGATTATAAGATAAAAAATGGTATTCTATATATTAGTTATGATGGAAAAAATACAATAGAAGTACCAGGAGATTTTTCAAATGATAGTTCAAGTTACAATAAATACAATTATCAAATTTCAAAAGAAAAAACTATATTTTATTATACTAAAAATCAGAAAAAATATTTAGTATATTCAGATGATATGGGAGTTAATTGGCAAACTGTTGAATTAGAAGATAAAGGTTCTATTCAAAATATACAATTTATAGATGCTAATATTGGATTTATGCTTGAATTTGAAGATGTAGCAATGGGAACAGCCTTTGGAAAAATATCAAAAACAGTCGATGGTGGAAAAACTTGGACTGACATAAGCAATGGTATTGGGGAGAAAAATGAGGAAAGGTTTAAAACATCAAGTCAAATAAAATTTATTGATGAAAATACAGGATTTTTAACAATGCCTTTAACTGGTGGAGAAAATTCGGATTTGTATATTACAAGAGATTGTGGAAAAACATTTTCAAAAGTAACTATATTAGAAAGTGATATATATGATTATTATAATTTACCAACAATAGAAAATGAAAAAATGTATTTAGAAATAGGGCAAGGATCAGATGGAGATTATAATGGTGGAGATTCTAAAAAATATTGTTCAGAAGATAAAGGAAACAGTTGGAATATAGTTAATTAAATTTGGAAAGGTAATAAGAAATAAAAAATAAAATTACTATAATTATAATTTTTATATTAATTGTATTAGTAGCGTTAGTGATAGGAGTTTTTTATCAT
>ULWF01028141.1_pt1 | contig 31087 bp, 35 predicted proteins | sample 1960081 | NCBI WGS metagenome assembly ULWF01 (sample SAMEA4835805, study PRJEB28245) | human gut metagenome | biome: gut microbiome; material: fecal sample | place: Denmark | collected 2008
AATAATTTTTCTGCCTCTTCTTCTCTTCCCTGTTTTGCATACAATTTTCCTAATTCTAATCTTGCATACACATTCTTTTGATCTAATTCTATTACTTCTTTAAATAATTCTTCTGCTTTTCCTTTCTTATGAATATTTAAATAACATTTTCCTAAAGTAAAATAAGTTCTATAATGTTTTTCTTCTAAATTCAGGGATTTTTCTAAATATTCAATTGCTTTTAACCAATTTTTTTTATAGTATTCTTTCATTCCTGCTGAATAATACTTATTATTTTTTTCTTTTCTTTCAGTAAAATTATGACTTTCCATAATGCCTCCTTTATAGATGTGCTTAATTATATCATTTTTTATGTCAAATAGCAATAAAAGTAGAGTATTGTACACAAAACTACTCTACTTTTTCCTTTGTTATTTGGTTTAAATTTAATTATTTTCTAATCTTTCCCTTTAAATACCACATATGTTCTGATATTATTTCAATATCTATTAGTTTTCCTATTAAACTTTTATCGCCTTCAAAGACAACTACTTTGTTTGAATCTGTTCTTCCTGTTAACATTTCTTCATTATTTTTGCTTGTCCCTTCAACAAATATTTTTTGCATTGTTCCTATATATGTTTGGTTATTTTCAGCTATTTGACTTTCTACTAGAGCTTTTAGTTTGTCAAAATTTTTATGTTTTATTTCTTCTGGTATTTGGTCTTCCATTTTATCTGCTGGTGTTCCAACTCTTCTTGAGTATATAAACATAAATACTTGTTCAAATTTTACTTTTTTTACAACGTCTAGTGTATCTTCAAATTCTTCTGTAGTCTCCCCCGGAAATCCTACTATTATATCTGTTGTAAATCTTACATTTGGTATTTTTTCTCTTATTTTATCTACTAAATTCAAATATTGTTCTTTAGTATATTTTCTATTCATTCTTTTTAATACTTCTGTACTTCCAGATTGAAGAGGTAAATGTACTAATTTGCATACTTTATCACAATCACGTATTGCTTCTATTACATCATCTGTAAAATCCTTTGGATGTGGTGATACAAAGCGTATTCTATCTATTCCATCTATTTTATTTACTGCTCTTAAAAGTGTTGCAAATGAGTTAACTCCATCATATTCTTCAAATTCTATATTATTTTCACGTTCTACTCTTAGATATGAATTTACATTTTGACCCAAAAGTGTAACTTCTTTATATCCTTGCTTAGCTAATTCTCTTATTTCTTCTATTATATCTCTTGGGTTTCTGCTTCTTTCTCTTCCTCTTACATATGGAACTATACAATATGTACAAAAGTTATTACATCCATTCATAATTGTCACAGATGCTTTAGTTTTATCATTTCTAGAAATAGGAAGCCCTTCTACAACTTCACCATCTATATCTAATATATCTCTTATTTTTCTATTTTCTTCTAATGCTTTATATAAGTCTTCTGGAAATTTATGAAGTGTATGTGTTCCAAATATTATATCTACATATGGATAGCTTTCTTTTAGTTTTTTTATAATATGTTCTTCTTGCATCATGCATCCACCAATTGCAATTACTGTACCTTTTTCTTCTTTTTGTTTTTTTACTTCTCCTACTTTTCCAAAAAGTTTTTCCTCTGCATTTTCACGAACACAGCAAGTATTGAATAAAACTAAGTCTGCTTCTTTCATATTTTCTGTTTTTGTATAATTCATTTTTTCAAGCATTCCACATAATTTTTCAGAATCATTTTCATTTAACTGGCATCCCATTGTCATTATATAATATTTAAGTTTTTTGTTTTCATTTATTTTGGCTATTTTATCCATATATTCTAGTTCTTTTTTTACGTTTACCGTCTTCATTCTTTATCTCCTTATATTGTTTTTACTTGATTATTATATATTAATTTTTCTTTTTTTTCAATATATTTAAAGTTTATGTTCAAAAAAATATGACCTTAATTTATTTTAATAATTAAGGTCATATTTTTTAATCTTTTAAATAGAAAAGGTGTATTTCTATAGTTCCTCTTGAACCTTGTGGAATTATAGATACTGCTACATACCTATCTAAATCGTTAAAAGTGTCTAAAACTTCTTTCAAAATATACAAAAAATCTTTTCCATCAATATATTTATGTTTATATTCCTTTTTTTGATCTTCTGTTTCATAAAAAATCTTCACTTTGCAATTTTCATAAGAGCCTGTTATTTTTATATAGTTTGTAGACTCTTTTGTCAATTCTTTAATCCACTTAAATAGATTTTCTTTTTCTATTTTTTCTTTTTGTTCCATATTTAATTTTTCATTTGTCCGAGATTCAAAAATTTTCTCCTCTTTTTGCTCATTTTCGTTCATAAAATTACCCCCTAATTATTGTGGTATTTATATATGGTTTGTTTTTTACAATTTTTAACTTTCAATATTTTATCATATTTATTCTAATTTGTCTAGAGTTTCGCCAAAAGTAGATTCATACTTATCTAATACAGAATTTCCTCCTACTATATAAAAAAAGAATAGCTCTTAGCCATTCTAATTTATTTTCATTATTGAATTCCATATTTTTTCTTAAATTTATCTGCTCTACCACCAGTTGTTTCTCTTTTTAAATTACCTGTCCAATATGGATGACATTTTGAACAAATATCAACTTTCATTTCTGATTTTGTTGAATTTGTTTTCATTACATTACCACAAGCACATGTAATTGTTGCTTCTGTATATTGTGGATGTATTCCTTCTCTCATTGTGTATTCACCTCTTCCTCTCTTTATTAAAAACTATCGTTTTTTATAATAACATATTTTTTTTATTTTTTCAATACTTTAAAAGTATTTTTATTCATTTATTTCATTTTCAATTTTTTGTTCTTGTATATATTGCGCAGATGCTTGTAATTCACCCTTTAAAGTATTCTTTTTTACCAATTTAATTACTATGTTAAATAAGCAAGCAATAATTAGAACTAATAATAATAACTTTTTCCATATTTTTGCAATCATTTTATTATCTCCTTAATTACCTTACATTATTCATTATACTTATATTTTTATGTTTTGTCAACCATTTAAAAAGGATATCTCTTTTTTAGAGTATCCCTTGTTTATTTTTTACAACTGTTTTGTTCTTGTATTAATTACCTTCTTCTGAAAATAAAAAGTCACCGTTTATATTACTACCATTTTCTAATAAGTCAATCTTTTCATATAATTTAGAAGTTTCTTCACACTTATTTAAATATTCATTTAAATTTTTCTTAGCTACAGATTTCATATTAAAATATAAAACTGTCATTATTACTAAAGCAATAGCTAATGCAATTATTATTCCTAAAAAAATTTTATTTAATTTATTCATGTTTTTCCCCCATTTCACAAATATTATAAATATAATGTTTTTTGTTGTCAATTATTTCTATTACACTTTTTTAATATTTTTTACTTTATTTGTTAATAATAATGATTAATAATTTATATTTTATTGCAAGGAGATATTATGAAAAAAAATAACTTTTTAATTTATGTAATAATTATTATTGTTGTTATTTTAGCAATTTTCTTTGTTTTTAACTTTTTTAATAAAAATGAAAACAATAGCACTAATAATTTAGCTCAAAATTCTTCTACTTTTGAGGAAAAAAATTTTGAAGAGAATTCTATAGTATACAATAATCTTTCAGTAAATACTGAATCTAATACTGCAATTTTTTCTGTTCCTAAAGAGGAAGAAATATCCGCTTTTTCTACTGAACTTAAAGATAAATCTGAAGGTAGATTAACAAATATAGGTATTACTTGTTCTACTCTAAATGAAACTATTATTCAAACCGGTGAAACCTTTTCTTTTAACCAAACAGTAGGTAAACCAACTGCTGAAAAAGGATATAAAGAGGCCAGTGTAATTATTGACCATAAAACTGAAAAAGGAATTGGTGGTGGTAATTGTCAAGTAAGTAGTACTCTTTATAATGCCGTACTTGCAATTCCTTCTTTGATAGTAACTGAAAGACATGAGCATGGAAAAGATGTAACTTATGTTCCTGATGGAAAAGATGCTGCAGTTTCTTATGGTTCTTTAGATTTAAAATTTAGAAATGATACCGGATATAACATCAAAATTTTAGCCTCTACAGATAATAAAACTGTTACTATTAAATTACTAAAACTAAATTAATTATGTATATTTTACTATGTTCTAAATACCATAAAAAATGATATCTAGAGCATATTTTTTTATTTGTAACATATATATTTATAAATTATTATTGGAGGTTTCTTATGCGTAAAGTATTTTTTAGTTTTATTATTTTTTTATTAATTATCTATTTCTTGCTTCCAATTTCCTATGGATTTACATATTCTCCTTTTATATGGTCTGAAGATTCTGTAACCACTTCAACTTCACCTGAAATCAATTTAAATTTGGAATCTGAAAGTTATATTTTAATAGAGCAAAACTCTGGTCAAATTCTTTATGAACATAACTCTCATGAGCAATTACGTCCTGCTTCTGTTACTAAAGTAATGAGTATTTTGCTTATTATGGAAGCTTTAGACAATGGTCAAATTTCTTTAGAAGATAAAGTTCCTTGCAGTGAAAAAGCAAGTAAAATGGGTGGCTCTCAAATTTGGTTAGATGTTCGAGAAGAACTAACTGTAAACGAAATGTTAAAGGCTATTTGCGTTGCTTCTGCAAATGATTGTACCGTGGCAATGGCTGAATTTTTAGCAGGTTCTGAAGAGGCTTTTGTAGAAAAAATGAATAATAGAGCTAAAGAATTAGGTATGAATGATACTTGTTTTAAAAATTGTCATGGTTTGGATACAGATGGACACATTACTTCAAGTTATGATATTTCTTTAATGTCTCGTGAATTGTTAAAAAATCATCCTTCAATTACTAAATATACTACAATTTGGATGGATAGTTTAAGAGATGGAAAATCTGTTTTAACAAATACAAATAAATTAATTAGAAATTATAAAGGTGCAACTGGATTAAAAACTGGTTCTACTGGTCTTGCTTTGTACAATTTATCTGCTAGTGCAACCAGAGATAACCTTTCTTTAATTGCTGTAATTATGAGGGCTCCTTCTACTAAAGTTCGTTTTTCTGATGCACAAAAACTATTAGATTATGGCTTTAACCAATATTCTTATTCTCAACTTGCTAAAAAAGGAAATATTTTAACACAACTACCCGTATCTAAAGGTGTTAATTCTTCTGTAAATGCTGTTTTTGTCGAAGATGCTGGTAGCCTTTTAAAAAAAGGAAATAGTAGAAATATAGAACAGGTTGTTTCTTTACCGGAATCAATTAATGCTCCTATTAGAAAAGGTGAAGAATTGGGAAAAGTTGATTATATATTAGAAGGTCAAACTATTTGTAGTGTACCAATAGTTGCTGATGAAGATGTAAAACAAATAAATTTGAGTAATATGATGGAATTTGTTTTCTTTAATTGGTTTCGTCTTTTAAGATAACACTAAAAAGAACCTAAAATTTTTTAGGTTCTTTTTTAATCATCAAATTCATTTTTGTTTATATCTTCCAAGGCACTATTTTTATATTCATAACTTATTGTTTTATTTCTTTTTGGATGTAATTTTATTGTACTTTGCGTTTCTTCTTCTTTTTTATTATCCATTTTCTTATTTAATATTTCATTGGTTTTTTCTATTAAATCTGGTACATAATCTAAAAGCTTGTCTATTGTAGAACAATGGTTTATTGGTAGTAATTTAACATTATTAGATTGTATTACTAAAAAAGCTATTGGTGAAATACTAACTCCTGCTCCACTTCCTCCTCCAAATGGTAATTTATATTGTATCTGTTCATCTTTATCTTTTCTTGTATATTCATCTATTGTTTCTCCTTTAAATTCACTTCCACCTGTTGCAAAGCCAAATCCTACCTTTGATATAGGAATAATTATTACATTATTTGAAGTTTCTATAGGTTCTCCAATAATTGTATTTACATCTACCATTTCTTTTATGCTATTCATAGCGGTAAGCATAAGACCTTCTATTGGATGATCGTTCATTTTTCTTCATTCCTTTCTTTATTAAAAATAACATACTATCAATAATATGTACTATTTTTATTTGAATTATACCATCTAAAGACATATAGTATTCATTTTTATTTTCATACAAAGGATTTATTATATAGTTTATATTTTTTGTTGTGAACTTAGATAAAATAATACCTATTATGCTAGCTAATATTGCAACTATATATGATGTTAAAACTGCTTCCTCGGTTCCTAAATCTATTTTTAATTTCAAATTTGCCACAGTAATTTTTATTTTTTTTACAGCCTTAAATATATCTTTTTTATCTACTTTATTTTGTATACTTTTAAAATCTACATTTTTTAATTTGCTATTTTTATACATTCTCTTTATTTTTAAGCTATTTAAATTAACAAATAAAATTGGAATTTTTTCTAAAAATCTTAGCGTTATTTTTATTTTATATTTATTTTCAATTCTATTTTTCAACTTTATATTTTTACTTGCTATATTAAAGTTTTTTATTTCTATTTGTATAGTCGAAAAAATCAATATTAAAAATAATATTAATATGGTTATAATAATTCCTAAAAAAATAAAAACTAATACCATTTCTACCTCCGGTATTAGTTTTTCCATATTTTTCTTGTTTATACAGTTTTATGCTCCGTTTAACACGATTTGCCTTCTCTACTATTATATCTCCAAATAATTCTTCCTGTGTAGTTATCACTTTACTTCTTCTTGATAATTCTAAAAGTCCGGTAAATGCTGTTACAACTTCTTGTTTATTATGTTCTGATATTTTATACATTTTATTAAAAACAAATTTTGGTTTTTTTAATAATTCTTTAAACATTTCTTTTACTTTACTTCCAACAGTATAAGAATCTGTAATTGCTATTTTTTCAATATTTTTTGCATTTTGATTTAATCTGTTTTTATTTTTTTCTATTATTTCCATATATAGCTTTGGTATTGTTTCTTCATGATACTCTACTTCTAATTTTTGTTTTGGTAATTTTATATTTTCTTGTAATTTAAAGAATCTCTTGTTATTTTGTTCATAAAATTCCTTTATTTTTTTAGAAATTTCTTTATATTTTTTGTATTCTATAATTCTTTGTAGTAATTCTTCTTCTGTCAATTCTTTTTCATCTTCAACTTCTGTTGGTAATAGATTTTTTGACTTTATATATAAAAGTGTAGATGCCATAATTAAGAATTCACTAGTAATTTCTAAATTCATTTTTTCCATTTGATTTATATATTCTATATATTGATCTGTTATTTCACTTAATTTTATATCATAAATATTCATTTTATTTTTATCTATTAAATGACATAATAAATCAAGTGGTCCCTCAAAATTTTCTATTTTTATTGCATATTTATTTGTTTCTAATGTAAGCACATTTTGCATTTAACATCCTCCTATTGCAATTTTATTATTCTTCTAATTTTTCTAATGTTTCTCTTATATTTTCTTCCCTATAACCTTTTTTCATCAAATATTGTTTTATTTCTGTCTCTTCCATATTAACAGATTTTTTTAAGGCAATATTATTGGCTGATTTTTGTTCATATTCTTCCAACTCTTCCGTATTTTTTTCTATATATTCATCTAATATTCTACTTGGAACACCTTTACTTAAAAGTTTGTATTTTATCTCTTTTATGGATAAATTCTTTAATGCCATAAATTCATTAATCGCTCTTTCTACATATTTTTCATCATCTATATACCCATTTTCTTTTAAGTCTTTAATAATATCACTTAATAGATCTTCTTCTATTTGTGACTTAAATTTTGTTTTCACTTCTTTTTCTGTTCTCTTCTTGTAAATAACATATTTTAATACTTTCGTTTTTTCTTTATCAAATTCTTCTATAGTATACATATATTACTTCCTTTGTTCTACAATTTTCTATATTTTACTACACCAACTAAAAAATATCAAGATAAATTTTATTAATAAAGGCAAATAGAAATCTATTTGCCTTTATCATTTTTTACTAATCTTCGTCTTCTTCTTGTTCATCTCCTAAGCTCTTTTCAAAAGCTTCGCTGAAGTTTGCTCTTATTTTTTCTTCTATTTCTTTTGCTATTTCAGGATTATCTGCTAAATATTTTTTAACATTTTCCCTTCCTTGTCCAATTCTTTCTCCATTATAGCTAAACCATGACCCACTCTTTTCAACTATATCTAAGTTTACAGCTATATCTAATATATTGCCTTCTTTAGATATACCTTTTCCATATACTATATCAAATTCAGCTTCTCTAAAAGGTGGTGCTACTTTATTCTTTACAACTTTTACTCTTGTTCTATTTCCAACAACTTCTCCATCTTGTTTTATACTTTCTATTCTTCTAATATCCATACGAACAGATGCATAATATTTTAAAGCTCTACCTCCAGCTGTTGTTTCAGGGTTTCCAAACATAACACCTACTTTTTCTCTTAATTGGTTTATAAAAATTATAACTGATTTTGATTTGCTTATTGCTCCTGCTAATTTTCTTAATGCTTGTGACATAAGTCTTGCTTGAAGACCTACATGCGCATCTCCCATATCTCCATCTATTTCTGCTTTTGGTACTAATGCAGCAACTGAATCTATAACTATTACATCTAGTGCTCCACTACGAACTAACGCTTCTGCTATTTCTAATGCTTGTTCTCCTGTATCTGGTTGAGAAACAATTAAATTATCTATATCTACTCCTAAATGTTTAGCATATACTGGATCTAATGCATGTTCTGCATCAATAAATGCTGCTTCTCCTCCTAATTTTTGTGCTTCAGCTATCATATGTAATGCTAAAGTTGTTTTTCCTGAAGATTCTGGTCCGTAAACTTCTACTATTCTTCCTCTAGGAATTCCTCCTATTCCTAAAGCTATATCTAAGCTTAATGCTCCTGTTGGAATTGCATCTACATTCATTGCTTGAAAATCTCCTAATTTCATTATAGATCCTTTTCCAAATTGTTTTTCTATTTGTCCTAAAGCTGCTTCCAATGCTCTCATTTTTTCTGAATTTTCTTTTTCCATATTTTTTCCTCCTACTTGTCGTTTGTTCAAACGCTTGTTTGTAATTATTATACACTAAGATATTTTTTTGTCAATAATTTTTTTAATATTTTTTCACATATTTTTTTAAAATCTATTCCATGTTTCTAAATTATTGTAACTAAAATAATTATTAGCTTTTATTTCTCCCGCTAAATTCTGACTTTTTACTATAGTTACTTTATTTCTATATAACCCAATAAAAGGCTGTTCTTGTTCATATATTTCTAGTATTTTTTTGTATTTTTCTTTTAATAAATTTTCTTCTGTTATCGAATTAACTTCTGTTAATATATTAGCTACTTCATCATTTTTGTAATTTTCTAAATTATTCGTTCCTAAAAATCTATTTATATCTGGACTATATGAATTATATACTCCTGTTAATATCATTTGATAATTTTTATTTTCTAATATATTTTTATAATTACTGTCTGAAACTTTATTTATTTTTACTTTTATTCCTATTTGTTCTAATTGTGCTTTTATGTTTTCAGCTACAGCTACTCTACTTGCATTTGCTGAATTTACAGTTAAAGATAAATTTAATCTTTTAGTTCTATAGTTTTCTGTTTTTTGCCAACGATTGTTTTTATATTCCCATCCATTTGCAACCAATGTTGACTTTGATTGTTCCGGATTATAACCTGAACTTACATTTTCTTTATTATATAAATAATTTCCATAGTCTAACGGAAAATCTGAAGTATAATATTGATTATTATATATACTAGAGACTATATTTGTTTTATCTATTGCATAAGATATTGCTTTTCTTATTTCTTTTTTACTTAAAATATCGTCTTCACAATTAAATGCTAAATAATCAAATTGTCTTCCTTTTATTTCTATTTTAGAATAACCTATTGTTCCAATGTATTGTTCTAAATTTGTATTTTCTGTTGTAAATATGTCTGTATTTCCTAATTTAAAAGAATTATATAATTCTCCAATTTCTGAATATAATTTTATATAAATAGTATCAATTTTAATATCTTTTTCTTTCTTATTCCACCATTTTTCATTTTTTTCTAGAGTAATATTTGCTCCATTTATATCTTTTATTTTAAACATACCTGTTCCCATAGGAATTTTTGTAGATGTATTAAAATCTTCCCCTAAATAATAATTATTTGGCATTATAGGAAATGTCAAGTTATATTCAAAAAAAGGAACTTCTTCAGATAAGTTAATTTTTACTGTACTTGAGTCCAAAATTTCAACACCAATTACTTTTTCTACATTATAAGAATATATTGACTTTCCTTCTTTTAGTCTATCTATTGTAAATTGTATATCTTTTGCTATTAGTGGAGTTCCATCTTGCCATTTTCTATTATTGTCTATTTTTATAATATAAGATGTATTTGATGTTTTAGAGCATTCTTTTGCTAAGCATAGTTGAGTTTTATAATTTTCATCTATTGTAATTAATGGTTCAAAAATTAATTTATCTATATTTAATACTTCTTTATTGTTACTTAACAATGGATTTATTGTGTCAAAATTTGAAATGCCTAATCTAAGATCTTTTATTTGCGTTACTTCTTGTTCTAATTCGTTTACAACTTCATTTTTGCTATTTTCTTCTTTAAAGTAAATTTTATAAATTGCAAATATTATAATACCAACAGCAAATAAAATAAATATATATTTAAAGAAATTTGTTTTCATAGTCCACCTCTTGTTTTTTCTTTATCATATAAGATATTCACCTTTTTTGCAATATTTATTCAATTTTTATTTTGTTTATTTTGGAAATAATTAAGATTAAAAAATTACATATGATTTAAAAAATCTTCTAATTCGATATCAGCTTGTTCTAAAATACTTTTTAAAGTTCCTCTTGCAACTTCTTCATGCATTGGAATAATACAAATTTTATTCGTATTAATATTTTTATATTTTGCATGGCTTCCTTTTTGTGATACTTTATAAAAACCTAGTTGTAATAAAATTTGTATTATTTTTTTACTAGATAATATTGGATATTTAAATCCCATTAAACTGCCACCTCCACTGTTGTAATTAATACTTCTTTTGGTTCTATTGGTTTTTCTGTTTCATAATATAATTCTATAGCTTCTTTTAAATTTTTTAAAGACTCTTCTATAGTTTTTCCTTGAGACGCCACACTATTTTCAATACATTTTGCTACATACCAATTTTCTTCTTTTTGTATAATTACATTATATTTTATTTTCATATCTATTCTCCATTTCTTTTTTTTGCAATTATATCATTTTATTTTTTTAAATCTAGATTTGCATTTAGAATTAAAAAACTCTAAATGCAAATGTAAATACTTTTTTATTATTTTCTTGATTCAACAATAATCTTTATACCAGTTCTGTCTTCTCCTTCAACTTCAACTTCTGCAAATGCTGGTATACATACTAAGTCTACTCCTGCTGGTGCTACAAATCCTCTTGCAATAGCTACTGCCTTCACTGCTTGATTTAATGCTCCTGCTCCAATTGCTTGCATTTCTGCTTTGTTTTCTTCTTTAACCAAACCGGCTATAGCTCCTGCTACTGAATTTGGGTTTGATTTTGATGAAATTTTTAAAACTTCCATTTTTTGCCTCCTATAATTTTATTTTTATTTGAATTACAGGTATAGTTATATTATATAAAATTAAAAATGTCCAGTGTTTTTTGGTAAAAAATGGAAAAACTTTTCTTTTTATTTTGCTATTTTTCGCCATTTATTTTACATTTATTCTCTCTATTGATACTGCTCGACAATTTTCGTCATTTATTTCTATTATACATCCATTAAGTATACAACTTCCCTCTGCTAATTTATATCTTTCTGGAAGTGATGTTACAAATCTCTTTACAGATGCATTTACATCCATTCCTATTACAGAATTTTTAGGTCCAGTCATTCCAATGTCTGTAATATATGCTGTTCCTTTTTCAGTTACTTCTTCATCTGCCGTTTGTACATGTGTATGAGTTCCAAATATTGCTGTAACTTTTCCATCTAAAAAATGTTTCATTGCTATTTTCTCTGCTGTTGCTTCTGCATGAAAATCTACAATTATTATATCTGCTTTTCCTTTTACTTCATTTAATATATCTTCCATTTTAGAAAATGGGTTATCTGATTGAACTCCCATATCTGTTCTTCCTATTAAGTTAACTACACAAATATTTTTTCCATTTTTGCTATATATATGGTAGCCCTTTCCTACTACTCCTCTTGAATAATTTGCTGGTCTATTCATTAAATCATCATCTATAAATGTAAATATATCTTTTTTACCCCATGTATGATTTCCCATAGTAATTGCATTTACATTTAATCTTTTTAGCTCATTAAATATAGCTGTTGTTATTCCCATTCCTCCTGCTGAGTTTTCTGCATTCACAATTACAAAATCTATTTTAGCTTCTTGCCTTAGTTTAGGTAATATTTCTCTTAATTTCTTTACTCCACTTTCTCCTACTAAATCTCCTATTGCTAATACTCTCATTTTATCGCCTTCCTTCTTCTACTATAAATAGCATACTATATTTTTAATAATTTGTAAATAAAATAATTATTATTTGAATATTTTAAATATAGCTTGTATATACTTTTAAAAAGATAAAGTACACACAACTAATTTGAATTTTTACTATTATTATGTATGTAAATTAGTTTATTTAGAAAGGAATGATTTTATGAATAGTAAGAGAGCATTTGAAATTGTAAATAATAAGGAAATTTATGATGTTTTTTACAACAATGAACCTGTTTGGATTCAAGAATTAAATAATAATAAGGCAACTATTGGTTTTATGAATTTTAATGAAGTAGAAAACGTTAATATTGAAGATTTAAAAGAATAGGGCCGCCGAAGTAGCTGAAGAATTTAAATTATCAAGAACTACTATAGAACGAGATATTAATCATTTAGGTGCTTGCGCTTTTTATGAAAATTTGCCTAACAAAAAGGAACTACAACAAAAGTATATTGATGTTAAAAAAACTTTAGCTAGGATTACCTAAAGAACACAATATTAAAAATATCACAAAATCCAATATGTCTCACAAAAAAGCAACTCCTAAATAGGAGTTGCTCCTCTTTTTATTTCACTACAATTATATCATACCCTATAAACAATCCACTTTCCACTACACCATCTATTTTTAATAATTTTTTTTCTAAATCTGCTTCTATTTTATTAAACCAAGCATGAATTATAAAATTTCCGTTATCTGTTACAAGTGGTTTATCTTCTTTATTTGACATTCTTAATTCTACTTTTGCTACATCTAGCTTTAATAAATTTTCTTTTACTTCTTCTAATTTATCCTGCTTTACTTCTATTGGAACAGGATGTTTTTCTCCAAGTCTTTCTACAAATTTTGAATTATCTACTAATATATAATTTTCATTTGAACTTTTTATATTCAACTTTTCTTTATATAACGCTGCTCCCATTCCTTTTATAAGCCAATTGTGAGAATCTATTTCATCTGCTCCGTCAAAGCACCAATCAGGCTTATTTTCTTCTAATGTAGTAGTTTTAATATTTAATTCATTGCATAAATCCTCAATAATTTTTGAAGTAGGAATAGCTTTTATTTGTAGATTTTCTTCTTTTACTTTTTTAGCTATCTCTAGTACTGTTTGATATGAAGTGCTTCCAGAACCAAAACCTATTACTTCTTCATTTTTTACTCTTGTAGCCATTCTTTTAGCTAACCTTATTTTTTCTTCTTTATTACTTACATTATTTTTCCAATCAAACTCTTGCATTTTTTCCTCCTATGCTCCTTTAGGGACGTTTCCTTTTGGTGCCATAAAGTCCCTTTTGTTAATTATCTAATATTAATTCTAAGAGTATATATATTATTTGCAATACCGCGTAAGTCAACTAAACAATCTACTACTAGTGCAATTGGAGCGGCCAACACACTAGTATTTTGTAAAACAGTTACTCTATACTTTTTAAACTTTCTATCATGTCTATTTTCTTTAATGAGAAATATGTTACTACATTTACTATTAATGTGAATACTACTGTAATTATAATAGCATATAAATAGCTAATTGGCATTATTTCTTTTCCAAATCTTATTACATTTATTTCACATGTTTTTATTATAAACATATTTAGCAAATATCCACCAAATAAACCAAGTATTATTCCTATTATTGTTAATAACACTGTTTCTCTTGTTACATAATCATACACTTCTTTATCATAAAATCCAAGTACTTTTATTGTAGCAAGTTCTCTTATTCTTTCGCTAATGTTTACATTTGATAGATTATATAATACTACAAATGCAAGTAATCCTGCTGATATTATTAAAATTACTACTACATAATTTAATGAGTTCATCATGTCTTTCATTAGACTTTCCATGTTTGAGTTTAATGCTACTGCATTTACATTTTCGTCTTTTAATAATTCTTTTGCCATTTCTTTTTCTTGTTCTTCATCTTTTATATTATTTTGAACATATAGCACATTTGTCTTATATTCTCCATAGGTCTCTTCATATAGTCCTTTTGGCATATATACATAATGATAAATGTAGTTTTCTACAATATTAGAAATTTCGAATTCTTTTTGGTTATTATCGTTATCTTTTAATGTAATTTTGTCCCCTTGTTTTACATTTAGAAGTTGTGCAACTTTATCTGTAATAGCTATTTTGCCTTCTTCTAATTGTATTTTTTCTTTTTTCTTTGTATCTATTAATTGAATTACATTTTCTATTTTCTCGTCTTTTGGAACTATAATTTGTATGTCTTCCTCTTTTTCTCCATTTACTAAAGCTCCTGAAGTCATATATGTTTCTACTACTTTACTTACTTCTTCTTTTTTCTCTAGTTCTTGTATAAACTCTTGCACGCTTTCGTTCCCTGCACTATTTTTCAAACTAATTTGCATATCATAATGATATATTTTTTGATATTGGCTTGGTATTATTGCAGATATTGCGTCTTTTATTCCAAAGCCTGTTAAAATAAGCGCTGTACATCCTGCAATTCCTATAATTGTCATTAAAAATCTTTTCTTGTAACGGAATATGTTTCGAACTGTTACTTTTTGGTTAAATTTTAAATGTTTCCATATAAATGGTATTTTTTCTAAAAGAACTCTTTTTCCTGGCTTTGGTGCTTTTGGTCTCATAAGTTCTGAAGGAGTTTCACCTAAAGAGCTTAAAACTGTATATAATGTAGCTCCTATTATACATATACTTGCAAGTCCAAGTCCTAATATAGCATAATACCAATTAAATTTAATTACTAAATCTGGCAACGAATACATCATATTATACATCATTAATATTATTCTTGGAAGTAGCTGAAATCCTACTAACATTCCTAAAATTCCACCTACAATACATGCTATTCCTGCATATAATAAGTATTTTATTGCTATTTGCATTTTGTTATATCCTAGCGCTTTTAATGTACCTATTTGAACCCTTTGCTCTTCTACCATTCTTGTCATAGATGTTAAAGAAATTAGAGTTGCTATAACAAAGAATACTATTGGAAATACTTTTCCTAAATTTTCTATACTTTTGCTATCTTGTACATAATTGCTATAACCTGTATTTGATTCTCTGTCTAAAATATACCATGTTGGATGATCTATTTTGTCTATTTTTTCTCTTGAATCTGAAAGTTTTTTCTCTGCTTCTTTTATTTTGTCGTTATATTCATTTCTATTTTTATTTAATTCTTCTTTTCCTTCTTCTAGTTCTTTTTTTGAAGTATTTATTTTTTGTTGTGCAGTTTTAAATTCAGCATTTGCCTGCTCCCTTGAAGCACTTAATGTTTCTTCTTGTTTAGCTATCTCCTCTTTGGCTTGTTTTAGTTTTTCTTTTCCTTCTTGTAGTTTTGTATTTATTGTACTTATTCCATTTTCTATTTGTTTTATTCCCGCTTCTACTTGTGTTTTATTTGCATTTAAATTCTCTATTGTTCCCTCTAAACTAGCTTTTTGTATTTGTAAATTTGTTATTTGCTCTTGTGTTAAATTCGTATTTTTTAAACTTCCTAATACATTTTGATATTGTTTTTCTAGTGTGCTAATATTTGTATTTAATGTATTTAAATTATTTTGCATATCTTCTTTTTGAACATTCAAGTTTTCAATTTGCTTGTTTGCTTCTTCTATCTGTTTTGGCATATTTTGTTCTTGAATGGCAATTTCATTTTTTGCCTCTTCTAATTGTTTTTCCGCACTTTGAAATTTACTTTCAACTTCAGCCCTTTTATTATTTAAAGTGTTTTGTGCAGATATTAACTTACTTTCTCCACTTGTTATTTTATTTTCTGCATCTGCTAATTTTTCTTCTGCAGTTTGTTTTTCTTCTTCTAGCTTTTCTTCAACTTCTTGTAGTTTTTCCTCTGCCTCTTTCCTTACTTCTTCATATCTTGCATTTTGTCTTTGCTCTTTTATTTTTTCTACTTTATCTTTTGCTTCTTGAATATAAATTTTATATTCTTGTGAAGATGTTTCCATTTTGCTTGCATTTTTTAATGTGATATAAATTTGTGTATATACCTTGCTTTCAAAACTCTCTTTTGGCAAATATAAATTATAACTTACCTTACCAGAGCCTAATTTAGAAGTATCTCTTTCTCTTGAAATATATAAAGGACTTTCCATAGTTCCAACAATTATAACTTCTTTTTCTTTTATTATGCTATCTTCTTCTGTTTCAATTATTAAGCTATCTCCTATATTTTTATTTTTAAATTTACAAAAGGCTTCTTCTACTAAACATTCATTAGCATTTTGTGGCATTCTTCCTTCAAGTAAAGTTACTGTATTTACACTATCTAATGACAATACTTTTGTTACAATTTCAGTATCTTCATAGTTTAGTAAAACATCTTCACTATATTCGCCATAAACATTTTCGATTTTATCTATTTCTTTTAAAGCTTTTATATCTTCATCTGTTAACCCTAATGTTGAAATTACCTCTATATCATATACATTGTTTTCGTCAAATCTTTTATCTAATGTATAAATCATATCTGGGCTTGCTGCTCTAATTCCTGCAAAAAAGCCTACACCTAAAAAAGCCATTAATAAAATGGATATAAAACGTTTATATGTGTTTTTTATTTCTTTTAAGCTATCTTTTATTAGTGCCTTTTTCATATTTAATCTCTCTCCTCGTTTTTGTCACAAATGAATTACCATTCAATTTCTTCTATAGGTGTTGGATTCTCATTTATTATAATATTTTCAGCTTTTCCATTTTTAAAATGAATTACTTTGTCTGCCATTGGAGCTATAGCTGAATTGTGTGTAATAATTATAACTGTCATATTTTCTTTTCTACAAGTATTTTGCAATAACTCTAGTATTTGTTTTCCTGTTTTATAATCTAGTGCACCTGTTGGTTCATCACATAAAAGTAGTTTAGGATTTTTAGCTATTGCTCTTGCTATTGCAACTCTTTGTTGCTCTCCACCAGATAACTGTGAAGGAAAGTTTCTAACTCTATCTTTTAGTCCCACTTTTTTCATAATTGTTTCTGGATTTAAAGAATCTTTACAAATTTGTGTTGCAAGTTCTACATTTTCTATTGCTGTTAAATTTTGAACTAAATTGTAAAATTGAAATACAAAACCAATATCTTCTCTTCTATACTTTACAAGTTCTTTTTTCTTTAAGGTTGACACGTTTTTTCCATCTACAATTACATCTCCTGAAGTTGGTGTATCCATTCCTCCTAGGATATTTAAACAAGTAGTTTTACCTGCTCCAGATGGACCTACTATAACTACTAATTCACCTTTTTCTATTGTAAAATTTGTGTTATCTAGTGCTTTAATAGCAACTTCACCCATTTTATATTCTTTCTTTACATTTTTAAACTCTATATATGACATTTCATTTTCCTTTCTCAATTAGGAATAGTCCCCAACTGCTACCTTTTGCCACAATAATTCACCATTTATATCTACTATCATATCATATTAATATAAATAAGAAAAGAGGAACAGATATGAATTATTTTATTTATCCATAAGGATATCAAAATTACTGCATTAGTATGAGTGAAGTTAATTTAATTAAAAGAATGAATTTAGTTTGGGAGCAACATATAATGTGGACACGTATGTTGTTAATTAGTATTGCTGAAAATTTAAAGGATTTCAGTGCTACTGAGGCTCGTTTATTACAAAATCCTAAAGATATTGCTAATGTTTTTGAAAGATTTTATGGTAAAAATGTAGCTAATGTTATTGAAAAGCTAATAACTGAACATTTAGCAAGTTGAAGAACGTTTAGCTGGAAATTATGTAGCTGATATTAAAGCTTTTGACGAAGTCCAAAGAGAAGTTTTAGGCATGGCTCAATACTTTGTAGACGGAATAGTTTGTTAATTTCCTGATATATTTTAAAGGACATTTGAGGACGGGTCTCTTTTGTCCTTTACATAACTTCATTTTTTTTACTTACAAAATAAATTCCTAGTGTTATATATGATAATATTGCTAAACCAAAAGTAATTTTTATAACATTATCATTTTCAGACAAAACTGTATATGATAGTATTGGCAAAATCGCTGTTACAATTCCTTCTATAAATCTTTCAAAAGTAACATATGATGTCTGTAATTTATCTTTTGAAGCCTCATATATAGCAACGTTATCAAATATTTCATAAGCTCCATTACCCATTCCTAGTAATAAATAAATTATTGGTAATATATATATTAATGTTTCATTTGATGCTATAAATAAACTTGAAAAAGCAAATATAAATATCATACACATTGGTAAAATAACCTTTTTCCAATTCCTACTATTTGCTTTTCTTGACCAAAACTTACTTGATACTGCTTCAGATAAATTTATTATGATATTTAACAAACTATAATAAATATAATTTATATTTAAATATCTAAGTAAGAAAACATTTAAATACATTATACCTATTCCATTTGCAAATCTATTTATTCCACATGTTATAATTATCTTTCTAAATTTTTTATCTGTTGCTGGAATTCTTATTGTATCCTTTATGGTTATTTTATCTTCTTTTATAGGTGGCTTATATGTATTAATTCTTATTGTTATATCTATAAATGCAATTAAAAATACAATTGAAAATAAAATCATAAATCCATATAACTCATACCCATTTTGTGTGAATCTATCAAGGGTAATTCCCATAATTAAGCTAAATAATAAAACTATGGTATTTTTATACATATTTTTCGTTGCTGCAAACTTAGTTCTGTCTTCTTTTTTTAATAAAGACATTCTCCAATTAACAAAAGTTATATATCCCATCTCTCCTGTAATTGCATATATTGAAGCAAATATAAAGAACAATATAGTTCGTATGTTTACATCTCTTGATATAAACGGAATAATTGCGAAGCATACTGATGCCAGTCTGTATATTGAATAATTTGTTAATACAACTTTTTTTGATTGTCCTATTTTTGAAAATAATGGTGCTGCAAATATTTGTAAAACATTCGTTATTGTATCTAAAACGGCATAAATTCCAATTGCCAAGTCTGATAAACCTAAATATACAGCAAAAGCTGATATAAACGATGTGCTGGCTATTTTATTGTTTGCATTATCTAGTACTGATGAAGTTAAGTATTTTTTGTATTCCTTTTTATAGTTCATTTTTTCTCCTATTCTATTTATAACCTTTCATTGTAAAAATGTAATTTATCTATAATCTCTTGTCCTATATGTTTATTTGCAATTTCTATAGCTTTTTCACAATTCATAATTTGATATTTAAAGTGAGCATCTACCCCATATAATACCTTTAAATTTTTATACTCTGAAGCTATTTTCCAAAATTCTTTACAAGGATACACTATACTTTCTCTTTTTCCTATTATACATTCATTAGGATGAGATAAATTAATTTCTATTGGTATTCCATATTTTTCTGCTGTACTACAAATTATGTGTGCAACTTTTTCATCTACTTTTGTAAATTTTTTTCTACTTAACATATATACATCAGGATGCGCTATTATATCTGGTATGTTTTTTTCGATTGCTATTTTCACATATTCTGCATATTTTAAAGCATCCTCATCAGTAAATTCTTGTCTTCTTAAAAATTTAACATCATTATTTTCATCATATATAAAATGCTGTCCTAGAATTATCTTATCTGTTTCATTTTTTAATTCAAATAAATTTTCCTCTTGTCCTGGTAAATATTCAACTTCAAAACCAGTCTCTATTTCTATTTTATCTTTATACTTTTCTTTTAAAGATTTTATACTATTTAAATATTCATTTTTTTCACTATATTTCATTCTCATATTTTTTCTATGATCTATTTCTTCTTTTTCAGGGCAATGGTCCGTAAATGCTATCTTTGTAAAACCTTTTTGTATAAATAGTTTTACAAAATCTTCATCTGTCATATTATTGTCAGCATGCCCACATCTTCTTGTATGTGTATGGTAATTAAATTTTTGCATAATTATTCCTCTTTCTACAATTTCTTTTCATATATAAACGCTTTTTCAGTATATCCATTTCCAAGTTGTCCTATTTCTTTGTTTTCAATTATTGTTTCATATACTTTTTTACATCCTAAATTTTCATAAAATTTATAATTACATGATTCATCTGTCATTATTTGAAGATTTTTCATATTATCTTTTTTTGCAAGTTCAAATACTTCTATTAATAATTTCTCCCCTATTTTCTTACCTCTATAAGCTTTATCTACTATTAGTATAGAAACATCTCCATCAAAATAATTTTTTAATTCTTTTGGAACATAATTATAATTATTTTCGTATTCTTTTAATGCTTCTAAATTCTTTATACTTTTACTTTTGTATAATCTATTTTTTACGATTTTATAAAACTCTTTAGACGCCTTATGCTTATTTGAACTTTCTTTTGAATAACCACAAAATCCTATAAGCTTTTTTCCATCTTTATATTTTATTATCTTTTCACTTTCTTGTAAAATACCTAATAAATATATCCAGGCACAAATATCATTATTTGCTTCTGCTTCTTTTTTTCCTAGATTCCATTCTTTACTTAGTAGTTTTACAGCTTGCTTCATTTCATTATAATTCATCTATCTTTTCCTTCTCTCATAAGTATATCATTCATTTTGTCCAAAATAATTATTTTCACTTTTTGAAACTTTTATTATTTTTCTTTTCTATATTTCTTAATAAAAAAATTACTTCAAAAACTCATCAGTTGTTATTACTTTACTATTTTCTATTTTTGCATTTACTCCAATTGGAATTATACTATTAACAATTTTATGACCAAAATCATTACATTTAATAATTGGAAAACTATATTCTTTAGTATATTCAAGCAATATGTCTTCCATTTGTGGATATATATTGCCATCTTTTTGTAAATCATAATTATAGCCAATTACTATGCCATTTATTTTATCAAATATACCACATTGTTTTAAATGAGCAAATCTTCTTTGACACTCATTTGGTGACGTTTTATAACTTTCGATAAATAGAATATTATTATCCATATTTGGTAAATATTCTGTTCCAAGTAAGTACATCATACAACCTAAATTTGTTCCAATAATTTTTCCTGAAGTAATGCCGTTTTTTATAACTTTTTTATCTCCATTATTAAATTTATCTAATTTTTTATTTACAAAAGCATCTTCAAATATTTTATACTGCTCTTCAGCATTTTTGTCTCCAAACGATATAAAATCTGGACCACTAAATGTAATTAGTCCTGTTTTTTTATAAATTGTTTGAAGCAATACTGTTATATCGCTATACCCAACTAATATTTTAGGATGCTTTTTTATTTCTTCATAATCTAATAAATCTATAAATGTATTGCATGTTTGTCCACCTTGTAAACATATTATCGCTTTCACTTCGTCATCTAAAAACATATTCATAAAATCTTCTGCTTTTTGTTCTCTTGTTCCACAAGAGCCATAGTAATCTTCTTCTACATATTTTCCAAATTTAATTTTGAAATTTTTGTTTTCAAAAAATTGTTTTGCATTAATAAAGTCATTATACCTATTATTTAAAGCAAAACTGTTTGATACACCTACTACTCCAATTGTATCTCCATAATTCAATTTATCTGCTAACATAGTTTCTCCTCTTTAATATTTTAACTACTAGTTTTGTATATACACAAGTAATATACCCTACTTTGCAACTTAAATCATTTGCTTGTGGTGTTTTTTCTCCCTTTTTCTTAAATATATCATATAATAAGATAAACTTATTTGGAATATCATAAATAAAGCAGATAAGCCAAACATATATCGTAATCCTTTTTCATACATTAAACCACACAAAAATACTCCTATTGCCTCTCCTAAAAATCTAGTTATATGACATACATTTGAAAAACTTAATTGATATTTATTTTCTAATCTATTAATGTATACAGCATCACAAATATTTTCATATGCAGTTGAAATAAATATAGACCAAGTAATTGCAATTAATGTAATTGCTATATTATTTGATACAAATGCTATTACATATCCTAAAAATCTTATTCCAAATTTTATAGTTACTGTTAGGTAATCATTTTTAGGTGTTAAATATTTTAATGCTATAATTCCAAATATATCTGCTAAAAGACCAATTACTAATAAATAATTAGTTGCTACACTATCACTAAATTTAAAATAATTTGTTAGTGTTAGCATTTTCAACCCAAGTGCTGTTGACATTGCAATTGTTCCAATAAGAGTATAAACCAAATACAATATTAAAAGTTTATCTTTAAAAATATATTTTGAAGATACTTCTTCGTGTTCATCATTATCTGTTGCTTTATTCACTTTTATATTAAGTAATATAAATAGTGAGAACATTAAAAATACATTTGCTATAAATAAGCAAACATTATAATTTATAATTAATCCCGCAATACTTTTGCCTATAAATACTCCACCAAATAAAATTCCAACATCTCTAAATAAATACTCTGTTAATCTTCTTTTACTATAAATTGTTCCTGTTTTTACAATTGTAGTTATTAATGGATATATACTTGTGATTATTATGTATTCTGTGACAATATCTATTATTATTGATAATTTAATTTGGCCTACAGAGCTTGTATTATTTAGAAAGCATAGCCAAAACATATTTATAAATTTTACCAATAAAACTATTACTAATGTATTTTTTAGTTTATCTAATTTTACGTATTTTCCAATTAATCCAATAATTACAACACTTATTAAAGTTCCTATACTTAATATATTACTTATATTTGTAACGGCAAAATTATTATCTTGTAACCATAGTTGTCTGAAGTTTCCCCATAATCCAACTGATATGCTGAAAAATGCTAACATTATTAGTATTTGATTTTCATTTTTTATCTTTTTCATTCGTTACTCCATTTCATTTATGTAGTTATATATTTCATTCCAATCTTTTAATTGTTTAATTTTATCATAATTATAAGCTTTATCAGTTATCATAATTGTATGTATTCCAATATTTGAAACACTTAAACAATTATTAGGTTGATCATCTATAAACAAATCAATTTTTTCTTTTTCACATACGGATGATTTTTCTCTAGCATTTACAATTAATTTATCATAATAAATTTTATTTTTATCAAGCCAGTCTTTACTATATTTATATGGATCATCATGAAATTCCGAATCTCTTGCTGTAATAATATATATTTCATTTCCATCTTTTTTTAGTTTGTCTATTACTTCTTTTGCATTTGCTCTTGGACTAGCATTGTTAGTAATATTTTCTTGAATATCCTTTAAGAAATATTTTAATTCTTCATACGTAAATTGAAACTTTTTTCTATATGTATCTCCGTTGTTTTTTATGTCTTCTATTGGATTATCATAATTATCTATTTTCTTTCCTAAACTAATTGCATATTCAAATGCTGCCTTATTTAATTCTTCTTGCACTTCAGTTAATGTATTGTCTATATCAATTCCTATTTTCATTAGTTACTCCTTATTATATACGTTTTATAAAAATTTTTTTTATAAAATTCTATATTCATTTTATAATTTATGCATATATTAACATAAGGAAATAAATTTTGCAATAATTTAAATATTATGTTTTTATTTCATACAAAATTTTTGTAATATGATTTATAATAACATAAATCACAAAAAATGGACTTAAAAAAGTCCATTTTTTGTTTTACCAATCTTTTAATATTTCTTTATTTATATTTAAGCTCCCATATCCTATTCCAATTTTTCTATCAGTCTTTTTCTCTCCATGACAATCACTTCCCCCAGACATAAGTAAACAATTATCTTTACAATACTTTTCTAAAATTTCTATTTGTTCTTCTGTGAAGCTTGAATGATACACTTCTACTCCATCAATAATATTGTTTTGTTTTAATATATTTAAAAAATTAATTGTGTTTTCTAAACGATATTTGAAAACATGAGCAACAAAAAGTTTTCCTCTTGCATTTCTTACTGCGTCAGCAACTATATTTGCTTTTGGATAATGAATACTAAAATCTACAAATACAGGAAAATTTTTATTTGTAACACAAGAATTATAGAATATATCTATATCATTCCACTCTTCTTCTTTAAAATATTTTCTATTTTCTTCATGTTTTTTTATTTCTGGAAAAATAACATCTATTGGCCATCCCTTATCTTCATTATATTCAATGTTTCCAATTTTTACATTATTTTTCTTACAGCTTTCTATCATATAATCAAATTCTTTATTTAAATTTGGTTTATTATTTTCATAATATTCGGAAATAAAATCATTCAATTTTTTATAATCAAAATCATAAGCTAATAAATGAAACATTACACCATCAAATACAGTACTAAATTCTACTCCTGGTATTATTTTTCCTTTAAATATATCTTTAATATTTATTTTTTCTAATTCTTTATAACTATTAACTGTATTATGATCTGTTATAGACAATATCTCAATATTTGTCTTTTCTGCTTCTTCTAATAACTTTTTTAAACTCCATGTACCATCCGAATAATTTGTATGTGTGTGTAAATCTATCATTTATTCTTCTACCTCTTCAAATTGGCTATTGTATAGGTCTGCATAGAATCCGCCTTTTGCTAAAAGCTCTTCGTGTGTTCCTTGCTCTACTATATCTCCATGATTCATAACTAAAATTAGATCCGCATTTTTTATAGTTGATAATCTATGTGCAATTATGAAGCTTGTTCTTCCTTTCATTAGGTTATCCATTGCTGCTTGAATTTGTATTTCTGTTCTTGTATCTATTGAGCTTGTTGCTTCGTCTAATATTAATATTTTTGGATCTGCTAAAATTACTCTTGCTATTGTTAATAATTGTTTTTGTCCTGCAGATACATTGCTTGATTCTTCATTTAATACCATGTCATAACTACTTGGAAGTGTTTTTATAAAATGATGTACATGTGCTGCTTTTGCTGCTTCTATTACTTCTGCATCTGTAGCATCTGGCTTGCTATAACGAATATTATCTTTTATAGTTCCTCCAAATAGCCATGTGTCTTGAAGTACCATTCCAAACATTTTTCTTAACTCTTCACGTTTGAAGTCTTTTATATTTACTCCGTCTAATAAAATTGCTCCACTATTTACATCATAAAATCTCATAAGCAATTTTACCATTGTTGTTTTTCCTGCACCTGTTGGTCCTACTATTGCAATTTTTTGTCCATCTTTTACTTTTGCACTAAAGTCATTTATTATTATTCTATCTTCATCATATCCAAATTTTACATGGTCAAATGTTACATTTCCTTTTAGACCTTCTGTAGATTTTGGATTTTCTACATCTTCTACTTCTTCTGGTTCTTCTAAAAATTCAAATACTCTTTCTGCAGCTGCTACCATTGCTTGTAACATTGAAGATACTTGTGCTATTTGGTTTATTGGCTGCGTAAATTGTTTGTTATATTGTATAAATGATTGTATATTTCCTACTGTAATTTTTCCTTGAATTGCTAAATACCCACCTAAAATTGCAACTGCTACATATCCTATATTTCCTATAAAGTTCATTATTGGAAATATTAAACCTGATAAGAATTGAGATTTCCATGCTGATTGATACAATTCTTTGTTGGCTTTGCTAAATTCTTTTATTGCTTCATTTTCGCCATTAAATGCTTTTACTATTGTGTGTCCACCATATATTTCTTCTACTTGACCATTTACATGACCTAAATAATCTTGTTGTTTCTTAAAGTATTTTTGTGATTTTCCTACTACATTTTTTACTATAAATACAGTAACTGGTAAAATTAATAGTGAAACAAGTGTCATTTCCCAGCTTATTGAAAACATCATTATTAACACACCAATTAGCGTACATATTGAAGTTATAATTTGTGTAATACTTTGATTTAAGTTTTGAGAAAGTGTATCTATGTCGTTTGTTATTATAGATAATACTTCTCCTTTTGTTTTTTTATCAAAATAATGCATAGGCAATTTGTTTATTTTTTTAGCTAAATCATTACGCATTTTATATGTTAATTTTTGTGCAACACCTGTCATTGTGAAACCTTGGATAAGTGAAAATAATGCACTTAGTCCATATAAAGCAAGTAATGTAAGTAGAATTCCAGCTATTTTTCCAAAGTCTATTCCACTTCCACCAGATAATTTACTAACTAATCCATTAAATATTTCCGTTGTAGCATTTCCTAATATTTTAGGTCCTACTATTGAAAATATTGTACTTCCAATAGCAAATATTACTACTATTACTAATGCTAATCTATATTTTGATAAATAATTGTTTAATAGTTTTTTAGTTGTTCCTTTAAAATCTTTTGCTTTTTCTACTGTTTTACCAGGTCCTCTGCCTGGTCCTCCCATTGGTCCGTGGCATGTTTTCTCTCCTTTTTTTATTTACTTTCCTCCCCCAAAAGGTCCAGGTTATAATGGGGTAATAGATAATTTATTAAATAATTGTTACCCCATTATAACCTGGACCTTTTGGGGTAATTTTTATTTTAATTCTTCTTCAGATAATTGAGAAAGTGCTATTTGTTTATATGTTTCGCAGTTTTTCATAAGTTCTTCGTGTGTGCCCTTTCCTACAATTTTTCCTTCTTCTAATACTATTATTTGCTTTGCATTCATTATTGTACTAATTCTTTGTGCTACTATTATAACTGTTTTTCCTTTAGTTTCTTTTGCTAGTGCTTCTCTTAATTTGCTATCTGTTTTTAAGTCTAATGCTGAAAAACTATCGTCAAATACTAATATTTCTGGATCTATTGCAATTGCTCTTGCTATAGATAAACGTTGTTTTTGTCCACCAGATACGTTGTTTCCTCCTTGTGCTATTTCAGATTTGTATTTATCTTCTTTTGCCATAATGAATTCTTCTGCTTGTGCTATTTTAGCTGCTTTTATCATTTCTTCGTCACTCATATCTGGATTTCCATATTTTATATTGCTTTCTATTGTTCCAGAGAATAATACACCTTTTTGAGGAACAAACCCTACTTTTTTTCTTAATTCTTTTAAGTCTACATCTTTAATATTAACACCATCTATTACAAGTTCTCCTCTTGTTACGTCATAGAAACGAGGTATTAAGTTTACAACTGTAGATTTTCCACTTCCTGTGCTTCCTATAATCGCTGTTGTTTCTCCTGGTTTTGCTGTAAAGTCTATGTCTGTTAATATTTCCTCGTCAGCATCTGGATATCTGAAACTTACATTTTTAAATTCTACTAATCCTTTTTTATCTTCTTTAAATTGTTTTACTTCTTCTTTATTTTTGATACTTGGGTTAGTTTCTAATACTTCATTTATACGTTTTGCTGAAACTGCTGCACGTGGAAGCATTATAGATATCATAGATATCATTAAGAAGCTCATTACTATTTGCATTGTGTATTGTATAAATGCCATCATATCTCCAACTTGCATTACACCTTCGTCTACTTTATGGCCTCCAACCCATACAATAAGTAGCATAATAGAGTTCATAATAAAGCTAAGTGCTGGCATCATTATGCTCATTGCACGGTTTACAAAAATATTTGCTTTCATTAAGTCTTTGTTACTATCGTCAAAACGTTCTTCTTCACGTTTATGTGTGTTAAATGCTCTTATAACTGGAAGACCTGTTAATATTTCTCTTGATACTAAGTTTAGTCTATCTATTAAATCTTGCAATTTTTTAAATTTTGGCATTGCAACTGAAAATAATGCTAATACAATAACTATAATTGCTCCAACTGCTAATGCAATAATCCATGCCATAGAGTTATCGCTATTATTCATTACATGAAGTACACCCCCTATTCCTATAATTGGTGCATATACAACTACTCTAAATAGCATTGTTATTAAGTTTTGAATTTGAGCTATATCGTTTGTGCTTCTTGTTATTAAAGATGCTGTTGAATACTCTCTAAATTCTTTTGTAGAAAAGCCCATAACTTTTTTAAATACTTTATCTCTTAATGTTCTACCTAACATAGCTGCTACTCTTGCAGATAGAAGCATAACTATAATTGCACTTACCATACTAATAAATGCTACTCCTAGCATTTGAAGTCCAGCCATAAAAATATAGTCATTTTGTATTTTATCTGTATCCATTCCTATTTGTTTATATTCATTTTTTACTTGAACTATTGCTGCTTGGCTTATTATTGATTCGTTCATTTGATTTACTTGTTCTTGCACCTTTTCAAGTATTTGGTCCAATTTTTCTTCTGGCATATTTTTTATAATGTCTATTACATTTATTTGATTTGTTTGTTGTGCCAAGTTTATTGTTGATGAATTAGTTTGTGTTGTATATAATTGTTGTTTTATTTTTTCTGCTGTTTCTTCATTATTTATATTTGAAAATACTAATAATGGTTTTGCCATTAAGTTATTTAAATTTTCTCTTTCTTCTTTAGACATATCATTTACTATGTATAAATCTTCATTTTCTAATGCTGGATATTTTTCTACATAATTCTCGTACTCTTTTTCTTCTAAAGAATTTTTTGAAATTAATGTATATTTATTTAAAATGTTTTCATCTTCTTTAGTAAATAGTAGTAAATTATCCATTTGACTTTGTCTAATAACATCTGGTGATGAATTTTCTATTCCTCCGTGCTTGAATTCCTACATTTACTATTTTTGATGTGTAATCTGGAAGTGTTAAATCTGCCCACGCCTGAACACCTAAAAGCATTACTATTATTACAACATATAATATTGATGATTTTAAATTTTTTAATAATTTAAACATTTTTCTTCTCCTTTTATACTCTTTTATACTCGAATACCTTATTATACGTAATTTTTACTATATTTGTCAACAAACGAAATGTGAATTTTATGTGAATTTAAACTTTAATAATAATCTTAAAACAATTAAATTCCTGTGAATTTTTAGCTATTCACAGGAATTTAATTGTTAACCCGTTCCTCTTATTTATAATAGGCTGTCATTTTCATCTTCACCATAGTAATAATCCTCATCAAAATCATCATAACTATCTAAATTGTATAATTCTGGTGATATTATCGATAATACTATAATACTTCCTAAAAATGCTAATGTTACTACTCCAAGGAACTTTGCTATTTTTTTCATTTTTTCTCCTATCTGCCTAATTAGGCCTTTAGAACTCTTTGTTTACTTGTTACATTTACCATTATAGCATATTACTGGTTCAATTTCAATAAAATGATACTTTGTTATTTACTCCATCACTTTCTATTAATATATTTCCTTTATCTTTTGTCATATAAACTACTGAACCAATTTTGTTTAATCTATCTAATATCACTTGTTTTGGATGTCCATATGTATTATTTTTTCCTACTGATATTATAGCAATTTGAGGTTCTACTTGTTCCAAAAATTTTACCGAACTACTTGTATCTGAACCATGATGACCTACTTTTAGTACATTAACTTTGGTCCATGTTCTGGATTGTTCATTTTCTTTTTCTGCATCTCCCATAAATAAATAATTTTGATTTCCATATGTTACTTTTGTTACTATTGATGATAAGTTTAGATTTTCTTTTTCTTCTTTTGTTCCTGTTCCACAAAGCATTATTTCACATTCTGCTTTTCCTAATATAAATTTTTCTCCCTTTTTTGGTATAGTAATAGTTAAGTTTTTCTCTACTATTGCATCTAGTACATCTTCAAAGGTCTTTGTATTTGTCTGTATTTTAGGCATATATATTATACCTATTTCGAAATTTTTAATTACATCATCTAAACCACCTATATGGTCCTCATGTGGATGTGTTCCTATAAGATAGTCTATTCTTTCTATTCCTAATTTTTTTATATTTTCTACTACTTTTTCTCCCATTTCATTTGTTCCTGCATCTATTAGTATAGTTTTTTTGTCACTTATTATTAATGTGCTATCTGCTTGTCCTACATCAAAAAAGTGTATTTGTAGTATATTTTCACTTTCTTCTGCTGTAATTTTGTTTGACATTTCATTACTATTTGAGTCTTCATCTATTGGTATAAAACCTTTTTGACTTAATATTGCAACTATTATTAAAATAACAAGTCCTATTATAATTTTTATCTTTCTGGCTTTTTTTCCCCTATTTGCCATCTAATATTCCCCCTATATATATATTATTACTTCCATAATTTATCCATTTTTTCTTTTATCCTTGATTCCACTTCTTCTTGTTTTTTTATATCTTTTTTATATATTCCTTCTATATTTTTTATTATATCTCCCTCTTTTGCATCTTTTTCGATACTTTTTCTTGGTATTTCTATAATTTTTCCTGTTTTTCTATCTTCGCAAACAGCAATATTATTTTCAAACCTATCTATTACTATTTCTTCTTCCATTTTTTCCAACCTTTCTCTTATCTCATTTATAAATTCATTAATATCTATCTTTTTTATTTCATTAGCTATATTTTGAAATAAATCTAATCTCATTTTTACCTCCTTATTATAACAATATATTTTATAAATTACTATTAATTTTTTATATTTATTTTTTTAGATAATTCTATATTATCATTTATTATATTGATATCTAT
>ULWF01064453.1_pt1 | contig 31087 bp, 32 predicted proteins | sample 1960081 | NCBI WGS metagenome assembly ULWF01 (sample SAMEA4835805, study PRJEB28245) | human gut metagenome | biome: gut microbiome; material: fecal sample | place: Denmark | collected 2008
TAAAATAATTTTTACATTTATTTTTATAAAAAATTTACTTATTGTAATCATGTATACTATTGCTCCAATAAGAATACCTACAATTGAGTAAATTCTAATTTCACCATTATTAATTTTAAATAATACAAACAATAAAAAAATAGCACTACATATCCAAAATAAAATATCTTCTATATATGTAACAATGTTAGAAGTTTTAAAAGATCTTCTCAGAATTCTGAATATGTCAAAAAAGATCCCTATTATTACACCACTAAATATATATATAACAAAATAATATAATTGAGAAATTGCCATATTATTCAAGTTCTTCACCCTCTAATTGATTTTTTATTTAAATATTTTGTTAAATATTCCTGTAGTTTTCTTGTCTAAATCATTTTCGCTATATACTAAATTATATATTTCACCTTCTACTACAACTTCTGAAGTATCTATACTTAATTTGTTAATTCTTAAATTTTCTCCTTTTACAGTAAGAAGTCCTAGTTCAGTTTCTACTATAACAACTTGGTCATCAAAGCTAAGTACATCTAAAACTCCTGATATACTTAATTTTTCTCTATTTTCAAGTACTAAATTTTGAACAATGTTTGAATTATTTATTTTTCTATCATCTAAAGTCATATAAAACCTCCTATTTTTAAGTTCGTATAAACTATATATATTCAGGTCTTGTCTACTTTAGAACATTTTTCATTAAAATAAAATAAGATTTATTTTCCTAATTCAATATTTTAAGAAAATAAATCTATATATTTATAATAATGTTTTATGCAATTGTTCTAATATAGCGTTAGGAATTTTTTGATTGAATAAGATACTTATTTTAGATTCATTAATTTCAAAATATAGTATTTCTAATTTGTTTAATTCAATAATTTCCATTGTTTTTTCTAATATCTTTTTATCATTTTTTATTCCATAACCTATAATAGCTATTTTTGTAATATTTGAATACGTAGTTTCAAATCCTTTTAATTCGTTTTCTAATAAGCTTTGAAATTTTATTAAAATTTGCGAGTTTATAGTAAATATAAATTCTGTACTATGATTACTATTGTTTATAAAATTGTTAATTTCAATGTTGTTTTTGTTCATAGTATAAAATAACTTATATGCTAAATCTGGTGAATATGTGTCATATTTCATTTTTACAATTATGATATCGTCATTTTTTACTATACTTTTTACATTTGTATCTTCAATTTTATCTTGTAATAAAGTTCCTGGTTTATTGTTAAATGTAGATTTTGTAATTATTGGCACTTTATATTTTTTACCTATTTCTATACATCTTGTGTGTAATACTTTAGCTCCTTCATTTGCAATTTCTAGCATTTCTTCATATGAAAGAACTTCTAACTTTTTTGCTATACTTATTTTATTTGGGTCTGTTGTATAAACTCCATCAACATCAGAAAAAATGTAACAATGTTTTGCTTTTAAGGCTGCTGCTATTGCTACTGCTGTTGTATCTGAGCCTCCTCTTCCCAACGTTGTAATATCCCCTTTTTCATTAATTCCTTGAAATCCTGCTACAATTACAATTTTATCTTTTTCTAGCTCTTCTTCTATTCTGGTTGTATCTATATTTTCTATTTTAGAATTTTGGTTTAAATTGCTTGTATATATTCCTGCTTGCCAACCTGTTAATGAAATGGATTCATAGCCTAATTCATTTAATAAAATAGAAAGTTTAGACATACTTATTTGTTCTCCAGTACTTACTAAAGTGTCTAATTCTCTTTCATTTGGTAAGCTTGATAATTCTTTTGCCTGATTTAGTAAATTATCTGTCGTTTTTCCTTGTGCAGAAACTACTACAACTATTTTGTTATTTTTGTTATATAAGTCTATTATCTTTTTTGCAACAACATTTAATTTTAAATTATCTGCTACACTACTTCCTCCAAATTTTAATACTATTATATCTTTTGGGTCCATAATTTTTTGGCTCCTTCTGATTTACAATAAAAAGTCTATATTTAATTATAAATTTTAAACTATAATATTATTATATTCTTTTAAGTAGCCAAAAGTGATTTTATTACTTAATTATTTTCATTAGCTTTCATTTTTAAATATGCATCCATAAAGCCATTTAAATCACCATTCATAACAGCTTCTATATTACCAACTTCATAATTTGTTCTATGGTCTTTTACCATTGTGTATGGACAAAATACATATGAACGTATTTGACTTCCCCATGCAATATCCATTTGATTTCCTTTTAAATCTTCTATTTTGTCTTTATGTTCTTTTTCTTTTAAATCTAATAGTTTAGATTTAAGCATTTTCATAGCAGTTTCTCTGTTTTGTATTTGTGAACGTTCAGATTGGCAAGATACAACTATATTCGTTGGAATATGTGTTATCCTAACAGCCGAAGATGTTTTATTAATATGCTGTCCACCTGCACCAGATGCACGATAAGTATCTACTCTTAAGTCATCTGGATTAATGTCTATTTGTATATCTTCAGTTATCTCTGGTAAAACCTCTAATGATGCAAAAGATGTATGCCTTCTTCCTCCACTATCAAAAGGTGATATACGAACTAGTCTATGAACCCCCATTTCACCTTTCAAATATCCGTACGCATATGGTCCTTTAATAAGAGCTGTTACGCTTTTTAGACCTGCTTCTTCCCCATCTAAATAATCTAGTTCTTTTACTTCATAATTATTTGCTGTTGCCCACCTTGTATACATTCTATATAACATTTGTGCCCAATCGCAGCTTTCAGTTCCTCCTGCTCCTGGATGAAGCGTTATTATTGCATTATTCATATCATATTTTCCAGATAATAATGTATTAATTTCTAACTTTTCAATTTTTTTATCCAATTCTTTAATTGATTTCAAAAGTTCTTCTTCTAAGCTTTCATCATTTTCATTTGAAACTAATTCATTCATTTCTATAATATCTTCTAAAAATTGTTCCGTTTTTTTATAATCTTCAATTTTACTTTTTAATGTATTGATTTCTTTTAGTACTTTAGTAGAAGTTTGTGTATCACCCCAAAAATCTGGTTCATTTGTTTTTTGCTCTAAATTGTCTAGTTCATTTTTCAAAGAAGTGATGTCAAAGAGATTCACCTAATTCTTTTATTTTATTTTTCAATTGTTCAAGATGTCTCTTATTTTCTTCAAAATCTAACATATTATCACTCTCCTAACTTTTAATTATAATACATTAAATATTATGAAAAAACAAGTCACTTTAATAAAAAGTAACTTGTTCTTTTTGGTTGCAATGCATATTTTAAGTAGCTTTTTTGAAAAGAGGTTTGATTTTTGAAAAGATAATATTGTAGTCTTCTTTTTCTTCAAAACAGATCTTTTTTGTGTTAAATAAGAAGAATTTCTTACTTGAAAAAAAGTCTGAATTAATAAAATCAAATAAAGCTGAAGACAAATCAAATTGATCAATTCTTTCTTCACGTTCTATTAAAACTTCATAATAGTTTGAGAACTCATCAATTCTTACTTTGCCACACTCCATATCTCCCGAATCGGGAATTTCGAAACTACTTAAAACACCTTTCCGCATTGCTATAGTTGTTTTTCTTACTTCCATTAGAAAGACTCCTTTCTTTGGAAAACTATAATATTGACAACGATAAGATTATACTATATTTTAATTTATCTTGCAAGTTTTTCTACGTAAAAATTATTGTATTCTGTTTGATTTTATGCTATAATTGTTTTGTTTACAAATATAATCTCTATCTTAATTAATAAAAAGATAGAAAATAAAAAAGGAGGCTAATAAATATGGGACAGGTAAAAATTGTTGGAAACACAGGAATTGAAGGATTGAAAGTTGTTGAAACAACCAGACATGGAGATTCTAGAGGTTATTTCATGGAAACTTACAATCAAAACGATTTTAAGGAAGTTGGAATTGACTGTACTTTTGTTCAGGACAACCAATCTTTCTCAAAAAAAGGAGTTATTAGAGGATTACATTTCCAAAACGGTGAATACTCTCAAGCAAAATTAGTCAGAGTTGTAAGAGGCTCTGTATACGATGTAGCAGTTGACTTGAGAAAAGGTTCTCCTACTTATGGAAAAGCTTACGGCGTATTGCTTACAGAAGATAATAATCTTCAGTTCTTTATTCCTGAAAATTTTGCTCATGGTTTCTTGGTAACATCAGATGAAGCTGTATTTTGTTACAAGGTTAATAAATTCTATCAACCTGGTGATGAAGGCGGACTTATTTGGAACGATCCTGAGCTTAAAATTGATTGGCCTGTTGAAGAAGTTGGTGGTTTAGAAAACCTTACTTTTTCAGAAAAAGATACAAAGTGGCCTACTTTAAAAGAATTATCAGAAAGATAATAAAAATAAAAATCCCAAGTATAAACTAATATACTTGGGATTTTTATTATCTATTTCTTCTTACCCTTTTATTCTAAAAGGTACTCCGTCTATATTTTTATAAATTCTAGTCTTATTCTTTTTTATTTTATGTTTTATTTCTTCCTCTAAATTTAATCCAACTATTTCAGATATTCCAATTGCTAAATAGCATATACCATTATTATTATTTATTTCATCCAAATCAACTAATGCCATCTTCTCATGATATTCAGGATGAACTTGATCTAATTCATCTTTATCAATGGATACAATATATTCTTCAAGTTCTGTTAATAAATCTCTAACGTCTTCAAGATATTTCTCTTCATATTCTATTATTTTCATCTATTACCACTTCTTCTATTAGATTTTAAAAGGTGTCAACAAATATAATCATTGTTCACACCTTTATTTTACTACATATTTTTAATATTTTGTGGACAAGTTATAAAACTCGAACCAATTTATCTTTTTAAAAATTTAACTTTTTCCTTGTTTTATACTATTTTCCACAACAATTCTTATATTTTTTTCCTGAACCACATGGGCATGGGTCATTTCTGCCTACTTTTGGTTCATTATTTACTACTGTTTTATTCATTCCACCTTCATCTTTTGAATATCCACCATCAACTAAATTGATTGCTGTATCTTCAAGACCCGCAGATGTAATTTGAGCTGTTTCTTGTCTTGTTACTCCTCCTTCTTTCTTTCTAGCATTTAGAAGGAATCTAGTAACATCTACTTTAATGTTTGCATTCATTTCATCAAACATTTCTCCACCAAGAATTCTATATTGAACAACAGGATCTTTTTGTCCATATCCTTGAAGTCCTATACCATTTTTTAATTCGTCCATGTTATCAATGTGATCCATCCATCTTTGATCTACTATTTTTAACATAACAACACGTTCTAATTCTCTTAATTGTTCACTACCAAATTCATTTTCTTTTTCTTCATATAATTCATGAATTTTGTTTTGTAATTCTTCAATTATTTTTCCAGCATCTAATTTACTGTCTTTTAAAGATTCTAGATTTTCAATATTAAATGTTGTAAGAATGTCTTGAATTAAAGCTTCTTTATTAACATTTTCCTCTGACAAATATACAGATACTAAGTCTGATGCAACAGAATCCATCATGTTAATAATTCTTTCTTTCAAATTCTCTCCATCAAGTACTTCTCTTCTTTGAGAGTAAATAACTTCTCTTTGAAGATTCATAACATCATCATAAGAAAGTACATTTTTACGAATACTAAAGTTTCTACCTTCAACTCTTTTTTGTGCAGACTCTACAGATTTTGAAATCATTTTAGATGTAATTGGCATATCTTCATCTGCACCAAGCATATTATATACAGCTGTAACTTTATCTCCGCCGAAAATTTTCATTAAATCATCATCAAGTCCTATATAAAATCTAGATTCTCCAGGATCTCCTTGACGTCCACTACGTCCACGTAACTGATTGTCAATTCTTCTAGATTCATGTCTTTCTGTACCTATAATTTTTAGTCCACCTGCTTCAATAACTTTACTCTTTTCTTCTTTTATTTGTTCATTATATTTATCTTCTAACTCTTTGAATTTCTTTCTTGCTGATAATATTTCTTGGTCTTCTGTCTCATTAAATGCTGTTGCTTGTTCTATTAATTCTTCAGAATATCTTTGCTTTCTCATTTCTTGTTTTGCTAAATACTCACTATTTCCTCCAAGCATAATATCTGTACCACGTCCTGCCATATTTGTTGCTATTGTAACAGCTCCATATTTTCCGGCTTGTGCTACTATTTCAGCTTCTTTTTCATGGAATTTCGCATTTAATACTTCATGTTTAATTCCTTCTTTTTTTAGTAAACTACTTAATTTTTCTGATTTTTCAACAGAAACTGTACCAACTAAAACTGGTTGTCCTTTTTTATTACTTTCTTTAATATCTTCTATAACAGCTTTAAATTTAGCTCTTTCATTTTTGTAAATAATATCATGATGATCATCTCTAATCATAGGTTTGTTTGTTGGTATTTCTATAACATCTAAATGATATATTTCTTGGAATTCATCTTCTTCTGTCATAGCAGTACCAGTCATACCTGATAATTTATCATACATTCTAAAATAATTTTGGAATGTAATTGTTGCTAATGTTTTAGATTCGTCAGCAATTCTAACTCCTTCTTTTGCTTCAATTGCTTGATGTAGTCCATTATTGTATCTTCTTCCATACATAATACGTCCTGTAAATTCATCAACAATTAAAACTTCTCCATCTTTTACAATATAGTCTATGTCTTTTTTCATAATTCCATGGGCACGTAATGCTTGATTTACATTATGAACTAATTCAGAATTTTCTATATCGTTAAAGTTTTCTAAGTGAAATTCTTCTTCTGCTTTTTTTATTCCTTTTAATGTTAGTGAAGCAGATTTTGCTTTTAAATCTACAATGTAATCATAGTTTTCATTATCTTCAGCTTGTTCTATGTCTTTAACATCTTCTTCTACAATTACTTTAGCTTTTAATCTTTTTACAAAATTATCAGCTTTCTTGTAAAGATCTGAAGATTTATTTGCTCTACCTGAAATAATAAGTGGTGTACGAGCTTCATCTATTAAAATACTATCAATTTCGTCCACGATTGCATATTTTAGCTTTCTTTGTACTAATTGATTTTTATAAATAACCATGTTATCTCTTAAATAGTCAAATCCAAATTCGTTATTTGTTCCATAAGTTACATCGGCAGCATATGCTTCTTGTTTTTGTTTAGGATTCATTCCTGAAATTACAAGCCCTACACTTAATCCTAAAAATCTATAAACTTTTCCCATCCATTCGCTATCACGTTTAGCTAAATAATCATTAACTGTTATAACGTGTACACCTTCTCCAGTAAGTGCATTTAAATATACAGGAAGTGTTGCAACTAAAGTTTTTCCTTCACCTGTTTTCATTTCTGCAATTCTACCTTGGTGAAGTATAATACCACCTATTAATTGCACATCGAAATGTCTCATTCCTAAAACCCTTTTTGATGCTTCACGAACAGTTGCAAATGCTTCTGGTAATAAGTCATCTAAAGTTTCTCCATTTTGTAATCTTTCTTTAAAAGATTTAGTTTTTCCTTTTAATTCCTCATCTGATAATTTAGAAAATTCATCTTCTAAACTATTTATTTTGTTAACTAAAGGCATTACTCTTTTTACTTCTTTTTCACTATATGTTTTAAAAAGTCCCATGTTATTTTTCTTCCTTTCGTAAAATCATTTTTATAGATTTTACTATATCATTGTTTAATATAAAATGCAAGAAAAAGCCAAATAAAAATGTAAAATTTTCAAGTATATTTATTAATTTTGCATCATATATATTATTAAAATATTTTTACGAAAGAAGGTCGTCTTCTATGTTTATTTATAATTTAAAATTAAATAGTTCTATATTGTTTAAAATTTTACTCGGATTTATTATTGCTATTGTAATAAGTTTATGCGGAATTATTGCTTATAAAATTTATAAAGCAAGTGTAAAACTAAATGACGATGTTTTAACTACAGAATTTACAGAGCTGAATTCTCAAAATTATGCAAGCGTTTTGCAATCTGTACATAATAACATTGATAATTATGTTGGTCAAAAAATAAAATTTTCTGGATTTGTATACAGAGTATATGACTTAAATAAAGAACAATTTGTATTAGGTAGAAATATGATTATTAGTTCAGACTTTCAGACTGTTGTTGTAGGTTTTCTTTGTCATTATAAAGATGCTATCACTTTTAAAGATTCTACATGGGTTGAAATAGAAGGAAGGATTACAAAAGGAACTTATCAAAACAAAGAAATGCCTATATTAGAGATTTTATCTATACAAGAAACTACTAAACCTTCAGATGAATACGTGTATCCTCCTGATGATAATTATATTCCTACATCTTTAATAATAAAAATCCTCCGGCTTAGCCGGAGGATTTTTATTATACTTATCTTTATTTTATTATTTTATATTTTTTATATTTACTATAGCAAATAATTCCTATTCCTGCAATTACTATAATAGTTCCTATTGCTATTATAGTTTTTGTTCCTGTTTGAGGTATAGTACCTGGTGCTACAGAACTATCTTTATCTTCAGTAGCATTTCCAAAGTCTGCCCATTTAAAATCTGATGAACCATAGAAAAATAATCCCCAATTTTTATTGTCAACTATATTTGCTTGTGCTAATGTAACAGCCTCATTAGATATATATTTTCCATCTTCGTCTTCAGTTTTTATATATATGAAATAATATTCTCCATTTTTTAATCCATTTAACTCTATTAAACTATTTTCTGTATCTTTATAGCTTTCTCCTGCGTTATATTCAATTGCATGGTTATCATCTTTGTCTGCACTTACTATTTTGTCATATATTCCATTATTTTCTTTTGCATATTTTAATAGTTCAGCAAATCCTGATGAATTTTGGTTTTTTAATTTATTTAAAATTGTTGTATTATTAATTTTTCCAATTTTTATTTGCATTTTTCTATTATTTGTTTTTTCATGTGTAAAAGTAGTTATTATTTGATTTCCATTATTTGTAATAAATGTAGAATGGAATGCATTACTATATTTATCTTCTTCAAATCTTTCTAATTTATTTCCATATGAAACTATTTCAGATTTTCCTGTTGAATTATTAACTTCTATTACATTTGCATACAAATCTTGATTTAATTCTATTTTTTTTGCAACTTTTTCATTATTTGAAGTTGTAAACTTATTATCTGCATATTTTAAAGCTATTTTTTCTTCATCACTAATTTTTGCTATATCTGGTTTAGATGCTGTTGATGATATATATATATAATATGTATTATTGTTTTTTCCAGTAATTCCTGTTATTTCTATTAAAGCTGAAGAAATTCCATCTTTTTTTAATTCAAATTTTGCATTTGAAAAATCTGTCCAATCACCACTTGGTTTTTCATTTTCTCCTGGAGTATTTGGAGTATTTGTTGTTTCATTATTAGATTTTTCTATTTTTGAAGAATATGTAGAAAAATCGTAATATGTATTTGTTGCATTTCCAGCCTTAATCCATAAAATAAAATATACATCTGTTGTTTCTGTATAATTGCTAAAATCTAATTTAATATTATTTTGTGTATTTGTAGTACTTTTCCAAGAGTCTGTATAATTTGGAATTGAATTATAATAATCATTTTTCTTTTGATTAATCTCATCTTCTGTTACTGATTCGCCACTGTTATACCTTTTAACAAGAGCATTATAATCATTAAGTTTTTCAGAAATACCATCATAAGTCTCTTTTGAAATGTCTACTTTTTGATATGCAATAGAAAATCCTTCATCTCTAACATTTGCTGTTCCAGTTCCTATATTATTTTCAACCCAAATAGTAGTTGGTAAAGTTATATAATTTTCCGGATCCAATTCTCCTGAATAAGCTTTTACCTTACTTAATACACTTAACATTGACATAAAAATTGTTAATAATATCATAATTGATATAATTTTGTTTTTCATTTGACTATCCCCCTAATTTCTTTTGTTTTATCTATCTTATATTAAAAAATATTTTTTTGCAATAGTTTGTCGAAAAAAATAAAATTTCTCCGGCTTAGCCGGAGGTATTTTACTCATAACGCCCATAGGGCTATGTTGCAAGCAGATTCTCAAGGCTCATAGCTGTTCCGACGCATGCGTCTCTTATTACCCGTTAAACGGGTCTTTATATTCTTTTATTGATATTTGATCATACATCATATCTTCTTGTAATTGATTTCTTACATACTCTGCTATTCTTTTCGCATTTTTTCCTACAGTGTCTACATAGTATCCACGGCACCAAAAGCTTCGCTGTCCAAATTTGTATTGCAAATTTGACCACCTCTGGAAAATTATGAGGCTGCTTTTGCCCTTTAATATTCCAATATATTTTGATACTGATAACTTTGGTGGTATTTCTACAAACATATGCACATGATCTTGGCATACTTCAGCCTCTATAATTTTCACTCCCTGCCAATCTGAAATATCTCTCAATATTTTTCCAATTTCCAACCTTTTTTGCCCATAAAAAATTTTTCTCCTATATTTAGGTGTAAATACTATATGATATTTGCAATTCCATTTTGTATGTGATAAACTTGAAACTGTATCATATGTAGTACTTTCTTCTTTAATTTTTTTATTGAATATACTATTCATGATACGCAACTTCTTTCATTTATTTTATCATTTATGCGTCGAAACATATTGATATTATAACATGTTGCTTTACTACAAAGCTAAAGCTTATGTTACTACCGGCATAGCCGGAAGATTATTCACATATAAAAGGGAAGAAATATTATTTCTTCCCTTTTACTGTTTTGATCTATTTTAAAAACCTCTAAAACAGTTCAAAACGTATTTTTCTTCTTCAAAAAGTTTTATTGTAGTTACTGCACAAGAATATCTACGCGATAAATATTCAGCTACTGAATGTACTGGCTTATTTTTCCAAACATTGCTATTTGCTTCTTCCTCCATCTGTTCTTTTTGACTTTCTAATGATTCACTTGTTACAATTGTAATAACCATAAGCCGTCTCCCTTCTCTTAATGCTATATTTACAAGTAACTAAAAAAAAATATATATATATTTTACATAAATTATTATAAAAAATCAAGTGTTTTATTAAATTTCTCTTTCAAATATAGATTTTGCAAATCCTTTGTCAATCATTGTTCCAAAAATATTTTTTAGAATTATTAATATAATTGGTCCTAACAACATACCAAAAATACCTATAAATTTAAACCCTGTATACATTGCTATTAACGTAAAAATTGGATGTATACCTATTTGCTCTGAAACAACTCTTGGTTCTATAAATTGTCTTACTATTCCCATAATTGCAAGTAAAATAATTAAACTGATTCCTAAGTTTAAATTTCCATCACAAGCTGCTACTATTGCCCATGGTATCATTGCAGAGGCTGACCCAAAAATTGGAAGAGCATCTACAAATGCAATACCAAGAGCTGCTATTAAAGGATATTGAACATTCATTCCTAAAATTTTGAATAAATATAATCCGTGCTAAACATATAAAAAAAGATACAGTAATTAATATAACTTGTGCTCTTAATAAATGTCCTAAAGATGTAGCTATTTGTTTTACATGTTTAGTAAGTTTTTTTACCCATAATTCTGGAAAATGATGTTCTAGTTGATCTATCATATATATTTTATCTGTACAAATAAAGTATAGCGAAAGTATTGATATTACTGTATAAATACATATTGCTGGTATAGAAGTAATTATATTTAATAATTTTGTTAATGCTTCTTTTGCCCAATTTGCAACAGTTGTTAATAATTCATTTCCTGAAGATTGTATTGCATTCATTATTTCATTTGGAATTTCTATTTTACTAAAATCAAAACCAGAGATGATGTTTTCAAATTGGTTTGATATTTTTTCTACATAACTATTTAAACTATTTAATAAATTTGAAGATTCAGAAATAAGAGAAATAATTCCCCATGACAACAATCCAATAATAACAGAAAGAACAAATATAAATACTATAATAGCACTTGTTCTTCTCTTCCATTTGAAATGTTTCATGCAAAATCTTATAATAGGCTCAATAATAAACGATAAAATAAATGCAACTAAAAATGGCATATAAAAAACTGCTAATTTAAATGCCAAAAAAACTCCAATAATAGATAAAAGAAAAATTACTATTTTACGTAATACCTTTGTCCAATAATTCATATCAATTATCATATTCTTCTCCTATTCTTTAATATGTATGTAATCCATTATAAAATGGATTACATTTATTAGTATTTTATGAAGCTTGTCTTTATTTTATTCTGCATTTTTATCATTACATCCACATATATTTTCTAAAGTATTACATACTCCTCTTGTGTTTACATCTTGATTTGCACATAAGTCTCCTAATGTAAGAATTCCTATAATTTTGTTATTATCATCTACAACAGGAAGACGTCTAATTTGATATTCTGACATTGTTTTTTCAGCATTTTCTATATCTTCTTCTGCAGAACAACAGCATACTTTGCTTGTCATAATATCACTAACTGGTGTGCTTTTTACATCTTTATCACATGCTATACTTCTTAATATAACATCTCTATCTGTTACTAAACCAACTATATTTTTATTGGTATCACAAACAGGTACGCATCCTATATGTTTGTTACACATTAAGTTTGCACAATCTTTTATTGTGCTTTCTGGAGTCAAACATGCTACTTCATGGCACATACAATCTTTTACTTTCATTTTTATCCCTACCTTTCATCATTTTATGTATTTTTATTTTGCACAATTTTTTATTTTAATATTCAAATTATGTTGACTTTATCAAATTTTTATGATAAAATGTTTTACATATTAAAATAATTCATTAACGAAAAGGTTGCGAAGATTGTACAATGGTAGTACATATTTTAAAATTAGGGTTCGATTCCCTATCTTTGCTTTAGTAACATATGTTTGCTATATTGTTTTTCCTTTTCAAAAACCCAGGTAATTTATTTTTACCTGGGTTTTCCATTTTTTCATATATTTTAAAATCTTAAATAATCATTTTCAAACATTCTTTCTTCAGTTAAAAGTTGTCTAGGGCCTCCTGGAAAAGGTGGTCTTACTGGTGGTCTTGGAGGACGTGGTGGTCTACCTGGAAAAACTCCTCCGCCTAATAATCTTTCTAGTATTAAAATTTTTATTAAATCTCTTAAAAATAGATTATTATTTTGTCTATTTTGTCTGTTGTTAGAGTTTATCCTTAAATTACCATAAACTTCATCAACCATGCTTTCTAGAATTTCTTTATTAATATTTTCTTTTCTACTATCATTACAAACTTTACAAACTAAAGGATTTATTTCTTTATATATTTCTGGATAATATTCTTCTAAATTGTTTAAATCTTGACGTCTCATAGAAGAATAATTTGGCTCTTGTGAAGCAATTGTTTTGTATGTATCTTGATTTTTTACTGGGTACCCCAAAACACTTCTCATATAATCTTCATAATTTTGATAATACATAATATTCTCCTCCTCTTTATTTGTATTATCATATTCAGCAAGAGCTTGTTTGGTGAAACTATTTTTATATTTTTGTTTCTTCTATATATTCACAAATTTTGTTTGTAGACTCTTCTATGTTTTTACAATCTGTAACATCTACCTTTATTGTTTTAGGGTATACTTTGTAAAAGCCTGATTTTTCTTGTAATTCATCTCTTTTTATAATGTGATTCTTTAATTCTTCTAAGTCAACTTCATTTTTATATTGCATAGCTTTTCTTTTTACCCTTTCATCTAAAGATGCAGTAATTAAAAAATGGTAATCTAATTCAGGGTAAATTTGCATTAAAGACCTACCAGAGACTATTACATTATAGTTTTCTTTAAATTTATCTATTATATTTTTTGCAAAAATAAATAATTTTTGATTATCGGCAATATTTCCAGCTATTGAAACAGCCATTGAAGTTTTTTCATTTTGAAGTTCATCTTCTTCTATTTTTATTCCATCAACATAAACTACTGTTTCATTGTTTTCTAATTTTATTTCTACATTTAATTTTTTCATTATAGAAGTAATATCTATGTTCTTTAATGAGTTTATGCTGTTACTATTATTTTGCTTCATAAATGCATAAACTATTCCTCTATATAAATTTCCTCCATGTAAAATTATGCTATTTGGAAGTCTTTTATTCAACTCTCTACATATAGAAGTTTTGCCGCTTCCAACTAAACCTTCTATTCCTATTACTATATTATTCATATTTATCATTCCTTATTTTTTATTTACAAATGTATTATACCATATATTTTTTATTTGTAAAATATAAGAAATTTTGGAAAAACCGTAGAAATAAATATAAAAATTTTATATTTTTATTAAATTTATGCAATTAACTTTTTGAGAAAATATATTAACTATATATACAGAATTTTTTAAAATAAAGTATAAAACAACATACTTTTGAATGGTAATTTTTCTAATTTCTATTTTATCAATTTTCTTTACTATTTGATACATTTCGGGAAATAATTCAAGATTTGAAATTTTTGAATAAAATTCGTTTCTAAATTTTTTAGCAAAATCTATGGAAATTTCTGATAAATCATTTACTATATTATTTAAATTTTTTATAAGAGATTTTCTAAAGTTTATTTTATATTTATATTGTATATCTTATTCCTCCTTTAGTAATATTTCTTAGTTCTTTTTCTTTTATATTTTTTGCTTTTTTGTCTTTCTTTTCCATTTTGTCTATTTGTTTATCTAATTGCTTCATTGCGATTTTAAATGGAATTGTTTTTTCTTTTCCATCAATAATTTTTTGTGCTATTTTTGTAGCTTCTTGTATTTTCATTTTCTCATATTCATCATAATTTATATGTTCCAATTAAAATTACCTCCTTATAAATTTCATATTCATATTTTATGTTATTTCTTATAAAAAGTCAAATATTTTTTTGTGACAAAAATCGACATTGTAATTCAATGTATAGATTTTAAATTTCTAGGTCAAACTATTGTTGAAAAGAAAGGTAGGTGCTTTTAATATGTCAGAAAAAAATAAAGAAAATAAGAAAAATAATAGCAAGAAAAATAACCAAAATCAAAACATAAGCAATAGTAACGAAAATAGCAATAACAATTGTAGATAGTTTTAAAAAGCCATTACATATTTTAATGTAATGGCTTTTTTATATTTTAATATTTTTTGTCCAAAGCATTGTATTATGTGAAGTAATGTGGTAAGGACCACAGAGTTACTGTGGTCCTTTTTGACAATGAAAAGTTATTAGCTTTTATTCTTCTAAATATTTCTTTAAGAATTTTCCTGTATAACTCCTATCATTTTTAGTTATTTGTTCAGGAGTTCCAACTGCTACTACTTCTCCTCCCTTGTCTCCTCCTTCTGGTCCTAAATCTATAATGTAGTCACAAGTTTTTATTAAATCTAAATTATGTTCAATTACTATTATGCTATTTCCTGTATCTACTAAACGTTGTAAAATATCAACTAGTCTATGAACATCTGCAATATGAAGTCCTGTAGTTGGTTCATCTAAAATATATAATGTTTTTCCAGTAGGCTTTTTAGAAAGCTCTGTAGCTAATTTAACACGTTGTGCTTCTCCACCAGATAATGTTGTAGATGGTTGTCCAAGCTTAATGTATCCAAGTCCTACATCATACAAAGTTTGTATTTTATTTTTTATTTTAGGTAAGTTTTTAAAAAATTCTAATGCTTCTTCTACTGTCATATCTAATACGTCTGAAATTGTCTTTCCTTTATATTTTACCTCTAATGTTTCTTTGTTATAACGTTTACCTTTACATACTTCACATGGTACATAAATGTCTGATAAAAAGTGCATTTCTATTTTTAAAACTCCATCACCATTGCAAGCTTCACATCTTCCACCTGCAACATTAAAGCTAAATCTCCCTTTATCATATCCTCTCATTTTTGCTTCGTTTGTACCTGCAAATAAATCTCTAATATAATCAAATACTCCTGTATATGTTGCTGGATTAGAACGTGGCGTTCTACCAATTGGTGATTGGTCTATATTTATAATTTTATCTATATTCTCAAGTCCTTTTACTTCTTTGCATTTTCCTGGTTTAATATTTGATCCATTTAATTCCTTTGCAATAGTTTTGTATAATATTTCATTTACTAATGTACTCTTTCCAGAACCTGAAACACCTGTTACACATATAAATTCACCAAGTGGAAATTTAACATTTACATTTTTTAAGTTATTTTCTACTGCTCCTTTTACTTCTATTGCTCTTCCATTTGATTTTCTTCTCTTTTTAGGAACATGAATTTGTTTCCTTTTACTTAAATAATCTCCTGTAATAGAACCTTCCACTTTTTTAATTTCTTCTGCTGTTCCTTGGGCTAAAACTCTACCTCCATGAACACCTGCACCTGGTCCTATATCTATTATTTGGTCTGCTGCGTACATAGTATCTTCATCATGTTCTACAACTATAACACTATTTCCTAAATCACGTAATTTTTTAAGAGTTGCTATTAGTCTATCATTGTCTCTTTGATGAAGTCCTATACTTGGTTCATCTAGTATATAAAGTACGCCAGTTAAACCTGAACCTATTTGAGTTGCTAAACGAATACGTTGTGCTTCTCCACCAGATAGTGTTCCAGCACTTCTTGATAAAGTTAAATAGTCCAAACCAACATCTATTAAAAATTGAAGTCTTGTATTTAGTTCCTTAATTATTTGCTGTGCTATCATTTCGTCTTTTTTACTTAATTCTAAAGAATTTATATAATCTTTAATTCCTGTAATTTGCATATCTGTTAGTTCTTGTATATTTTTACTGCCCACTTTTACTGCCAAGCTATTTTTATTAAGTCTTGAACCATGACATTCTGGACAATCACTATCGCTCATATACATTTCGTAAAAATCGCGCATTCCTTGTGATTTTGTTTCATTATGTCTTCTTTCTAATGTTGGTATTACTCCTTCAAATGGAGCTTTAAATTTTCTAACTCCTGAAGGTGATGAATATTCAAAATCTATTTCTTCTGTTCCTGTTCCATATAAAATTTTATCTAAAAATTCTTTTGGTAGTTTTTTTATAGGAACATCTTTTATTTTTACCCCATAGTGTTTTCCGATACTTTCAAAATACATTTTTGCCATAGTATCGCCTTTTTTCATAGTACTTGCACCAAATGCTTTTACTCCATCATATAAAGTTTTATTTCTGTCAGGTATAATTAAGTCTTCATCCATTTTCATTAAGAAACCTAAACCTGTACAACTTGGGCATGCACCAAATGGGTTATTAAATGAAAACATTCTTGGTGATAATTCATCAAAACTAATATTACAATCTGGGCAAGCATAATTACCACTATATAATTTTTCTTGTTTATTTGTTGCATCTTCTATTAGTACTAAATTATTGGCATTTTTTAATGCAATTTCAACGCTTTCTGTAAGTCTACTTCTAATATCTTCTTTTATAACTAGTCTATCTATAATTAATTCTATATTGTGTTTTTTCTTTCTGTCTAAATCTAAATCATCTGAAAGTTCTACTGTATTTCCATCTACTCTAGCACGAACAAAACCTTCTTTTTGGTAACCTTCTAATTGCTTTACAAACTCACCTTTTCTACCTCTAACTATTGGAGATAATACTTGTATTTTTGTTCCTTCTGGCATTTCTAAAATAGAGTCTATTATTTGATCTACTGTTTGTTTTTCTATTTTCTTACCACATTTTGGGCAATATGGTACACCTATTCTTGCATATAATAAACGAAGATAGTCATATATTTCAGTAACTGTTCCTACTGTAGAACGTGGATTTTTTGAAGTTGTTTTTTGGTCTATTGAAATTGCTGGTGAGAGTCCATCTATAGATTCCACCTCTGGTTTTTCCATCATTCCTAAGAATTGCCTTGCATATGAAGAAAGACTTTCTACATATCTTCTTTGACCTTCTGCATATAAGGTGTCAAATGCTAAGGATGATTTTCCTGAACCTGAAAGACCTGTTATAACAACTAATTTATCTCTTGGTATTTCTAAATTTATATTTTTTAAGTTATGTACTTTCGCACCTTTTATAATTATTTTATCATTCATATTTGCCCCCTAATAAAATATCAAAATTATTTTATCTTAAATCTTTTACATTATACTATATTTATTTTATAAAAACAAGAGTTTGGTATAAAATATATTTTTTATAATATGTTATAATTTTCTTGTAACTATTTATTTATAAAGATTTTAGTTAATCTTTATGTTTTGCTTTAATGGAATTTTTTAATTCTTTCTTTTTTCATGTCCAGGAATTCCTACCACAGTTAAATTTTTATCTACATTTTTTAAAACTACTGCATTTGCCCCTATTTTTACATTATCACCTATTTCTATTGGTCCGAAGTACTTTTGCTCCACAACCTACAATCACATTATTTCCTAAGTCAGGATGTCTTTTATATTTATCTTTTCCTGTTCCTCCAAGAGTAACATTGTGGTAAATTGTACAATCATTGCCTATTGTTGCAGTTTCTCCAATTACAATTCCCATTCCATGGTCTATAAACAACCTTCTCCCTATTTTGGCTCCTGGATGAATTTCTATTCCTGTAAAAAACCTTCCTATTTGCGAATTTAATCTTGCTAAGAATTTTAGTTTATGCCTATATAAAAAATTAGATATCCTGTGAAATACCAATATATGAAAACCTGGATATAAAATAATAACTTCAAGTATATTTCTGCAGGCTGGATCTTTTTTCATTATATTTTTTGCATCTTCATATAATTCTTTAAAAACTCTCATAAAATCACCTAATGTATAATATGAAAAAATAAAAAGTTGGTCACTTTAATTTGCTCCCAACTTTTTATTTAATTTATATAGTTAGCCTTCACCAGTTAATTCTTTTATCTTATCTCTTAATTCTGCTGCTTTCTCGAATTCCATTTGTGAAGCATATTTTAGCATTTCATCTGTTAATTTATCTATTACTTCTTGTATATCCGCTTCTTTATCTATATTATATTCTTCTTGTGCTTCTTCAACTATGCTAGCTTTAATAGTATCTCTAATATTTTTCTTTATTGTTTGAGGAACAATGCCATGTTCTTTGTTATACTCCTCTTGTATTTTTCTTCTTCTATTTGTTTCAGAAATTGCTTTTTCCATACTTTCTGTAAGTTCATCTGCATACATTATTACTCTTCCATTAGTGTTTCTTGCTGCACGTCCTATAGTTTGAATTAAAGAACGTTCTGAACGTAAAAATCCCTCTTTATCTGCATCTAGTATAGCAACTAAAGAAACTTCTGGAATATCTAAACCTTCTCTTAAAAGATTTATACCAACTAAAACATCAAACTCTCCAAGTCTTAAATCTCTTATTATTTCCATTCTCTCTAATGCTTTTATATCTGAATGCATATATTTTACTTTTATGCCTATACCTGCTAAATAGCTAGATAAGTCTTCTGCCATTTTTTTAGTAAGAGTTGTAACTAATACTCTGTCTCCCGCTTCTGTAGTTTGTCTTATTTGCTCTATTAAATCATCTACTTGATTTGTTACAGGTTTTACTTCTATTTTAGGATCTAAAAGTCCTGTAGGACGTATTATTTGTTCTACAACATTATCTTTAGAATGTTCTTTTTCGTAATCTGCAGGCGTTGCGCTAACAAATATACATTGATTAATTCTTTGTTCAAATTCTTCAAATTTTAAAGGTCTATTGTCAAAAGCTGATGGAAGTCTAAATCCATAATTTACTAAAGATTCTTTTCTTGCTCTATCTCCATTGTACATTGCTCTTACTTGTGGTATTGTTGCATGTGATTCGTCTATTAAAAGTAAAAAGTCTTTTGGAAAATAATCAAATAATGTGAATGGAGGACTACCTTCTTCTCTTCCACTTATGTGTCTTGAATAGTTTTCAATTCCTTGACAAAAACCTGTTTCTTTCATCATTTCAATATCAAAATTTGTTCTTTCTTCTATTCTTTGTGCTTCTATTAATTTACCAATAGATTTAAAATATTCTACTCTTTGTTCTTTTTCCTTATCTATAGCTTCTATTGCTCTTTCCATTTTATCTGAAGTTGTTACATAGTGTGAATTTGGGAATATAACAATATGATTTCTTGTAGCTTGTACTTTTCCTGTAAGTGGATTTATTTCTGAGATTTTTTCTATTTCATCTCCCCAGAATTCTACTCTTATTGCTGTTTCACTTTCATCTGATGGGTAAATTTCTACAATATCACCTTTAGCTCTAAAAGTACCTCTTTTAAAGTCTAATTCATTTCTTGTGTATTGCATATTAACTAATTTTTTTAATACTTTATCTCTTTCTATCTGCATTCCTGGTCTTAAAGATACAGCCATATTCTCATAATCTATAGGATCTCCTAATCCATATATACAAGAAACAGAAGCTACAATTATTGTGTCTCTCGTCTCAAAAAGAGAGGCCGTAGCACTATGGCGAAGTTTATCTATTTCATCATTTACAGAAGAATCTTTTTCTATATAAGTGTCTGACTGTGGAATATATGCTTCTGGTTGGTAATAGTCATAATATGATACAAAATATTCCACATTGTTTTCTGGAAAGAACTCTTTAAATTCTGAATATAGTTGTCCTGCTAAAGTCTTATTATGTGCTAAAACAAGTGTAGGCTTTTGTACATTTTGAATTATATTTGCCATAGTAAAAGTTTTACCAGAACCTGTTACTCCTAGCAACGTTTGAAACTTCTTGCCTTCTTTTATTCCATTAGATAAATATTCAATTGCCTCAGGTTGATCACCTGTAGGTTTATATTCTGAATGTAATTTAAACATTTTTTCTCCTATCTTTATATCTTCCAATGTAATTCATTACTTTATTAATCTATAATTCCATCTTTTTTCATCATTATTACACTCTCTTCATGAGAATCTTCGTCTTCTGATATATTTATAAACTTATTATTCCATAATCTTACTCTTTCATCACATAAACTTATACTAAATATTTTGGGTTTACCCTCAAATATATCTTTATGTTCTTTTTCATTATAATAATATTCTCCTATATCCATATTTCTTTTGTAAAATGTTTGTGCTACTTTATTCCATATTTCAAAAGTATATAACCTTAAATACTTTTTATCCAGTTCCTTTGCCTTTTTAATTGTATAATCTAATATTTGTTTTCCATATCCTAATTTTCGATATTCCTCCTTTATTCCAAACCAACTTAACCATACAGTATCTGAGTATTCTGGGATTTCATAAATACCTGTTACACCAACTGGCGTATCTTCCATATAAGCTATATATCCTATGTATAAGTCTTTTATTTTTCCTGTAATTTTTGATTTATATACTGAATATGCACTTGAATTAGGAAAAATTTCATATTGTAATCTTGATGCCATTTTTATGTTATTTTTGTTTATTTCCTCAAATCTTAATTTTTTTATTATTTTACAATTTTGTTCTATTTTCTCTTTTCCTGATATTGCTTCATAAATATTTAATATTTCATTAATGATTATGTCTTCATTATCATTGATATTGGAGAATAAATATGGTGTATATATAACATCAAATAAAAATAGATCAAAATTTAATTTTTTAAAGCCTACTTTCTCATAGAAATTTTTTCTCTTTTCTCTTAATAAATTTTCTTCTGTATCTTTGCCTAATCCAACCTTTTCAATTTCTATAAAAACACCTTTGTTGTCTTTCTCTTGTTCTAATAAAATTTGTAATGCTTTAGTACCAAATTTATTATTTCTATATTGTGGTAGTATAGCAAAATAATCTAAAACAGCATATCCTTTATCTTTAATTTTATTTAATATGATAAATCCAATTATTTCATCTTTGTATAAAATTTCTATAATTTTTGTATAGCACTTCTCATAAGACAATTTCAATAGTTCTAATGACTTTCTTTCCTCTTGTGGAAATATCTCTAAATAATATGAATATACTTCATTTTTAAATTTGTCTATGTCTATATTTTTTAATTTCATATCTTCCATAATTTTTATTTTTCTCCTATTTCATTAATTTGTTATGTACCTAGGGTATTTTTCAAATAGAGTTAAATCTGTTCGTTATTGCATTTTGAAATAAACTCTTTAAACAATTTATTTGGAAATTCATCCTCTAACATTAGTTCTGGATGCCATTTTATTCCTATTATAAATTTTTTATTATCTAATTCAAAACATTCCACTAAATCATCATATGATATAGCTGATGTTTTAGCATACTTTTCAACATTTTCTTTAGGTGCTATCATGCTGTGAATACTATTTACGCTGTATTCTCCTTTTTCAATTAGATTAAATAATTTTGTTCCTTTAATTATAGATATTTTATGTCTGTATTCTTTATCATATATATCATGACTTTTGTTTTTATCTTCAATTACATCTGTACCTATTGCCCTTAAAATATTATTAAACCCTGCACAAATTCCTATAAGTGGTTTATCTATTTCAATAATTCTTTTTGCCATTTCTATTTCATAATTTGCACTATATAAGCCACCTTGCAATATAAAGCCATCACATAAATCTATTTGTCTGTATAATTCATTTTTTTCTTCATCGCTTAAAACTCTATTATCTTTAATATCATTATCATTAAATTTTAAAGTAGTTTCTGTTGGTAACAACATTATGGCTGTTCCACCATTTCTTACAATTAGATATCTTATTTCGTCAACTTCATCGATTCTATGCCAAATATCCTCATTATATTGTGGTTGAACTTTACCAATTATTCCAATAAGTGGTCTCTTCATTTTATCTCCTCAATATTTTTTCTATTATAAAATCCTAACTCTCTTTTTACACTAACATGTTTACACTTCACTTTTATTAACATTATTAAATAGGCTTTGAACAAATTCGTCATCGTTATATACATTAAGTACTTTTGGTAAAATATCTATTGTAAAATGATTATTTGTTACTTTTTCTCCATCTACATTAAATGTAATTTCTTCTTCAAAATTTATTTCTACATGATCTGTCCTAAATTTATGTATTTTTCTTTTTCCTTCATGTTTTCCTTTTTTCATTTTTAGTAGAAGCGGTATCATTTTTATTTTAGACATTTTCTCTCCATAATAGATGTCTAAAAGTCCATCTGTTAGTTCTGCTTTTGGTGCTATGTTAAATCCTCCTCCATAATACGCGCCATTACATATACTTAATATTGTATATTTTGAATCAATATCTTTTATACTTGTATGAAGTTTCATTCTTTTATGTTTAAATTTTACAAATGTATATATTATGCTTGCATTGTAAAGTTGACTTGTTGGAATTTTTGTTTCTTTTAATTTATCTAGATTGTTTGCAACTTCAGCATCTACTCCTGTACATGCTACATTTATAAAATAAGTATCATTTATTTTAGCTAAATCTATTTTTGTTTCTCCTTTTGGTAGCATTTTTATTGTTCTATATGTATCATTTCCAGAACCTGATGGAATAACTCCTAATTTATTTTTAGTACCTACTATTCCAGCTATAGATTTTGTTATTGTCCCATCTCCTCCAACTACATATATTACATTTTCTTCTTCTTTATATTCTAAAGCTATTTGTGAACCATCTTTTTCTTCTGAAATATATCTTATTTCATATTCAATGTTTCTTTCTTTACATATTCTTTCTATATTTGGTAATATCTTTTTATATCTTCCTCTACCTGCTATAGTATTTATTATAAATATATATTTCATATTTTCCTACTTTCTTTTATATTTAAATTAATATTATATTACTACACAAAAAATGTCAATAAGGAGCGTCCCTATTGACATTAATATTTTGTGATTTTATGTAAAGGGCAAAAGTGACCCGTCCCCAAATGTCCTTTTTAAATATAAAATACTAATATTCCTAAAAGTATTAGTGTGTTTCCTATTACTTTTTTCTTTGTTATTTTTTCTTTTAGGAAAATCCTACTTAAAAACATTATAAATATATATCCTAAAGATTCAATTATTGGTCCATTTTTATAGTCTAACCCTTTAAATGCAAATATTGTAAGTATTGTAGATATAAACATCATTCCATATCCTACAATTACTCTTACATTTAAATATTCTCTAATAATTGAACTATATTCTTTTGATGCACTCTTTTTTAATATTATTTGTGAGCATGATGCTATTAAAACAGAGGCTATTAATAAAAACACATAACTATTCATCACTATTCACTATAATTGTACCTATTATTACAATTATTACTCCTATTACATTTTTTAAGGTAATTTGTTCTCCAAAAAATACTATTGCCCATACTATTGACCATAAAAGAGACATTGCTCTATTAGCATATGCAACTGATATTTCAAATTTCTTTATTATTTGTTGCCAAAGTATTGCATAAACACCTAATATAAATATTTCTAAAACATAAAATAATATGAATTTTAGGCTTAAGAATTCTTCATTTGATGCAAATTTTGCTGTTACTGTTGACAATGTATAAATAAGAATTATTACTTGAAGTATTATAATGTTTTTAATAAATTTTTTCTTATCTTTTTTAGCAATAATATTTGTCTGATTTTCATCTATTTTATAATTGCTCTTTTCCTCCATTTTCAAATAACCATCCTATCTTATCATAATTATCACAAGCTAATATATAGTATCCAAACCTACTTGAACTATCTATTACATCATGTGTTCCTACTGTTTCCATTTGACTCACTCTATATATTTCGTTTGGCATTTTTTCTTTTACTTTTTCATATTCTTTAACATCATTTTGATTAAATATGAATTTAATAGCTGCTACTTTTGGTTCTGTTACCTTTTCAAATGAAGGTTTATTTCCCATTGCTACATCTATAACCATTTTTACAAAATCATATCCTGTGGAAATTTGTACTAAATCTGAACCTATACAATCTCCGCCCATTCTTGCACCTATCTCAATTATTCTAACATCTCCATTAGGTGTAATTTTAAATTCTGAATGTGTTGCACTATTAGTTATTTTTAATGCTGTTAATGCTTTTGTAAGTTCATTATAAATTTTTTCTTCCATGTCTTTATTAAGTCCTGCTGGCTCAATATGACCTGTTTCTATAAAATGTGGTGCTCCAGTAGTTGCTTTTCTTGTAATTGTTAGAAATTTATGTTCTCCATTATATGTTATTCCTTCTGCACTAAATTCATTTCCTTCAATATATTCTTCTACTATTGCTTTTTTCTCAAATGAATTTTCTATAGCTTTTGAAATTGCTTCTTCTAATTCTTCTTTTTTATATATTTTTGTAATAGCTCTACTTCCTGATCTGTCTGTAGGTTTTACAATTAGTGGATATTCCATATCACTTAATTTTTCTATATCTTTTGGAGAAGATACTATTTCAAATCCAGGAGTTGCTACTCCCTCTTCTTTAAAAGCTTTTCTCATTTCATATTTATTTGTAGACTTTTTTGTGCATTCTAAAGAATTTCCTGGTAATCCTAATTTTTCAGCTACATAATTAACTGTTAATGTTGCTAAATCTGATGCTATTGTTGTAATTGCATCTATTCCTATTTCTTTACACTTTTCTAAAATTTCATCTTTTTCTACTATACTTATTGGATAAAAATAATCAGCTGTTTTTTCTCCAATAGATCCGTCTTGCCATGCAAATACGTGTGTTTCGTATCCTAAACTTTTTGCTTTTAATATTAATGGATTTTGAAAATCATTTGCTCCAATTATTGCTATTTTTTTCATATTTAAATTCCTCTTTTACAAAAATTATTTAACATTCTTTGTATAAAAATCTTTTATAGTTTGTACTACTTTTTCTGCATCTTCTTTTTGTAGATTATAATACATTGGTAGTCTTAATAGTCTATCACTTTCTTTTGTAGTATATTTATCTTCACCATTAAATCTACCGTATTTAATACCTGCAGGCGCAGTATGAAGTGGAATATAATGAAATACTGCTTGTACTCCATTTTCTTTTAAGTATTTAATTAAATTTGTTCTTTCCTCTAAATCTTTTGCTTTTATATAATACATGTGTGAATTATGTTTGCATTCTTCTGGAATATAAGGTCTTTGTATATATCCTTCATCTTCTAATATTTTTAAATTTTCATTATAATAATTCCATGTAGCAAGTCTATTATCGTTTATTTTGTCTGCTTGTTCTAATTCTGCCCATAAATATGCTGCATTTATATCACTTGGCAAATATGATGATCCACATTCTACCCATGTATATTTGTCTACTTGCCCTCTAAAAAATTTACTTCTATTAGTTCCTTTTTCTCTTATAATTTCAGCCATTTCCGTATATCTATTATCTTTAAATACTACTGCTCCACCTTCACCAGAACTATAATTTTTTGTTTCATGAAAAGAATAACAGCCTATGTCTCCAATAGTTCCTAAATATTTATCTTTATATTTTGCCATAACTCCTTGTGCAGCATCTTCAATTACTAGTAAATTATGTTTTTTAGCAATCGCTAATATTTTATCCATTTTGCAAGCTACACCCGCATAATGAACAGGAACTATCGCTTTAGTTCTATCTGTAATAGCCGCTTCTATTAAATTTTCATCAATATTCATAGTATCTGGTCTAATATCAACAAATACTATTTTAGCTCCTCTTAAAACAAATGCATTTGCAGTAGACACAAATGTGAATGCTGGCATAATAACTTCGTCACCTGGTTTTATATCTGCCAAAAGCGCTGCCATTTCTAAAGCACTAGAACATGAAGTTGTAAGAAGAACTTCTTCCGCTTTAAATCTATTTTCCATCCATTCTTTACATTTTTTTGTAAATTCTCCATCTCCACATATTTTGTGAGCTTCTATTGCTTGTTTTACATATTTTTCTTCCGTTCCTATAACTGGTGGTATATTAAATCCTATCATTTTACTTTTTTTCTTTCTATAATTAATATTTTTGAATCATTCTTATTAAACAATGTATTGGTAATAGTATTCCTATAGCTATTATCAAAATTTGTACTACTTTTTTTATTTTTTCATTTTTTATAAATTTGTCTAATACTTTTTCTAATCCTGATACAACAAAATACATAAATGGTATTAACATTGGCATTATATATCTTCCTTGTGGTTGGAAATCGTTGCAATATGAATAATATATGCTTAAGCTAATCGGTATTACAATATTTATTCCAAATATCACTTCTAATAATGCTTTATTTTTATCTTCTTTTAGTTCTTTTATATGTTTAAGTTTATAAAATCTTGATATGTATCCTATTATTCCAATAGCAAATACTGATAAATATAACAAATAAAACTTTGTTCCCATAGAAATTTTCATTGGTCCAAAAACAGCTATAAAGCTTTTCACTGTACTATTTATCCATTTTCTATCAATTAACATGTATTTTAAGGTTGTATTAGTATTTTGTGGCGTATCACGGTGTGATGGCTTAAGTTCTTCTACTGCATATTTTTCAGCATACTCTTCAGTAGTCCTCAATCCTAAGAAATCACCATTATATATAATCGCACTTCTTATAAACCACCATCCACATAATAAAAAAGTTATTCCTACTATTATCATTCCCTTTTTTATCATATTTTTTATATCAAATTTATTATTTTCTGTCCTATTTACAAAATATGAAGCAATAAATAAAATTGCACTTGTTAATATATAACCATAAGCATTGTAATATGATAAAGCACAAATTGCTAAACCTACAGAAAGTAATATGCAACTCTTGATATTCCATTTACTTTCTAATCCTTTTAGCCAACTATATATAATAATAGAAATTGAAAATAATGCTAAAGAGTCATTATTTACATATGAACCTAAAAATATAACCTGTGGAAGCATACAAGAAAGTATTATAAAAAAACACTTGTAATACTTGTTTTTAAATAATTTTTCTCCGATTTTTATATTAACTATACTCATTGCTGTAATACAAAGTACACTTACAAATCTCGCTGCAATATAAAGTACATGCATATCGCTAGTAAAATTACTTGCTATTTTTACAAATATTCCACCTATTATATAAGATAATATTGGAGTAAATCCATAAGATATTCCCCATATAGGATTTCTTATTTCTTCTTCTCCACCATGTGGTAATTTTCCATGGTTTGCAATATATTGGCATATATCCATTTTCATGCCTTCGTCTGGTCCTTCATTATTTGGTTGTATAATTGCCCAAGTAAGTGTCATTATTAAAACAAGTAATATAAATGCTATTTTTATATACTTTTCCTTAATACATATTTTATTCATTTTTTCACCCTTTTATTTCTCTTTTTTTCTTTATAATAGTGATTTTTATTATATACTTGCAAATATAAAAAGTCAATAAATTTTTTCATTTTTCAGCAACCTTAAAAGTGCTATTTTTATGCATATTTTTGTCTTTTTAGTTTACTTTTTGTTTTTTTGTGATATAATAATGAACAATAATATCATTTTGATAAAAGGGGATTTTAAAATGAAAAAATTATCAATAATAGTACCAGTATACTATAACTCTGAAAGTTTACTTCCATTATACAATGATTTAAGAGAAAAAGTATTAAATAAACTTTCAATTGATTATGAATTAATTTTTGTAGATGATGGATCTAAAGATAATTCATATGAAGTAATGCAAGAAATTGCAAAATTAGACAATAAAATTGTTACAATGAGACTTTCTAGAAATTTTGGTGAACATGCTGCTATATTAGCTGGTCTTTCTAGATGTACAGGAGACATGGCTGTTAGAAAAGCTGCAGATTTACAAGAACCTTCTGAACTTATAATAGATATGCTTACTAAATACTATGAAGGAAATGATGTTGTTATTGCAACAAGAACAGATAGAGAAGAATCTTTTATTCAAACTTTTTTAGCCAATACATATGCAAATATGATGAGAAAAATTGCTTTACCAAATTATCCAAAAGGTGGTTTTGATAGTTTCTTAATAGATAGAAAAGTTATCGACGTTTTAGTTAATATGGCTGAAAAAAACACATCTTTAATGAGTCAAATTTTATGGAGTGGCTTTAAAACAGCAAGTGTTCCATACACTAGATTAAAAAGAGAAGCGGGTAAATCTAGATGGACTTTCTCTAAAAAAGTAAAATTAGTAATAGATTCTATTTTAAGTTTCTCTTACTTCCCTATTAGATTTATTTCTGGTTTAGGAGTTTTAACTTTTATTGCAGCATTTATTTTACTTATAGTTACATTAATCAGAAGAATTTCTGGTGCAATAGATATAGAAGGTTATTCTTCTTTACTTATTATAATGCTTATGGGATTTGGTATTATAATGCTTTCTATGGGTATTTTGGGAGAATATATGTGGAGAATGTTTGATGCAGCAAGAAATAGACCTCCATTCATTATTGATGTATATAATGGCAAAAATAAAGAAAATGAAGAAAATAAATAAAAATACTAGACTTTTTTAGTTTTTTTGTGTATTATAATATCATGTTAATCAAAAGAAAAAAGATATTTATTTATCTTAATTAGGAGGTTTTTAATTATGAACAAAACAATAAAAGTTTTACTATTTATATTAATGTTTGTATTATTTGTTGTATCTTTTTCTTATGCAACAGATATTGATATGAATTTGCAACCAAATAATAATTCAACTGGATATTCTTCTCAAGAAAATTCAATTGATGATGAAGATGATTATGACAATACACTTAATAATTCTGTAGAAACTAATAACTCAATTGACCAGTCTACAACTGTTAAAAGCGTCTCTTCTGTTGCTGAAGAAAGCTTTGGATTATCTCAAATTTTAAATATTCTTTTAATTGTAGTTGGTATTGTTTTAATATTGTTAGCAATTGCTATTTTAATTAGATTAAATTCTTAAAAAATAAAAGACAAATTTCAAAAAATGAATTTGTCTTTTATTTTTTCATATTTTGGATGTATATTTTTTCTAATAAAATTTAATAATATTATTGAATTAAATTTATATGCTAGACTTTGTTTATCTGGCTATTTTTTCAATTTAAATTATTTATATTTAGGAGGAAATACAATGAAGAAAAAAATATTTTTAAGTATATTTTTTATAATTCTTAGTATTGTTTTTGGTTTTTCCTATACTTTTGCTGCAAACAACCCTGTAGATAACATAAGAAACGCTGTTGGTGGAGCTGAAAATGTAGTAGAAGATGCGGCAATGGGTATAACAAATGGAGCTAGAGAAGGAATGAATAAAATAGAAAATGCTGGTCAAAACGCTTCTAACGATATGAAAAATAAAACTAATATGTCTTCTAATGATAGCAATTATACTTCTCAAAGAACTTCTACTAGAATGGCTTCCACAGAAGGAAACTTTTTTACTAACAATTCTACATTATGGACATGGGTTACTATGGCTATTCTTGGTGTAATTATTGTTGCTCTTGTATGGTATTATGGAAAACAATTTAATTATACTGATAATTATCATGATGATAATGAAAATTATTAATATTATTAAAGGAAATAACAAATTTTAAATTGCTATTTCCTTTTTTTAAATAATTATGTTATAATTAGCTAAAATTATTTTAAAGAAGGTTTTACATATGTCAAAATTAATTGCAAAAAATCCTGTTGCAAAACACAATTATACTATTATTGATACTATTGAAACTGGTATTGTTTTGACAGGCACTGAAATTAAGTCAATAAGAAGCGGTAGAGTTAATTTAAAAGATAGTTATGCAAGTATTGAAAATGGTGAAGTATATATTCATTCTATGCATATTAGTCCCTATGAACATGGAAACATTTTTAATAAAGATCCTATGCGTGATAGAAAATTACTTTTAAATAAAAATGAAATTAGAAAATTAATAGGTCTAATCAAGCAAAAAGGCTATACATTAGTTCCTATTAGCTTATATTTTAAAGGTTCCTTTGTAAAATTAGAATTAGGAATTGGTAAAGGTAAAAAATTATATGATAAACGTGAAGATATTGCAAAGAAAGATGCTGAAAGAAGAATGAAACAACACTTGTCTGAAAAAAATTTTTAAATTTTAAGGATGGACTTAATAAACTAATAGGGACGGGCCGTTTTAGTTTATA
>ULWF01060964.1_pt1 | contig 30067 bp, 31 predicted proteins | sample 1960081 | NCBI WGS metagenome assembly ULWF01 (sample SAMEA4835805, study PRJEB28245) | human gut metagenome | biome: gut microbiome; material: fecal sample | place: Denmark | collected 2008
TTTATTGCCAAGTCTTTTGCAGAGGAACAAAAACAAGAAGAAAAAAAGTATATAAAATGGATTGATTATAATGTGCCTTTAGAAGTTATGGAAAAAACAGCAAAAATAGATATAGATTCACATACAAAAAAGGAACAAGTAAAATTAAATTGGATTGAACTTATTTCATATTTAGGAGCAAAATATGGAGGAAACTTTGAGCAGTTTAAGCAAAAAGACTTAGATGATATAGTGGAAAGATTAAAAAATGGAGAAAATATTAATGAAATAACAAAAGATATGAAATTATATTCTTACTATATAGAAGCATATACGGCAATATTAAAAGAATTTATAGGAAATTATCAAATAGAAACTATAGATGAAAATAAAAATAAAGTATATAAAGAAAAATATGGAATAAAGGCATTTTTACCTATTGCTAAAAATTATGGATTTAGTCATTATGATGATTTTGGAAATAGTAGATCATATGGGTATAAAAGAGTTCATTTAGGAAATGATTTAATGGGCTCTATAGGAACACCTATTATAGCTGTAGAAAGTGGAATTATTGAAGCATGTGGATGGAATCAGTATGGAGGTTGGAGAATAGGAATAAGAAGTTTTGATAAAAAAAGATATTACTATTATGCTCATTTGAGAAAAAATCATCCATATGCTAAAGATATATGTGAAGGTAAAGTAGTAAAAGCAGGTGAAGTAATAGGATATTTGGGAATGACAGGATATAGTACAAAAGAAAATACTAATAATATAAATATTCCTCATTTACATTTTGGAATGCAGATTATTTTTGATGAATCTCAAAAAGATGGAGTAAATCAGATTTGGATAGATGTATATCAAATAGTAAATTTCTTGAAGAAAAATAAATCGGAAGTATATAAGGCATATGAGGATACAAAAGACTATGAAAGAAAATGTAATATAATTGATCCAATAATGGAAGAAAATATATAGTTAGGACAATTGCAAAAACTATTAGGGACGGACTGATTTAGTTTTTGAAGGTAAAAATGTAATAAAAAAATAAAAACATATTAATTTGAAAAAAAGCGCATTGAAAGTAAGTAAGCTAGAAATTATTAAGAAATTTGTGGAAAGAGTTCATTTCTAATGGAAGGGTGCCACAAATTTCGCTTATAATTTCTGCGTAACTTAGCTTGAACGAGCATTTTTTGAAAATTCATATGTTTTTATTATATTAAATTCAAATTTATTACAAAAACTAAATCAGTCCGTCCCTAATAGTTTATTAATTTTCTTCATAGTATTTTCCTTGCCATAAATCACGAGCGTAAAATCTTTTTTCAAAACCATGTAATATCCACATTTTGTGAGCGTTCCAATATGGAGCAACAAGAATATCTTTTGGAGCATCTCCTGAGATTCTATGGATAATAAAGTTGGGATTTAAATGTGTTATTATATCTATTAAAGTTTCTATATAATCGTCTAAATCTAAAGCTTTGTATTCACCTTTTTTATACATATCTGCAAGTTTAGTATTTTCAACTACATAAGTAGAATGTATTTTAATGCCTTGCAATTTATGAGAATTAACAAAGTTTACAGTGTTCATAATATCTTGTTTTGTCTCAGTTGGAAGACCAACCATAATATGAGCAATTACATCTATATTGTATTTATTTAAAATTTCTACAGCTTGTGTAAATTGGCTAGAAGTATAACATCTATTAATTAAATTTCCTATTTTATCATTACTAGTTTGAAGACCTAATTCAACACAAACATAATATTTATCTGTGTAACTTTTTAAGAGTTTTGCAATATCCTCATTAATGCAGTCAGGTCTTGTTCCTATAGATAGACCAACAATTCTGTCATCTATAAGAGCGGAATCATATTTTTGTTTTAAATTTTCAATAGTATCATAAGTATTGGTGAAATTTTGAAAGTAAACAATAAATTTATTTGCCCTTTGAGCTCTATATGTTGTAAAGTAATGTTTTACTTGCTCTGCAATAGAAGAATTACAATTTATTAATTCTCCAGATCCTTTTTGACTACAGTAAATACAGCCTCCACGTCCTAAGGTTCCATCTCTATTTGGACAAGTAAAGCCCCCATCAACACAAATTTTAAGTGTTCTTTCATCAAATTTGTTTTTTAAATATTCATTTAAATGATTGTATCGTTTTAAATCTTCCATAATAAAAATATTATACAAGAAGAATGCGTAAATATCAATAATACTTTAATATAATTTAAGTTTTACAAATATTTCTTTAAAGTTTCAACACTATCTTCTTGCATAGTAACAAAATCGTCTAAAACATTTTTTACATCTCTATCTGCATCAGGATTTTGGTTTATTAAACGTCTTCCTTCAATAATTCCCATATTAGTTCCTTGCATTAAAAGTTCAGATAATTTAGAAGTAGTATCATCAGTCATAGTTTTCATTTGTATGCCATACCATGTCATCATTTTTGTCATTCCATTTGTCTCATGAGGTTCTTTTTCATCTGTGTAATTTGAATAAATATTATTTACTCTTCTTGAAATATCTTTATATTTATTGTATTCACCATCTAACACCTTTTTAAAAGTATCATCTTTTACTTTTTCACTAATATAGGAAATTGCGTCCATTCCCATAGTTGCACCTTTGTTTACTTCATCTAAAATATTTAAATTTTCATTTTTCATTATAAAAACCTCCATAAAATTATTTTATTATAGTATGTATAAATTTTGTAAAAAAATACATTTTTTGATATAATACATTTTAATAATACTTCAATAAAAGTTTGCTATACTTTCATAAAAAATACAGGAGGTATATGTATGCGCATTTTAATTATAGAAGATGAATATCCACTAGCTGATGCAATTTCAGAAACTTTGAAAAAAGAAAACTTTAATGTGTATATAGTAACAGATGGAATAGATGGAGAAAACGAGGCTTTAACAGGAATATATGATTTAATATTATTAGATATAATGCTTCCTGGTAAAAATGGATTTGAAATTTTACAATCAATAAAACAAGAAAAAATAAAAACACCTATAATTATGCTTACTGCAAAATCTCAAATGAACGACAAATTACAAGGATTAGAAAATGGAGCAGATGACTATATAACAAAGCCATTTCATACAAGAGAGCTTTTAGCTAGAATAAAAAATATTTTAAAAAGAACAAATGATGTTGATAGTATAAATAAATTAGAGTTTGGAGATTTAACATTAAATTTAGATACTTGCCAAATAAGTTGTAATGAAAATTTTATTGTAATAAATGGTAAAGAATTAGAATTATTGCAATTATTAATGGAAAGTGTAGGATTAAAAAAAGAATATGCAAATAGAAAAATACTAAAATTATCAGGAGGAGAACAACAAAGAATAGCTATAGCAAGAAGTTTATCTTACAATCCCAAAATAATTATTGCAGATGAGCCAACAGAAAATTTAGACAAAGATACAGAAAATGAAATATTAAAAATATTTAAAAGATTAGCAGAGGAAGAAAATAAATGCATTATTATAGTAACTCACTCAAAAAATATATGTGATAATGCAGATATTGTGTATGAACTTGTGAAAAAAGTTTAATTTTCAATCTTTTTTCAAGAAATATTTTGTATATATAAGCTTAAAGAATAAAAATTTAAGTTTGAAAGTAGAAAATAAAAATGAAAAACAAGATTTTAATTTTAATTATTGGTATTTTAATAGGAGCAGTACTTACAAGTATAGGATTTTATATTTATCAAAAAAACAATACAAATACTAATGGAGGACCAGATTTTTTACAAAATGGAGAAATGCCACAAATGCCAAACGGAGGAAATGGTCAAACACCACCAGATAAGCCAAGTGGAGAACAAAATTCAAATGGATAAATGCAAACAAATAATAATCAAAATAGCCAAAATCAATCTTCTAATTTGTAAATAAAATAAAAAGAAGGTATGAATTATATTATGAAAAATTCAAGATAAATCTGCAATAAAAACATCTGACGGAGGAAACTTAACATTAAAAAATGCAACAATAACAAAAACGGGAGATTCTACAAATACAGAAAATAGTGAGTTTTACGGAGTAAATGCAGGAGTTTTAACAATTTCAAATTCCACAACAACAATAAAGAATTCAACTATAAATACAAATGGTAAAGGAGCAAATGCATTTTTTGCAACAGGAGAGAATGCAAAAGTATAATGTTTATGATACAACAATAAAAACAATAGGAGAGTCATCTTCAAGAGGATTAGATAGTACTTATGGAGGATATATAGAAGCAGATAACGTAACTATTTCAACAGAAGGAGGAAGTTGTGCAACACTTGCAACAGATAGAGGAGAAGGTACAGTAATTGCTAAAAATTCAGTACTTTCAACAAAAGGAGCAGGTTCACCTGTAATATACTCAACAGGAGATATTAGCATAGAAAATACAAAAGGTAATATTGAAGTAGACAATATAAGCATACTAGAAATGAATTTAAAACAAGGAAGTAAATTAGAAACAACGATAAATAGTGCAAACACTGCTAAAATTATAACATTAAATATAGACAGCACATCTACATTAACACTAACAGGAGACTGCTATGTAACAAGTTTAACAGATGAAGATACATCATATAGTAACATTAACTTTAATGGTTATAAATTATATGTAAATGGTACAGCAATTAATTAAAAAAGATAATCCAACCTAAAAACACTGGTTGGATTTTTTTATCTAAATGTTTATATTTTAATAGTAATATTAGAATTTTGATGTGATATAAAAACTGAAAAGTGATTAAAAAATATGTTGAATAAAAGTTAAATGAACAAATTCATTAAAGCAATTATATCATACTATTTTTCTTTTTTATGTCGAAATGTGTAAGTTATTTAATTTTTTTGGCAAAAAAACTCTTACCAAAAGGTAAGAGAAAGAAAAACTTTTTTAAAGATTGCCCACTGTTACAACGTAAATATTGTTACAAGTAGTTACTTGGTAAATATTATTTCCAATATAGAAAACTTCATTGACAGAGCTAGTAAGCCATGGAACAAGTCTATGTTTGCCATTAGCAAAGTCAATTTTGTAGCAAAAGTGGCGTTCGTTAATTTTAGGAATTTCACGAGAAATAGCCATATAAAACTGAGGGAAAATTTCATCGAACCATGAAGAATTAAATTCTCCGTCAACGCCTTTTAAAGTGTAATCGGTCTGCCAACCACGATCTTTTGAAGAAATGACTTCATAAGTTTTTCCTTTAACTAAATTGTAGGGGTTGGAACAACCATAAAAACTTTCTTTGCCACCATTGTAACAAACTATTTTTGCCATATTTTTTCCTCCTTATGCATTAGCACGTCTATTGTTGATAATTTCTATGATGTAACGGAGTAAAAACGCTTCATCATTTTTATTATATCAAATTTACATAAAAATGTCAAAAACAGAAACTCCTAAAGGAGATTATAAAAGTTAATCTTTATGTATTTTATTACCTTTTTATATAAAAATCTAGTTTTTTAAATTATTTTCTAATCTTAAAATAAAAAAGTGTTAAGAAAATATGTATTTTTTGCAAATAAAAACCTCAAGTATATCTTACGAACTACTTGAGGTTCTAATGGTGCGAACAACGTAGATATCTACAACTTTTTTTCACGCCTTTAAGGATTGATACAAATATCAATCAATTTATTAATTTTACTTTAACATAAAGTTTATAAACTTTCAAATAATTTTGAAAAAATATTTTGCTATTAAAAAAGCATAAATAAAAGCTATGCAATAAGTAATTACTGCATAGCTTTTGTGGGCTTACTATCTATTATCATCACTCCGTGCCTGATTATACCCTAAAAAGTATCCGATAGTTAACGGGCTTACCAAATTAAGTGTTTCTATAAGCCAACCGTCTACACCTGTAAAGTATTTAAAAGCAGCAATAAGAATGAATGAAACAATTGTCCACCAAAGAGTTGTTAAAATTTGTTTGCCCATAATGTAATCCTCCTTATAATTGTTCGGAGATTTGCACCTCCGAAAGTTTACCTTTTCAAAGGTGCAACAAAATGTTACTAATTTAATTATACAATATTTTACATAAAATTGCAAGTTTTACTAAAATATATGTTTTCGTTTGTACCTATTTTAAAAACATTTTTATCAAAAAGTGCCAATGGGGACGGAGTTTTTGGCATTAATATTGGACAATAAATTAATAAAATAACATAAAAAAAGAATAAGAATTGTTGTAATTCTTATTCTTTTGGTGCCAACGAAGTAGCTATCTACAACTTTTTGGCTCTCATAACGATTGATACAAATATCAATCAATTTATTAAAGTATATCATATTTTTGATAAAATACAATACAAAAACTAAAAATTTATAAAGCTGTTTCATAATTAAAACAAAAAATTATATTAACATATATAATAGTAAAGAGACTTGCTTACACAAATCTCTTTACTATTGAAAGCAAATTACTGGTATTATTTTCTTTCTTCAAGAATCTCAGCAAAATAACCAATTATTCTGACTATTGCTTCAGCAAAGACAAGTCTCAACAAAAAGCAAATACAAGCAAGTATCTGTGCCGTCGTACCAGCAGATTCGAAAGGTTCATATTGCAATTCCCAACCTGCATTAAAAAACAGAAACAGAAAAAATGCAATCTCTCCTATCCGAGCCCAAAATTTAACCTTATTAGCTTTCATGTTTGCATACCTCCTAAAATTATCTGGAGGTTTACACAGCCCCTCCAGAAAAAATAATAAATTTTCTCTAGACTTTGCTGTGTAAAGTACATTAGATAAATATATTATAGCATATTTTTCTAAAAAAGTAAAGTTAACATAATTTTATATTATTAAATAAATACAAAGCTACTTTATTTTGTTCTGTTGTTTCCATCTCCATAAGTTTAGCCATTGCAAACATTACAAGTTTATATTTTGCAAAGTTTATTAAAGTTGTCCTATATTCTTCATCAATGTCTTTTAGCATATTGTCAAATTTTTCATAATATTCTTTAGTGTTATATATAAGCCCTGACCATTTGCTTTGGCTCATACATATTGCTAGTCTTAATTTATCTTTTATATCTATATCATTTATCATATTTATTAAAAATTGCACTTTTTCATTTTCCATATTCAAATACCTCCATATTAAAATCTTGTATCATTTTTCTTTCTGTCTTTTAAATTAGCTATTTCATCTGTTGTTTTTACTTTTCTTCTAACATTATTTGCTATCTCATTATCGTTATCATCAAAAATACCATTTTTATATAAATCATCACTAACATATTTGTAATGCTCGTCTTTATCAAATCCAATTTTATTTTGAAAATGTTTCATTAAACTACGCCAAAAGCCTTTAAACTTCTGCAATTCTTGTTTTAGTTTTTCTTTTTCAGCTTGTAACTTGTCAATAATATTGTCTTTAGTAGATAGTTCCTTTTTCAAACTATCAATTTCATTATCTTTTAGTTCGATTTCATATTTAAGTGAACGATTTTCCTTTTCTATTTTAAAAGCAGAATGTTCAAAATCTTTAATTGCCATATTTAAGTCATTTACACTTCTAACAGTTTTAGTAATATCTTTTACATCTCTTGTATAATTTTTTAATTTCTGGACATCTTCGCTTGAAATAACCATATTATTTTTGTTTATTAGAGTAGGTTTTAAATTATCTAATATTTCATTTATATTAGTGCTTTCATTATCAAGCATTTTAGTTTGCTTATTGGCTTTAGCAAGTTTTTGTTCTTTCTGTTCTAATTGTTTCTTGATTTTTCTATAATCGCCCATATCTTTGACGTTGATATCTTGATTTCTGCCTTTTTGCTTTTCTTTTAGCTTAAAATTCATATCATAGAACTTATTAAAAGACTTTATACAAGCAATTCTCATTTTATCTTGTATTTGTGTTAATGTGGTTTTAGTAAATAACTTTGATTTTACTACTTGTTTTTTCATTCCTCTTTTACAATCATAAGAAACTGGAACACCTACAATGTGCATATGGGGAGAAACCTCATCAAAGTGTATTGTTGCATTTGCTATCTTAAAATCTGGTACAATTTTAATTAAATCCTTTACTTGCTCATTATAAACATCAATCATTTTTAATCTATATTCTTTATCTTTATCATTCCAAAAGTCCATATCTCCAAGTTCTATTATAATTTCACAAGCTATATCATTTTGGGATTCGCATACCTTTTTGAAATAGTCTTTGATTTTTCTATCTTCACGAGTTTGCTTTTCGTTATATTCTAACCTTGCTTGTTCAAATTCGTCTAAATATACTTGCTTAACATCATTTACAATATCATTTGTTCCATATATTGTCCTAATCAATTCTCTTTGATTATCATAATCTCTTAGGTTATGCTTATTTGCATCTGATAAATCTTTTGCAGTTTGAATTGCATTATTAGCTAAAGAAGTAGTGCCAGACACATTTTCTTTTGCAACTTTCTTTGCTAATTTGCTTTTGTTTTTATCACTACCCAAGTGAAAAGAATATGCCAATTCTTGCTCCATAAAAGTACCTCCTTTGAATTTTCTTCGTAGCGAGGACTTTGGCTTTGCCATAAGTCCTAACCCCCTATGAGTTATGACATACTATCATAACTCGGGGGCTCTGCGAGGCAATAAAATTTATTTTAGTCAAATAAATTTTATTCAAATTAACTATCGCCACTTTCATTTTTACTTTGTAAAAACAAAACGTGCCACGTTAATTTGTTGTTTCAGCATTTTCTTCGCAGAATTTTACTGGCTTAACACCTACTGAAATAGGAGTAGTATCTTTTGTATAAATTACACTATCATTAGTTTCATCTGGTATATAATCAAATGCTGTATCAATTTCTTGCATTTGAAATTTATCTTCTTCGTTAATATAGATTATTCCAAATTTATAAGTTTCCATTTTATTATCTGGATCTAATTTATAATAATCCTCTAAAGGAAACACTCTAACAATAGCACTATTATCTTCAACAAAGTTAAAGTAAAACATTTGCTTTTGCACATAGTATGTTGCCTCTGTAAAATGTACATCATAGTATTGTTGTAACCTCATTATTATTTCGCCAACTTCTTCCTCTGGTAAATAGTTGCTAAATCTAACACTTCCTAATACATTACCTAATATCATAGGCTTTGTAGTATCGATATAACCTTTATCAAATAACTCTTGACAAGGCTTACAAATAGATTCTCTAAAATTAATTTGCTTTACTGCTATTACTGTACCTATAATATCAAGTTCTATATCTTCAACATATCTCATTATTAAATCTGCTTGTTCTTCTCGTGTATAATCTTTCCAAGTTTTAGTTCTTTCTTGATATTCTTTATTTAGCTTAATCTTATTAATAAAATCAATATCTCTTTTTAGTAAAATATCTCTTGGTGTAAATTTTAAATCTTCTACACAATCAGTAGTATCTAATTTATTTTCAAGTTCTGTAATAGCATTTTCAACTATTTTCTTTTCTTCATTATATTCCTTTAGTTCAAAAGCACCATTGATATAGGCTTTTTTTATTCTTTCTAGTTTGTTTCTCTGATTGTTTATTTCTTTTTCTAATTGTTCTTTAGGTTCATCAAATTTTTGCTTTATCATAGGCAAGAAGAATTGATTTACAACAGAGTCATATTCGGTTAATTCATCTATAAATTGCTCAAAATACTCATTTATTACATTTTCTTTAAACTGAACTTTACAATCATTACAATAATAGTAAAAGTATGTCTTGCCATTTTTCTTTGTAGTAGCCTTACCACCTAAAATGCGATTACATTTAGGACATTTTAGTTTTTGTAAATATAAATATGTCAATGTTCTTTGATAACTTCTCGAGTTTTTCTTTTTCTGTACTTGGCAATCAGCCCACATTTCTTTTGAAATAATTGGTTCAACTACATCTTCATAATAAGTAGGGTTTTTTGTTCTTTTTCCGTGAACAAAATCACCTTTATATATTTCATTTTCAAGAATAGTAACAATAGTGGAATCTCGCCAATTATCTTTTCCTAATACTATTTCTTTATTGAATAGATTACTTATTTTTTGATAAGAGTATCCATTATAATATAAATCAAATATTCTAACTACAACATCTTTAGTAGAATAATCTATTACCAATCTTTTATCTTCGTGCTTATAGCCTAATGGGGCAATGTGAGGAATATGACCACATTTAATTGCACCTGCTAAGCCTACTTTAGTTCTTTCACTTGTTCTTTCAATTTCATTTTGACTAACACTCATTAATAATCTTGAAATCATTTTGCCATTGGCACTTGTTGTATTTATTTCATCATTTACACAATCTAAATAAGCATCATTCGTATCTAGAAAAGTCATTAAATTTTCCCAGTCATAAATACTTCTAGTTATTCTATCTAGTTTTAAAGCAACTATTGTGTTTATCTTTTTAGCCTTAATATCATCTTTTAATCTTTCAAATTCTGGTCTATGATTACCAGTTTTAGCACTTATACCAGCATCCTCGTAATAATCTATTATTTCATAGCCTTTAAATTTACAAAAAGACTCTAATCTTTCTCTTTGTTCTGGAAGACTAAAGCCTTCTCTTGCTTGGTCTTCTGTTGATACTCTCATATATAAGCCACATTTTTTCTTTTCATCTTTCAATTTTCAAACCTCCAATCTTAACAAAAAAGAGACATCAAAGTACAATACGAGTACTTTTGACATCTCTTAAATCAGTTTAACAAAATACAATATAATTGTAATATAATATAAATTTTTCAAAGTGCTCATAGACATATAGCTTTTGACGAACAGCTATATGCAATTAATTGGCTATATTATATCACGATTTCAAGAAATGTCAAATATTTACAAATTTATATTTTTTTCAAATATTCTTCTAACTCTGATAATTTTATCTTTTTAGATAAGTTTGAAATATACACATCATTTGAATAATTGAAAACTAAAAAAGTAATACTTTTAATAATCACTTTATGTGGCTCAATATATGTAAGATTAGTTTTTTCTAATTTTCTAATGCTCCCATTTATAAAAGTAGGGGTAACTTTAGCAAATTCACATATAAATTCAAGTCTCTGTTTTAGACATTCTTCAAATTGTAATTCTTGTTTAATTATTTTCAATTTATACACCATCCTTTCGTTTGGATGATTTTAATATTGTTTTTAGACAACAAAAAAATCAACCAGATTTTATTTTCTGATTGATTTTTGTATCTATCTGTTTATTAGTTCGAACAGATACGTCATTGGTGCAGATGGCCGGAATCGAACCGGCACGGTTTATTCAACCGCAGGATTTTAAGTCCTGTGCGTCTGCCAGTTCCGCCACATCTGCATATCTGTTTTGCAACTGACAAAAGTAATTATAATACCTAATTATATGTTTTGTCAATAACCAAATTAAAAAAATATAAAAAAATTATAAAAATTTATATTTTCTATGGACTTTTTGTATAATTTAGCCTAAAATAGATAGGTAAAAAATAAAAAACAGACAGGGGGAATACAAAATGAATATATGGCATGACATAGATCCAGAAAGAATAAAGAAAGATGACTTTGTTGCCGTAATTGAAATATCAAAGGGAGGAAGAAATAAGTACGAATTAGACAAGCCAACAGGAATGTTAAAATTAGATAGAGTATTATATACTTCAACACATTATCCTGCAAACTATGGCTTTATACCAAGAACTTATGCAGGAGATAACGATCCACTAGATGTATTAGTTCTTTGCCAAGAAAAAATTGTTTCTTTAGCATTAGTTGAAGCATATCCAATTGGTGTTTTAAAAATGATAGATGGAGACGAATATGACGAAAAAATAATAGCAATTTCAAAAAAAGATCCATTTTTAAATGAATATCAAGATATTACAGAAGTACCAAGTCATATATCTGCTGAAATAATGCACTTCTTTGAAGTATATAAACAATTAGAAGGAAAACAAACTACAGTAGATAAAATAATGGGAAGAGAAGAAGCTGAAAGAATTATTGAAGAATGCATTGATAACTATAATAAAAAATTCTCAAAATAGAGGAGAAATATATGATAGAAAGAATTATTTTTAATGTATTTGCTTTTGCTTTATTTCTAATTATATTTTATAAAATGATATATAGAAATGATACAAATTATATATATTCTTTAGCATTGCAAGCAATAGGATTTGGAATAGGATTTATAGGACTTCTATTCAATGTTAAATTGCCGATTGTTTTAACAATAATCAGCTACATTTTTTCAATAATATTACCTATATTAATAATATTATTAGAAAGAAAAGATATTAATTTAACTGAAGCAATAAGCATGGTTTTAGCCAAATTTTATTTATCTATAGAGCAAGAAGAAAAAGCTAAAAATGTAATGATGAAGCTAGTATCAAAATATAATGAAAGCTATTATGGACATAAAACTCTAGCTCAAATATATGCAAAAAGTAACAAAAAAGAAACAGCAATACAAGAGTATATAAGGGTAATAAATATAATGCCATCAGACTATGAATCTTGCTATAAAATTGCTTCATTGTATTATGATATTGATAAAAAAGATAATGCAATACCAGTTTTAGAGGAATTATTAAAAAGAAAGCCAGATATGTATGAAGCAACTGAGTTATTGGGAGATATTTTTTATGATGAAGAACGTTTTAAAGAGGCAGCAACAATATATTTAAACGCGCTAAAATATCATCCAGATAATTATGATATTTATTATAATTTAGGAATGGTATATACTAGATTAAATGATTTTCAAAGTGCAAAGGAATATTATGAAAAAGCAGCTGAATTAAATTATCTATTATACCATGCTAAATATAATTTAGGACAAATAGCTTTATTATATGATGAATTAGATGAAGCAGAAGAATATTTTTTAGAATGCTTGGAAGATGAAGAATTAGAAGAAGATTCATATTATTATTTAGCATACATTGCGATGCTAAAGGGAGAAGAAGAAAAAGCAGTTAATTATTTAAATACAGCAGTTGAAGAAAATCCAGAAATATACGATAAAATAAGAAAAGAAATGATTTTTCAAATCATTATGAGAAAAATATATAAACCTACAAAAGAAGAAAAAAGAAAGAATAAACTTAATAAGTTAAAGAATAAGGAAAAACAGACAATGTCACACTTAGAAAATACTTATAATCTAGTAGGAAATTTAAGACATAATGATGTTAAAGTTGTAGAAGTTATTAGAGAAAAAAGAAAAGAAGAAAAAGAAATAGAATAAATACCTTCTTACTATAATACAATTATAAGGAAAATCATATAAAAGGGAGTGTAGACGTTGATTAAGAAAATATCTATAATAGGTGGAGACCTTAGAATTGTAAAATTAGCTGAAATGCTAGCAAAAGATGAATTTAAATTATATACATATGCAATAGATAAAGCTGAAAGTTTAAAAAGAATAAAGAATATAATACAATGCGATACCATAGAAGAGACTATAAAAAATGGAGATATTATAGTGGGTTCAATACCACTATCTAGTAATAATTTAGAAGTAAATACACCATTTAGTGATAAAACAGTATCTTTACAAGAATTAGCAGAGAAAATAAAAGGAAAAACTTTTATTGCGGGAAATATTAAAAAAGACTTTTTGGATTTGGCTAAGGATTCTAATACTAAAATAATAGATTTATTGGACAGAGAAGAATTAGTAGTTTTAAATACTATATCAACAGCAGAAGGTGCAATACAAATTGCAATGGAAGAGACTACTAGGACAATTCATGAAAGCAATGTTTTAGTTTTAGGATTTGGAAGGGTAGGAAAAATTTTAGCTAATATGTTAAAAGGAATTGGAGCAAATGTATTTTGTGAAGCTAGAAAAAATGTTGATTTGGCATGGATAAAAGCATATGGCTATGAACCAATTAGACTAAATGAATTAGAAAATTCATTAGGAAAATTTAATATAATTATTAATACTATTCCATCTATTATTTTAGAGGAAAAGCAATTAGAAAAGGTTAATAAAGATTGTTTAATAATAGATTTAGCCTCAAATCCAGGTGGAATAGATAGAAATAGTGCCAAAAAATTAGGAATAAAAACTATCTGGGCATTATCTTTACCAGGAAAAGTTGCACCTTTGACTTCGGCAGAATTTATAAAAGATACAATATATAATATTTTAAAAGAAATGTAATAAAAGGAGATTAAAAATGGAAATTTATCAAGCAATAATTTTAGGAATAGTTCAAGGATTAACAGAGCTTTTACCAATTTCAAGTTCAGCTCATTTAAATCTTTTCCCATGGCTATTTAATTGGGGAGAAATGAATGCATCGTTTGATGTAGCATTACATATAGGAACATTACTTGCAATTATAATATTCTTTTTTAAAGATTGGATTGAACTTATAAAAGGTGGATTTAATCAAGTAGTAAAAAAAGAAAAAACTACAAATGGAAAAATATTTTGGTATATTGTAATTAGCACTATTCCAGCAGGAATATTATGCTTAATATTAGATAAAGTATCTAGCAAAATAGTAGAAACATTATCAACTAAATTAGCAATAACACAAATTTCAGTAGAAATGTTTATGATATCAATTGCGTTAATTGTAATGGGAATTATATTATATATAGTTGATAAAAAATCAAAGTCTAATGTTAAATACGAAAATATTACATTAAAACAATCAGTTTTAATATCTGTATCTCAAGCTATAGCGGCAGCGTTCCCTGGAGTATCAAGATCAGGAATTACAATGACTATTGCAAGGGCTTTAAAAATAGATAGAGAATCTGCAGCTAAATATTCATTTTTATTAGCTACACCGATTGTAGCTGCTGCAGCTTTATATGAAATGAAACATTTTGTTTTTGATTTATCATTTTTTATAGGAATTTTAGTAAGTTTTGTAGTAGGAATGTTTGTAATCAAATTCTTATTGAATTACTTAAAAAAAGGCAGTTTTAAAGTATTTGCTATATATAGAGTAATTTTGGGAATAATTATATTAGCAATTTGTTTTATAAGATTATAATAATTAAAAAGAAAATCTTGAAAAGTTTAATGAATTTCAAGATTTTTTTGTTTTGATATAGACAAATAAAGTATAAAAAATAAATATTACAGAAAAATTACAATTACATTACAAGTATGTTAAATCTATTGACTTTTCAACAAATAAATATAAAATAAGTACATGAATTAATGTTTTCGATATTATTTGACAATTTTGTTTTAAATTGGAAAATAATGAAATAAAAATTAAGTATTTTTTGTATTATTTTGCAAAATATAATACTATAAGTTTTTATGTAATAAACAAAGGAGTAGAAATGTCAAGTTGCTTAGGATTATATATAGAATCTAATTTAATAAAATATGCAAAAGTAACTAAAGATAGAGATAACTTAAAAGTAGAATCTTTTGGCATTAAGTTTTACGATAAAATAGGAGAAGCTATTAATCAAATTGTATCTGAGACATTTAGCTTTAAAACTCCTATTAGCATTAACTTGTCAGAAGAAGTTTATCAATACTTCTATTTCTTTAATTTATTAAATAAAAATGATTTAAAGAAAGCAATTGAAACAGAGTTTGAATCTTATTGCAGTGATAAAAATTTTAATAGAAATGCATTAGAAACTAGATATGCATTAGTAGAAGATTTGCAAGATAAAGAAAAAATTAAAGCAATTTATATTTCAGTTAATAAAGCTGAAATAAATAGAAAATTACAAGAATTTGATGGAAACGCAGTTTCTACAATTACATCTTTACCAATGGCTATTACAAATGTAATAGATGCAAATCAAAAAGAAAATGTAGCAATTATTAATATAGAAGAAAATACAACAATAACAACAGTTTTAGAACAAAAAATATACAATGTTGATAGAGTAGATGTTGGAATGGAAACTATATTAAATAGTATTAGTGAAAAAGAAAATTCTTATTCAAAAGCTTATGAAATTTGTAAAAATACAACTATATATACTATGGAAGGCAAAGAATTAATACAAGAAGAGGAAAACCAATATTTAGAAGACATAATGCCTACACTATATAATATAGTACAAGAAGTAAAAAATATAGTAGATAATTCTTTAAATAGAATTGATAAGATATATATTACAGGTACAGGTTCAGTAATTAATAATATTGATTTATATTTTCAAGAATATTTTACAAATATAAAATGTGAAATATTAAAACCATTTTTTATACCAGAAAATGTAAAAATTAATATTAAAGATTATATTGAAGTGAATTCAGCAATTGCACTTGCTATGCAAGGATTAGGCTATGGAGTAAAAAGTATTAATTTTAAAAGAACATCTATTGTAGAAACTTTATCAGAACTTTTAAAAATTGAAGTTCAACCCAAAGATAAGAAAAAGGAAAATAAAGAAAAACAATCAAACAAAAATAAAAAAATTAATTTTTCATTTGATTTAAAAGGAAAATTAGATAACACTGAAAAATGGCTTATAAGAACAGCTTCAGGAGTACTTGCTTTTATTATTATTTATGGTATTTCAATGACATTTTTACAAGTAAATACTAACAATAAAATAAAACAGATAAATACTGTAAAAGAAGATACACAAGAACAAATACAATTAGCAGATAGGGATTTACAAAAATTAAATAATAAAACAACAAATTATCAAAGAATGACAGAAAACTTGAAAAGCTATAGTGACGCTGTAGCAGAAAAAAATAGAACTAAAAATGTAATTCCAACTTTATTAAGTGAACTTATGTATATAATACCTCAAGGAGTTACAATTACATCAATAGAAAATACAACAGGAAGCCATATTGTTATTAATGCTCAATCTAATAAATATGAATTGCTAGGATATTTAAAAGGCAAGATAATAACAGATGGAATTCTTAGCCCAAGTACTGTTATTTCAACATCAGGTGTTAAACAAAATGATACAGTTATGGTTGTTATAGAGGGAGATTTGCCATGAGAAAAGTATTAATAATCGTCATAATACTGTTATTAGTTGCTCTAGGCTATACTATGTCATTTAAAGGATTAGAAATCGGAAAATTTCAAATTTGGAGTGTAAAACAGCTTTCAGAATCAAGTAAAAGCATTGATACTAAAATTGAAGAGATAAATTCATTAATAGATGTACAATATCCAAAAAAAATTAGCGATTTAAAATCTGCAAGTAATAATATGAAGACAGCAAAAGAAGAATATTTAAATTATACAAATTTAAGCAGTGACGAGCAAATATTAAGAGCAATGCAAGAAGAAAGTTATTCAATAGAGTTTTTATGGACAAAAATAGGAAATCATGCTACTTCTGAAGGAGTTAATTTAAAATTTGAAATTGTTTCAAGTAGTACAGGTGGAAATAATGTAAATGATATTAATTTTACAGTTCAAGGAACTTATATAGGAATTACAAATTTTATTTATGCAATTGAAAATGATCAAGATTTAAACTTTAGAATACAAAACTTTAAATTAGTACCAGATCAAGGAAACATATTAAAAGGTACATTTGTTGTGAAAAATATTGCAATTCAAGGAAATACTTCAGGACAACAATCTACAACAAATGTGACAGAAACAAATAATTCGAATTCTGCTTCAAGTGCAGCAAACCAAAGCAGTAACACACAACAAAGTACTAATCAAATTCAAAACACTGAAGTAAATAATCAAGCTTCAAATACAACTAATACAACAAGTACTGCTCAATAATTAATTTAAAATAAAGGAGCTAAAAATGATAAAAACAGTTTTTAAAGAAATAATAATTATTTTATTGTTATGTCTTGCTATTTTATTAATATTAAGTGTATTATTTTATGATTATAATCCAATTAGTAAAGTAGTTCCAAATAAAATAGCATATACAGTACCAGAAAATATTAAAAATGATTTAGAAGAAGAAAATACTATTGAAGAAATAACAGTAGAAAATAAAGTTTATACAATTGAAGGATCAGACTTAAATATATACAAAAAAAGTAAAAGTTACAATCCAGGAAAGGCAAATCCTTTTTCTACAACAACAGAAGATAATACAAATGCAGTAGAAAATACAAATGGAAATGCTGGCACAACTACAGAAACACCAGTAACTAATACTAATTTAATAAATAATACAAATTCTGCAGGAAATAGTACAAATAATAATTCAAACACAGCAGAAAACACGAATAACACAACTTTTTGGAATACGACAGGAAGAAAATAATAATTAATTAGGTTATATTTATTATATAAATATATACAAAAATTTATAAATTAAGGAGGAGTTTTTTATGTTAAAAGGACAAAAAGGTATTACATTAATAGCATTAGTTGTTACAATTATTGTTCTAATTATATTAGCAGGAGTTTCAATATCTTTAGTATTTGGAAACCGTGGAGTTGTAACAAAAGCTAAAGAAGGTAGAAACATGCAAGCTAATGCAGAAAAGTATGATACAGAATCATTAGCAAATGTTGATGCATACTTAAATACACAATTATAATAAGTTAATGTAAAAGATTTGAAAACTTAAAATCTAAATATGAGGTTGCCTATAAGATGTATAAAACATATTATATTTAGGTAATCTCTAATTTTTTTATTAAAGGAAGAAATATGGAAGCAATTATTATATATATATTAATGTTCTGCATTGGAACAGTATTTGGAAGTTTTTTTACATTGGCAGTATATAGAATACCATTACATCAAGATATTACACATAAACGTTCTTATTGCCCAAATTGTAATCATAAACTTTCTTTCCTAGATATGATACCAATTTTAAGTTATTTATTTTTAGGTGGAAAATGTAGATACTGTAAAACAAAAATAAGAATTAGATATTTATTATTAGAAGTATTAACTGGAGTTTTATTTCTTTTATGGACAATATCACTTAATATAAATATTTTAAATCTAGAAACTAGCAAATTAGTATATTTGGTAGTTGGTTTGTTGTATTTAGCAGGAATTATAATAATTGCAGGAATAGATAAAGAAAGAATATCTATATCTAAACCAGTTGTTCTATATGAAATAGTATTATTAGCTATATATATGATTTATCTATATGTAGTAGAGAAAGCTAATATGTATAGATATGTTATATATTTAATATTCATATGTGCTTTTTTAATAATAAATAATATTTATTATAATAGAAAGCTAAAGGATAATTATACAATTGATGTAATTGTTTTAAGTATGGTAATGGCAATGTTTACAACTGAAGTTTGCTATTCTTTAACAGTAATATTTACTTTATTAACAATAGGTATAGCATCTTTAATAAAGGTATTAAATACTAGATCAAGAAAAAATATAAAAACAAATAAAGAAGTTAGTTCTAAATTACCAATTGGGTTCTATTTGTGTTGCAGTAATATAATAGTAACATTATTTATCAATTTTATGGCATGTAGGTGGTAATAAATATGAAAAATATAAAATCAAATAGAGGAGTTTCTATTACAGATGTAGTAATAGCTTTAATTATACTAACTATTTTTACAGGAGTTATAGGAAATTTAATATATCAAATAGCCTATAATAATGCTGCATTAAGAGTAAATGCTATTGCAGTAGATTATGCAGTAAAAGAAGCTGAATATATAGATAAAATAGCATATGAAGATGTGCAAACTTCAAATGAAAAAATTACTCAAATAAATGGAGAAGATGTATTAGATGCATTTACTGTAAAATTAGATGTTGAAGATTATAAAGGTAATGATGAAACAAAGCAAGATATTATAAAGAAAGTCACAATAACAGTTAATTATAATATATTAAAAGATGAAAAAAGCTACAAAATAGAAAAATTAAAAATAAAAGAAATGTAAATAGGAAAAGGGTGAAAAAGTGAAAAATCAAAAAGGTGTTACTCTAATTACTCTAATTGTATATATAATTGTGTTAACAATTGTAATATCAATTTTATCAATGATAAGTCAAAGCTTTTTTAATAATATAAAATATGTAACAGAAAGAGGAAAATATGTTTCAGAATTTAATAAATTTAATATGTACTTTATAAAAGATATAAAAAATAATAAAGATACTTTAGAATGTACACAAAATAGAGTAGTATTAGAAGATGGAACAATATACACATTTAACAAAGAAGAAAAAAGTATATATAGAAACAAAGTAAAAATATGTAATAATATTAATGCATGTAATTTTTTAAAAGAGGAAACAACCCCACAAGAGACTGGTAAAATTAAAAAAATAATAAAAGTAGAAATGATTATTAAAGGAACTAAAAATGTAAAAACAACTAATGAATATGTCTTAAGATATTGGTAATTATTTGAAATTAGCAAAAAATATATATTAATAATATAAAATAAGTTATAATAAAAGTATATACACATAAGAAAAAGAAAGGAGAATTTAAATGGCACAACCAATTGGAATAGAATTAGCAAAAAGAAAAATTATTTCAGAAGAAGATATAAACAAAGCATTAGAATATCAAAAGATTCACCCTAAGAAAAAGTTGGGAGATATAATAAGTATACTTCATTTATGTGATCCTAATATATTAATTAATGCAATAGGAGAAATACTAGATGAGAAAGCTATACTTTTAGAAGAAGCAAATATAAAAATAAATATTCCTGACTATATTTCATTAGATATTGCAAAACAAAATAAAGCAATACCTTTTGAAGTAGATGGAGGAAGAATAAAAGTATGTTTTGCAGATACTACAAATAAAAGAGCAATAGAAACAGTAAGACTTATATTATTAAATAAAGGTCTTATAATGGACAAATATATTACATTTGAAACAAATATTGAAGAAATATTAAATTCTTTAGAAGGAGTAGCATCTGACAATATAAATACTAATAGAGATATTACAGGACTAGTAGATAGTATTATAAAAACAGCTATGGAAAAAAGAGCTAGTGATATTCACTTTGAGCCAATGGATGATAAACTAAGAATTCGTTATCGTATAGATGGTCAATTAATTACTGCTGTAAATATAGATAAAGAAAAGCAAGCTCAAATAATAGGAAGATTAAAAGCAATATCAAATATGCACCAAGAAAAGCAAGAATCTCAGGATGGTAGAATTATATTATACCCAGACTACAACATTCGTGTTTCTTCACAAAGAAATGTATATGGAGAGAAATTTGTATTAAGATTATTAAAGAAAAACGCAGGAATAAAAAAGATATTTGACTTAGGATTCCCAGAAGATTCAAAACTTGTAAAAGATAGCTTTGAAAAGAAAAATAGTATTACAATAATAGCAGCACCTACTGGAGAAGGTAAAACTACTACGCTATACAGTGTTATAGATATGCTAAATAGACCAGAAATTAATATAACCACAATAGAAGATCCAGTTGAAATACGTATACCTGGGCTTAATCAAATAGAAATTGATTCTAAAACGTCATTTTCAGATTCATTAAGGACAGTTTTAAGACAAGATCCAGATATTATTCTAGTAGGAGAGATAAGAGATAATGAAACAGCTGAAATAGCTATGCAATCTGGACAAACAGGTCATTATGTATTATCAACAATACATACAATAAACAGCATAGAAGTAATAACAAGATTAAGAAAAATGGGAATATCAAACTATGATATTGCAAGTACACTTGCAACAACTATATCACAAAGATTAGTAAGAAAGGTATGCCCACATTGTGCAGTAAAAAGAGACTTTAAAGAAGAAGAAAAAAATATTATGAATTCAATAGCAGAAAAATATGGAGTTACATTAGATTTTAATGGAAAACAGACCTATGATGCTATAGGATGTGAATACTGTAATAACACAGGTTACTACGACAGAATAGCTGTATTTGAAGTGCTAATTATAGATGATGCAATAAAAGAATTAATTACAAAAGATGCATCTAGTATAGAAATTAGAGATGAAGCATTAAAAAGAGGATATAAGCCATTAATTATTGATGGGTTATATAAAATATTAGATGGAAAAACAACACTAGAGGAATTAAATAATAAATTGGTTATTTACTAATGAGAAAGGAGAAAAAATGGTAGACATAAATAAAATATTAGAAGAAGCAAAACAAAGAGATGCATCAGACGTACATTTAATTTGTGGACTAAAACCAATGCTTAGAATTTCAAGAGAACTAACATCAATAGAAGAAGTAGAAGAATTAACAAATGATGATATGTATGAAATATATGATTACTTTGTTAGAGGAAATTTAGACAAAGACAAAGTATTTAAAGAAACAAAAAAATTAGATTGTTCATTTGAATTTGAAGACATAAGACTAAGAGTAAATATTTCTTATTCAAATGAAATACCACTATTTACCTTACGTTTAATAAAAAATACATTACCAAGGTATGAAGATTTAGGTGTTCCAGATATAGTAAGAAGAATGACAACACAACCTCAAGGGTTGATACTAGTAACTGGTAAAACAAACTCGGGTAAAACTACAACATTAAATGCATTAATAAATAATATTAATGAAACTCAAAATAAAAAGATTCTAACATTAGAAAGCCCAGTTGAATATATGCATACATCAAAAAAATCAGTAATTGTTCAAAAAGAGATAGGCGAAGGAAGAGATTGTTTATGTTATAGTGATGGTGTAAAAAATTCTTTAAGAGAAGACTGTGATATAATTGTAGTAGGAGAGATTCGTGACAGAGAAACTATGGATGCAGCAATAGAAACAGCAGAAGCAGGACATTTAGTAATAGGAACATTACATACTAAATCTTGCGCTGAAACTATAGACAGAATGATAAACTTCTATGATGTAAGTGATCAAGCTAGTATAAAATATTTAATAGCTTCATTACTAAAGTTAGTAGTATCACAAAGATTACTAAAAGGAAAGAATGGAAAATTAGTATTAGTACCTGAAGTAATGGTAGTAGATAACATTGTAGCAGGTATAATAAGAAAAGAAAAAATAAGTGTATCAGAAATAGAAGATGCAATACAAAGTAATTTAGAAAAAGGAAGTATAGGACTTATAAACTCAATAGCTGAATTATTTGTAGATGACAAAATAACATTAGAACAAGCTAAAGCTCAAATAGAAGAGAAAAACTTAGAAATATTAAATAGAACTATTATGCAATTAAAAATTAAGAGAGGAAATTAAAAAATGCCAGAATATGTGTATCGTGCAGTAACAAACAAAGGATTAATAGTAAGAAACAAAGTAGAAGACGTTAATAAACAAACTTTAATTAGAAGGTTAAAGGCAAATGGATTAACGCCTATTAGAGTTGTTCAAGTAGGATATATGTCAAAAAATAGAAAAAAGAAAAAGAAAAATGTTGCAAATGTAGACGAAATAATGAAGTCAGCTGGAACTACAAACATTATGCGAAATGATGCAAAAAATAATCTATCATTTATAGAAGAGTTAAATTTAAAGCTTTCAGCAACACAGAAAATAACAAATCGTGATTTAGTAATATTTACACAAAATTTTTACTTGCTTAAAAAAGCAAACTTTAATAATATACATGCGTTAAATACATTAATAGAAAGTACAGAAAACCTTTCTTTAAAGGGAATTTTGGAGGACATATTAGCAGGAGTAGAAGGACGGAGATTATATGTATACGACAATGGAATACTATTCAAATGTATTTCCATATATATATATAAACATGATAAAAGTTGGAGAATTATCAGGTTCACTAACCAATTCATTAAAACAAGCAGTAAAATATTTAGATGATACTAATGATATTACTAAGAAGGTAAAGAAAATAGTTATACCAAATGTTTTACAATTAGTGGGTTTAATTATAATGTTAGTAGTAGGAACTTTAGTTGGTGTTCCAGCAATTCAAAATGTATATGATGCAGTAGGAAGTAAAGATACATTACCAGGACCTACACTTGCATTTTCAAATTTTATAAAAGGTTTAATAAATGTCTGGTATATTCCGGTTACATTAATTATTGCAATTACTATAGGAATAATATTCTATATAAACACTCCTAAAGGAAAATACAATTTTCACTATTTTAAATATAGAATGCCTATATTTGGAAAGTTAATTTATAGTTTAGACTTTTCAAGATTTATTAAAGCAATGTTGCTTAACTTAGATAATGGTATGAGAATTCAAGATGCACTAGAAGTAAGTAAAAATGTAGTAAGTAATTATGTATTCTTATCTATGGTAGAAACATCAATTAATAATATTTTAATTGGACAATCTTGGATAGAACCTTTTGAAAAATCGGGACTTTCTTCAGCAATGATAACTGAAATGCTAAAAATAGGTATGAAAACAGACTTATCGGAAATGATGCAAAAATTAGTAGAGTATATGGAAATTGATATAGATAATATACTAGATAAGATTATGAAAGTATTACCACAAGTAATGTATTCAATAGTAGGTATAGTATTAATATTCTTCGTAATTATAATACTAGTACCAATGCTTGAAGTATATATGGGAAGTTTCTTATTCTCAGCAACGGACCTTTAAAAACAAGAAAGGGTGAAATAATGAAAATTGGAATTGATTTGGGTGGAAGTCATATTGCAGTAGGAATAGTATCACCAGAAGAAAAAATATTAAAAAAGATAGATAAACAAATATCTTTTGTAGATATGGATAAAGAAAATATAAAAATACAAATAAGAGATACAATAGTATCTCTTATTAATAAGATAATAAAAGAGCTTCAAATACCTGTATTTGTAATAGAAGAAATAGGAATAGGAGTTCCAGGAATTGTAGAAAAAAACATTATAAAAAAATGTGAAAAATTTGAAATAAAAGAATATGACTTAGCAAAAGATATAGAAGAATATTATGGAATACCTGTAAAATTAGTAAATGATTCAGAAGCAGCATTGTTAGCAGAAAAGAAATATGGAGCGTTAAAAGATTCAAAAAATGCAGTATTTTTATGTATAGGGACAGGAATTGGTGGAGGAATAATATATGAAGAAAATGTTACTTCATCAGAATGTGGACATATAATCATAAATAGTAGTGGAGATAAATGCCACTGTGGAAATAAAGGATGTTTTGAAACGTATTGCTCGATGAGAGTATTTAAAAACCAAATAATTCAAATTTTTAACTTAGATAAAAACGTAGCACAAGAAGATATACTAAATATATTAAAAAATGAAATAAATCAAAATAATAAAGTTATAAATGAGTATATAAATGAGTATTTAGAAAATTTTTGTATAGGTATAGCCAATATTGTAAATACCATTCATACTGACACAATATGTTTAGGAGGAGGTTTTACATATTTTAAAGATATTCTATATGATAAATTAGTTAAAAAAGTACAAGAATATAATTTTCAGTTTGATGCACCTAAAATTGTATTGTCAAATCTTCAAAATGATGCTGGAATAATAGGATCAATAATTTAATGAAAAATACCTTGAAAGGAGAGATATACCTTTTAAGGTATTTTTTAGTTTGACAAAAAGTGAAAAATATGCTAAAATGAAAAACAGTTGTTACCATATAGTGGTAAAGAAGAGATTTAAATTTATTATAAAAAGATTGATATAAGCGGTGTGAAAAAGTCAATCTAAAAAGATGTAGAAATGAGATTCTAAATAAAATATAAGTATAAAATAAAGAGAAAAGAGAGATAATAAAAAAGAAAAAGTAGAAATTATATATTTCTACGAATTTAATAATTCAAAAAAGAGAGAATATATTAATATAAGTGTATTTTATAATTGGGGTCAAAAATAGTTTTTACATGAGGTGAAACTATTTTTTTGTGTGAAATAATATAAATAAATTTAAATTAAAATAATAGAAAAGGAGATAAATTAATATGGAAGAAGAAAAAAAGGAAAATGTAAAAAATCAGAAAGTAAATAAAACTAAAACAAGAAGACCATATACAAAAAATAATAAAAATGTAGAAGAAAAGGGAATTAAAGAAAGTAAAAGAAAAACAGCTACAGATAAAAGAACAAATTTAAAAAGAAATTATAATAAAAAACAATCTAAATTTGAATTTAAAAAGTCAAATTTAAAAATAATTCCACTAGGTGGACTAGAAGAGATAGGAAACAATATGACAATATTTGAATATGAAGATGAAATTATTGTTGTAGATTGTGGACTAGAATTTCCAACAGATGATATGTTGGGTGTTGACTTAGTTATACCAGATGTAACATATTTAGAAAAAAATAAAGACAAAATAAAAGCATTTGTTATTACTCATGGACATGAGGATCATATAGGTGCAATACCATATGTATTAAAACAAGTTAATGTTCCTATATATGCAACTAAATTAACAATAGGATTAATAAAAAATAAATTAGAAGAACATAAATTACTAAGAAGTACTAAATTACATGAAGTTGAGGCTGGTCAAACTGTAAAATTTGGAAAAATGAGTGTAGAATTTATAAGAAGTTGTCACAGTATTCCAGATTCAGTTATGCTTGCAATTTATACACCAGTAGGAACTATAATGCATACAGGAGATTTCAAAATTGATTACACACCAATTAATAGCGAAATAACAGATTTAAATCGTATTGCAGAAATAGGAAATAAAGGAGTTCTAGCATTATTATCTGATAGTACTAATAGTGAAAGAAAAGGATATACTATGTCAGAAAGTACAGTTGGGCAAGAATTTGATAAATTATTTGTAAATTGTACTAAAAGAATAGTAGTTGCAACATTTGCTTCAAATGTTCATAGAGTGCAACAAATAGTAAATGCTTCTGTAGCAAATGGAAGAAAAATTGCAGTTTGTGGTAGAAGTATGATAAACATGATAGAAACAGCAAGAGCTTTAGGATATATAGATGTACCAGAAAATGTATTTATAGATATAGATATGATAAAGAATTATCCAGATGAACAGTTAGTTATAATAACTACAGGAAGTCAAGGAGAAACAATGTCTGCTTTAACAAGAATGGCAGCAGGTGAACACAAGAAAATAGTAATTACACCAAATGACTTGATAATAATATCTGCAAATCCTATTCCAGGAAATGAAAAATCAGTTTCAAAAGTAATAGATGATTTACTTCAAATAGGTGCAGATGTTGTATATAGTGCATTAGCTGATATTCACGTTTCTGGACATGCTTGTCAAGAAGAACAAAAATTAATCTTTGCATTAACAAAACCAAAGTATTTTATTCCAGTTCATGGTGAATATAGACAATTAATGGCACATAGTGAAACTGCTAAAATGATGGGAGTAGATCCAAAGAATATATTTATGAGTACAAATGGACGTATAATTGAGCTAAACGAAAATGAAGCAAAACAAACAGGAAGCGTACCATGCGGAAAAGTATTAGTTGATGGATATGGAGTAGGAGATGTAGGAAACGTAGTTTTACGTGATAGACAACATTTATCACAAGATGGATTAATAGTAATTGTTATGACAATGGATTCTTCAACTGGTGAAATTGTAGCTGGACCAGATGTTATTTCAAGAGGATTTGTATATGTAAAAGAATCTGAGAACTTAATGGATGAAGTAAAGAAATTTATAAGAGAAGAAGTACAGATGCTAGAAAATAAAGGTGTACGTGATTGGTCAACAATTAAGTCAACATTAAAAGATCATATAAGAGATTATATTTTCCAAAGAACAAAACGTAACCCTATGATACTTCCAATCATTATGTCTTTGTAATGAATTTCAGTGATACAAAGAAAAAAGCTCCAAGTTTTGGAGCTTTTTTTCTGGTTTAGGCCAAAGAATAAATAAGAGAAAGATTAGGATAACCATCTACAAAAATATTGCAGTCAGATAAATCTTTTTTGATAGTTTCTGAAAAGTTGTCAGAAGATATTTCAGAGATAACACTATCAACCCCATCTTTCTTAATTTTTCTTTTAATTGTTCCTAAATCGTACATTGGTATATACCTCCTATGAAGTTTGATAAAATTATTATACTACTAATTTACATAAAAATCAAGTGAAATTGTAAAAAAATGTAAATAAATATAAATAAATATAAAAATAACAAGCAAAGAGATTAAAAAGTGTGTTAATCTCTTGAAGAACATGGAAAAATTTGATATAATTACCAAGAATTTAGAAAAAGGAGAAATAGATATGGATTATAAAGAATTAGCTGACTTAATATTTCCAGATGCAAAAGAAATATCATATTATGAGGAAAAATATCCTGAAAGAAATTTACCAGATGGAGCAATAGTTACTCGTTTTGCACCAAGTCCAACAGGTTTTGTACACTTGGGTTCATTATATCAAGTAGTAATTGCAAAGAAAATGGCAAAGCAAACAAATGGTGTATTTTTCTTAAGAGTTGAAGATACAGATCAAAAAAGAGAAGTAGAAAATGGCGTAACAGGAATTATAGAATCTTTAAGAGATTTTGGATTAACTCCAGATGAAGGAATGACAAGTGAAACAGAAGAAATAGGAAACTATGGTCCATATAAACAATCTTTAAGAAAAGAGATTTACCAAGCATATGCTAAACATTTATTAGAGCAAGGAAAAGCATATCCATGTTTTGCAACTCCAGAAGAATTAGACGAAATGAGAGCAAAACAAGAAGCTGCTAAAGTAAGACCAGGTTATTATGGGGTATGGGCAAAATATAGAAATCTATCTGTAGAAGAAGCTGCAGAGAAAATAAAAAATGGAGATCCATATATCGTTCGTTTAAAATCACCAGGTAGAGAAGATAGAAAAATAAAACATAAAGATGTTATAAAAGGAAATGTAGATTTTCCAGAAAATGATCAAGATATAGTAATAATTAAAGCAGATGGACTTCCTACATATCATTTTGCACATGCAATAGATGACCACTTAATGCATACAACACATGTAATAAGAGGAGATGAGTGGCTATCTTCAGTTCCACTTCATTTACAATTATTTCAAATGCTAGAATTTAAGGCACCAAAATATGCACATATTGCACCAATTATGAAAGAAGATGAAGGTGGAAAACGTAAATTAAGCAAACGTAAAGATCCAGAAGCAGCAGTAAGTTATTATACAGAAATAGGTGTTCCTAAAGAAGCTGTAATAGAATATTTGTTAAACATAGCAAACTCAAGTTTTGAATTATGGAGAAAACAAAATCCAAATGCTAGTATAGATGAATTTGAATTACAATTAAACAAAATGAGTGTAAGTGGAGCACTATTTGACATAGTAAAAATATTAGATATATCAAAAACAGTAATTTCAAAATATAGCAAAGAAGAAATCTACGAAGAAGCTATGAAATGGGCAAAAGTATATAGTAAAGAATTGTTTGATTTACTTCAAAATAAAGAATATGCTTTAAAAGTATTTGGAATAGAAAGAGGAAATGCAAAACCTAGAAAAGATATAGCAAAATGGGAAGATGTTATGGACAACATTTCTTATATGTATGATAGCGAGTTCTATAAAAAAGACCAAGAATATGAATATCAAAAAGTTACAGATAAGGAATTAATTAAAAAAATATTAACATTATATATGGAAAAATATTATAATGAAGCAGATGATAAACAAGCATGGTTTGATAGAATGAAAGACTTATCAGAAGAAATAGGATTTGCAAGAGAAGTAAAAGAATTTAAAGCTAACCCAGAAGCTTATCCAGGACACGTAGGAGATGTAAGTACAGTTATAAGAGTTGCATTAACTTCAAGAAGCAATACTCCAGATATGTATGAAATAATGCAAGTTTTAGGAAAAGAAAGAATTTTCAAAAGATTTGAAAAAGCAATTGAAAATTTAAAATAAAAGATTAATCTCCCCCAAAAGTACCAGGTATATTTGGGGGAGAAATATTATTATTTAGGAAGAGAAAATTATGGAATATAATATAGGAGATATTGTAAGAACTAAAAAGGTACATCCTTGTGGAAGTAAACTATGGGAAATTACAAGAGTAGGTGTAGACTTTAAATTAAAATGTTTAGGTTGTGGTCATGTAATAATAGTAGAAAGACCAAAAGCACTAAAAATGATAACTAAAAAGATAGAAAAAGAAGAATAATTAATTAAACTATTAGGGACGGGCCGA
>ULWF01037172.1_pt1 | contig 29407 bp, 52 predicted proteins | sample 1960081 | NCBI WGS metagenome assembly ULWF01 (sample SAMEA4835805, study PRJEB28245) | human gut metagenome | biome: gut microbiome; material: fecal sample | place: Denmark | collected 2008
AATGCAAGTGCCAAAAAGTAGTATCAAGTATGATATGGGGAAGCCAGTATGATACAATGATGAATTGGATGAAAGGTAATAATATAAATGTTACAAGTAGTAGCCCAACAGATTTATCAATAGGAACTACATCAAAAAATACAACAAGAGTAACAGGTGGAGCAAATAATGGACAAACAGTAAGTAAAGATAAGTTAAGTAATATTTATGATTTATTAGGAAATAGTAGAGAATGGACACAAGAGGCCAGCAATACCAATTACCGAGTTTACAGGGGTGGCCTTTACAATCGTAGCAGTGCACCAAGCTCTCGCGGCAGCTACCTTCCGCCCAATACCGGTTCCTTCAATGGCAGTAGGCTCACACTTTATATAAAGTAGGACTGAACTCTAAAGTCGTGAATTGAAAATTGTAAAAAAATTAGAAAGAAATAGTAAAAATTGAATAAGGAGAAATCCTAACGAAAGAAATTGGAAAAAAGAGAAAATTATAGGAAGTTACAAAAAATTACTAGAAACAGTAATGAAAGTAAAGAAAATAGCTTAAAATACAGGTTTAAGCGAAAATGAAATAAAAAACCTACACAATCAAAAATAGAATTTTAATTGACAAATAATGGAAAATATCATATAATAAAAACATTCGCAATTATGGCAAAGACTTTAAGGAGGAATTTTTATGAGAACAGACGAAAGATGTATGACTATTGTAAAACATGCAAAGCATGATTTACGGAAAGCAAAACCCGGTTCCACAATTCTTCAATTAGAATATGATGGGAGTTCAGTTTTGCAGGTAAGAGTCGATCTTAATCATCATAATGTGAAAATTTTCACAATACACCGCGGAGTTTGCCCAGAATGTGCGGCAGATGTTAAAGAAAATTTAGCTAAGTTGGAAAGAGAGAAAGATATAATCTTTTTGTCAAATTTCTAAATTTCCTAAAAAGGCACCAGTATATGGTGCCCATTTTTATTATATATAGTATTTAAGCTATGATTATAATTTTTCATTTAAATCAGAAATACTTACATCTTTTTCTTCAAAAGTATCTACAAAGCCTACTTTAGCAATATTGTTTGAAGTATTAATTCCTTGAATCCATACAGGTCTACTATTATAAAAAATATCAAATTTTTCATCATTATTTAAAATTGATTTAACACGATTTAATTCCATCACAAAAACCTCCTAAAAAATAATTGTTATATTAAGTATATCCAAAATGAATAACAAGTATTCTTAAATTTAAGCACAATCATTTAATAAAAAAATTAAAAATGCTTGCTTTTTATGGAAAAATATAGTAAAATAAATATGCTTTAAAAGCAATACCTTTTACTTAGCTATAAGATTAGCACCTATTCTTAAGCTCAGTTTTAGGAAAATAAATAAAAATAGGAGGTGTAGTATTAAATGACAAAGGAAAGAAAACAAGAAATCATTAATACTTATAAAAGAGAAGAAAACGACACTGGTTCTCCAGAAGTTCAAATAGCTCTTTTAACAGAAAGAATTAATGAATTAACAGAACATTTAAAAATCCATCAAAAAGACAACCACTCAAGAAGAGGTCTTTTAAAAATGGTTGGAAAAAGAAGAAACCTATTAAACTATCTATCTAAAAAAGATTTACAAAGATATAGAGATATAGTTGAAAAATTAGGATTAAGAAAATAATCTTTTATAAAAGGCCCTATGCTAAATAAAAAGCAAGGGCTTTTTGTAAAACAATAAGCTTAAAATATTTAGGTAAGTAGCTTGTATAATGCACTACAAAATAATGTATTATAGAGGTTACAATCTAAATTTAAGCTTATATAATAAAGGTGCAAAAAAGTAGAAAGGAGCGTATGATTTTATCATACAATAAAAAATATGTTTAAAACTTATGAAACAGAATTAGCAGGTAGAAAACTTGTAATAGAAACAGGAAAAATGGCAGGACTTGCAAATGGAAGTGTATTGGTTAGATATGGAGACACTTGTGTACTTGTAAACGTTACTGCATCAAAAGAACCAAGAGAAGGAATAGATTTCTTCCCATTATCAGTAGATTTTGAAGAAAAACTATATTCAGTTGGAAAAATTCCAGGAAGCTTTATGAAAAGAGAAGGTAAACCAAGCGATAAAGCAATATTAACATCAAGAGCAATAGATAGACCATTAAGACCATTATTCCCAAAAGATTTTAGAAATGATGTATGTGTTGTAGGAACTGTACTTTGTGTTGAACAAGACAATTCACCAGAAGTAGCTGCAATGATAGGTGCAGCAGCAGCACTTGCAATTTCTGATATTCCATTTGGAGGACCCACAGCAGCAGTAAATGTTGGGTTAGTTGATGGACAAATTGTTATAAATCCAACAGAAGCACAAAGGGAGGTTTCAGACTTAACATTAACAGTTGCAGCAACAGAAGAAAAAATAACAATGATAGAAGCTGGAGCAAATGAAGTACCAAATGATGTTATGTTAGAAGCAATAAAAACAGCACATGAAGAAATTAAAAAAATATGTAAATTTATATCAAGTATACAAGCTGAAATTGGAAAACCAAAATTTGAATATAAATCATTTGAAGTAGACCATGATGTATATAACTTTGTAAATGACAATTTCAAAGAAGAAATGAAAGAAAAGGTTCAAGAAGCTGACAAAACAATAAGAGACAAAAATATAGATGAATTAACAGAAAAAATTACAAACGAATATGCATTAAAATTTGGAGAAGAAGAAAAAGATGCTCATAAACAAGACATAGGAGAAGCAATATACAAAGTAGAAAAACAATGTGTTAGAGAATTAATATTTAATGAACATAAAAGGGTAGATGGAAGAGCTTTAGACGAAATAAGACCATTATCATGTGAAGTTGGATTATTACCACGTACACATGGAAGTGCTTTATTTACAAGAGGACAAACACAAGTATTATCAATTGCAACTTTAGGAATGGTATCTGAAGAACAAAAATTAGATGGAATAGACATGGAAGAATCAAAAAGATATATACATCACTATAACTTCCCAAGCTATAGTGTAGGGGAAGCTAGACCATCAAGAGGACCAGGAAGAAGAGAAATAGGACATGGAGCACTTGCTGAAAAAGCATTAGTTCCAGTAATACCATCAAAGGAAGAATTCCCATATGCAATAAGAGTTGTATCTGAAGTATTATCTTCAAATGGATCAACATCACAAGCAAGTATATGTGGAAGTACACTTGCATTAATGGATGCAGGAGTTCCAATAAAAAGACCAGTAGCTGGAATATCTACAGGATTAATTACAAACCCAAATGATGACAATGATTATATAATGTTATTAGACATACAAGGGTTAGAAGATTTCTTTGGAGATATGGACTTTAAAGTTGGAGGAACAGAAAAAGGAATAACAGCAATTCAAGTTGATATTAAATGTGATGGATTAACATATGACATAATAGCAGAAGCATTTGAAAGAACTGAAAAAGCAAGAATGCATATTTTAAATGACGTAATGTTACCAGTTATATCAAAACCAAGAGAAGAAATTTCTAAATATGCACCAAAAATAGTAAATACAACAATTAAAGTAGACAAAATAAAAGATGTAATCGGACCTGGTGGAAAAATGATAAACAAAATCATAGACAAAACAGGCGTTAAAATCGACATAGAAGAAGATGGACAAGTATTTATTTATTCACAAGACAGTGAAAAAGCAAATGAAGCACTAGAAATGATAGAAGACATTGTAAGAGAAGTCGAAGTAGGTGGAATTTATTTAGGAACAGTAACTAAAATAATGGCATTTGGAGCATTTATAGATTTAGGATTTGGAGATAAAGAAGGATTATTACATATTTCAAAAATCTCTAATGAAAGAATAAAAAATGTAGAAGATGTGTTACATGTAGGAGACAAAGTAACTGTAAAAGTAACAGACATTGATGATCAAGGAAGAATAAACTTAACAGCAAAAGGATTAAATTAGACATTGGGACGGGGATTTTGTCTTAAGGTTTTTAGCACTTTTCTATATTTAATCCAAAAACTAATAAAAAAGCATATAATATTAAAATCAAATTTTAGAATTGAAAATAATTGAATTAGAAATTTTTATATTAATTTTATGGAAAGAGTTCATCTCCTGATGGAAGGGCGCCATAAAATTAATTTGAAATTTCTTTGATAATTATTTGAACGATAAAATTTTATTTTAATATTATATGCTTTTTTTATTTTAATATTTGATCAGAAAAGTGCTAAAAACCTTAAGACAAAATCCCGTCCCAATGTATAAATCAGTTGGAAGATTACAGTATAAATCGAGTGTTTCTTTTGTAACGGGATGAATAAAATTTAAGTGATAGCAATGAAGTGCTTGTCTATTTAACAAATCTGATTTTGAGCCATATAAGTCATCACCGTATAAGAGGATGTGAAATGGCAGCCATATGTACCCTTATTTGATGTGTTCTACCGGTTTCTAAACTGCATTTTACAAGACTATATTTATTATATTGCTTTATTACTTCATAGTGAGTAATTGCTTTTTGTCCATCTTTATTAATACATCTTTCAATAATACTATTTTCTTTTCTAGCTATTGGTAAATTTATTGTTCCTGATTTTTCTGTATTTGCAAATTTACCTGAAACAATTGCTATATATTCTTTTTTAAATGATTTATTAAGCATTTGCTTAGACAAACATTCTTGAATGTATTCACATTTTGCAAAGATAACTAAGCCAGATGTGTTTCTATCAAGTCTATTTACAGGTCGAATTTTCTTTTTTAGACCGAATTTTATCAAAATAATATTTTATTCCATTTGATATAGAATCATCGTAATGTAAAGCAGAAGGATGCACTGCATAACCTGCTGGCTTGTCTATAACAAGCATCCACTCATCTTCATAAACAATGTTTAATTTAATATTAAATGGAACAATATTAGAATTTTCCTCTTCAAATTCCATGTTTACAGTTACTATATCATCTATTTTTACATGTTCTCGTGTATCACATATTTTATTGTTTAATTTCACATTTTTTTGATTTATTAATTTTGTAAGTAATCTGGTTGAAATATTAAATTCCATTTTTAATATATCATTTACACTTATATAATTATCATTTTTATTTTTAATATATTTTAATTCCATATTAAAATTATATAACATAATAATTGACAAATCAAGGATTTGATTTTAAATAAGGTATTGCAAAAAAAACGTAATTAGAATATAATAAATTCGAAAATTATGGAAGGACCTTAAAAAATGAGAATAAGATACAAAAAATGGGCAAGGCCAGAGTTAGAAGCAAGTACATTTTATGAAGATGAACCAGAAATGTGGAAGGGAAAATGGAAAGAACATTTTAAAAATCAAGATAATCCAATTCATTTGGAATTAGGATGTGGAAAAGGCCAATTTATATCAAAACTTGCAAGTTCAAACTTGAATATAAATTATATTGCTATAGATTTAGTAGATGCAATGCTAGGTTTAGCCAAAAGAAACATTGAAGAAGAATATTTAAATAAAAACATAGAACCACAAAATGTTATTATTACAAGGTTTGATATAGAAAGAATATTGTTAATATTAGAGGCTAAAGATAACATAGAAAGAATTTACATAAATTTTTGTAATCCTTGGCCAAAAGGAAAACACAGAAAAAAGAGGTTAACACATACAAGACAATTAGAAAAATATAAAGAATTTTTAAGTGTTAATGGAAAAATATATTTTAAAACAGATGATGATGGACTTTTTGAAAGTAGTTTAACATATTTTAAAGAATCAGGTTTTGAAATAGAAAAAATAACTTATGACTTACATAAAGAAGATATTTTTGAAGGAAAAAACATAGAAACTGAACATGAAAAAATGTTCTCTGAGCAAGGAATTAAAATTAAAGCTCTTATTGCAAGAAAAATTTAATTATAAATTAAGTTGGAGGAAACAAATGAAAAGTAAAACTTTGAATATTAAAAGTAATTCGGGCATAACACTAGTGGCACTTGTTGTAACAATTGTAGTGTTGCTTATTTTAGCTACAGTTGCTACATATTCTGGAATAGAAGCAATAGATAACACTAAAATGACAACATTTACAGCAGAACTAAAAATAATGCAAACACATGTAAATGAATTATATGATAAATATACAAATGGCGGAAGTGTTATAGTAGATGAAACAACATATTCTGGAAAACGGTGAAAGTAATGGTGAAAATACAACTTTAGGAATACAAGATTTAGGAGATAGTATAAGTGGCTATGGTGTAATAAAAGATGACATTGAGAAAATTATGGGAAACAATAAAGATGATTTTAAGTTTTATTCTAATGATTTATTACAAAAATTAGGTGTTGAGGGAACTAAACAAGGCTTTTTTGTTAATATAAAACAAAGAAAAGTTATTAGTGAAAAAGGATTAAAGTATAAAAATAAAATGTATTATACTTTAGATGAACTCCCAGATGGGTTTTATAATGTAGAATATGAAGATAAAAATACTGAAAGTCCACAAATAGGTAATATAGAGACTATGTCTTTAGATGCAAATTCATGGAAGTTTATTGTAAGTGATATAAAATATGGAGGCTATGTTAACAAGGGACAAGTTTTTTATAAAAAAGATGGTGCGGAAAATTGGGAGAAAACTGAAAGCGATTATTTTGTAGTTAGTGAGCCTGGAAAATATGATGTAAAAGTTGTTGATGTAGCTGGAAATGAAAGTGAAATACAAAAAAAGGAAACTAATCCTGCCGATTCACCAGAATGCTGGGAAAAAATTTACAATCCAGAACCATTACAATGGTATAGTTATGGAAACTCAAATGTAAATGAACCAAAGTTAAAAGGTAATATGACCCCAATAAGATATATAGGAGTAGTTGCAGAAGGAGCAAATACAACTAATAACTGGGCAAACACAATAACTGCTGATGGAAGCATGTGGGTATGGATCCCAAGATATGCATATAAAATAACCTATTATACAGATAGCAATTATACAACAACTACAACAAATAAAACACAGTATGGGAAAATAGATGTAGCATTTGTAAAATATGAAAATGGTCAAAACATGTTCTTAAATTCAACTGATAGTGGAGAAATAACATCTGATCCAACTGAAGTTGGTGCTGGAACAGAAAAATGGCTAGTACATCCCGCATTTATAAATGATTCATCAAATAATTTTGCAAATGGAGGCTGGGACAGAGAACTTTCTGGAATATGGGTAGGAAAATTTGAAGCAACAGGGACAAAAACAAAAGATTCAGATGGAAATGTAACAGAAGCAACAATATCTGTTATGCCAGGAGTATCTGCATTAATAGATATGAAAATAAAGGACCAATTTAAATATGCAAAATTAGCAACATTTGGAGAGAATATATCAGCAGAAAATTTAGGAAGCCATATGGCAAAAAATAGTGAATGGGGAGCAACAGTATATTTAGCATATAGTAAATATGGTACAAATGGATATGATGTAGGAAAAAATAGCTCAAGTAGTAATTATACTGGAGGAACAAACACACAAACAAATATATATAGTACAAATTACGGACAAAGTACAACCAATAATCCTTATGGAGTATATGACTTAAGAGGTGGTTCTTGGGAATATGTAGCATCATATGTAAATTATGGAAGTAGCTCTTCTGATTTAACTAATGGAGGAACGACATCAGGAGATTTATATGGAAGTGGAGATGAACAATCTACAAGTACCAAATATAAAACAGTATATACAGCATCAGGAACATCAGAAAGCGATAGTTATAATCTTCTATCAACAGGTAACACTATCAAAAAAGGTGATGCAATATTTGAAACATCAACAAGTTATACAGGTATTACTTCATGGAATAATGGCACAGGAAATAAAGTGCTTTCTTACTTCCCTAACACTAGTTATCCTTTTTTTCTACGTGGAGACCATTTCAATAATACTGGAACAGGTATGTTTGCTTTCTATTACTATGCAGGTATTTCTTACATAGGTGGTTCATTTCGCATGATCCTTTGTTCATAGTACTAGAAATAAATAATTTAATAGATTAATCTATTGCAATTCTAGATAAAACATGTTAATATAATAGCATATTTTATCTAGAATTTTTATTTCAAATTTTTTAAATCAAAACAACTTATGTATAAACATAAAAATAATTTTTATTCAAAAAGAAGTTATCGTAAAAGGTAATGGTAATTTAAATCTTTAAATTAGGAGGTATAAGCAATGGAAGAAAAAATATTAGAACTTTTATTAGATATACAAGCCAGGTTAGGGAGACTAGAAGAAAAAGTAGATAGTCTGGAAGTAAGAATGGAAAAATTAGAAGTTAGGATGGAAAAACTGGAAGAAAGAATGGATGCATTAGAAGCTAGGATGGAAAAACTAGAAGAAAGAATGGATTCATTAGAAATTAGGATGGAAAAACTAGAAGAAAGAATGAATGTATTAGAAATTAGAATGGACAGGCTAGAAGAAAGAATAGATGCATTAGAAATTAGAATGGAAAGACTAGAAGAAAGAATAGATGCATTAGAAATTAGGATGGGCAAACTGGAAGAAAGAATGGAAACATTAGAAATTAGAATGGACAAACTAGAAGAAAGAATGGATTTATTAGAAACTAGGATGGACAAACTAGAAGAAAGAATGGATTTATTAGAAGCTAGGATGGACAAATTAGAAGAAAACATGGATTCATTAGAAAACAGAGAATACAAATCAGAAGACAGGCTAGACAAAACAGAAGAACAAAGAAGAATTGACTCAAACAACATAGCACAAATACTATATTTACAAGCAGAAATGTTAAAAATATTAAAAGACAATCTAAATATGCAAATAAGAGCATAAAGAAAAAACAATAAAAACGAAATAAAAATAAAATGATAAAATAAAACACTATAAAGTTAAATATAAAACAACTTGTTTATATTTTAAAGTTATAGTGTTTTTTTATGTATTATTCCTTTACTTTTTCCATAAATTACTATATAATATACAAGTAAAATTATAAAAAAGGAGAAATTAGAAATGCAAGAAAATCAAAACAACAATAATGAAGTAGAAGAATTAGATTTAAATCATTTAATGCAAATAAGAAGAGATAAATTAAAAGACTTACAAGAACAAGGAAAAAATCCATTTGAAATAACAAAATTTAATAGAACAAACACAGCAGGAGAAATAAAATCCAATTATGAAAAATTTGAAGAAAAGGATGTAACAGTAACAGGAAGAATAATTGCCAAAAGAATAATGGGAAAAGCATCATTTTGTACAATACAAGATAGCGATGAAAAAATACAAAGCTATGTAAGTATAAACGATTTAGGAGAAGAAAGTTACAAATTATTTAAAACATATGACATTGGTGATATAATTGGAATTACTGGATTTGTATTTAAAACAAGAACAGAGGAAATATCAGTACATGCAAAAGAGGTAACATTACTTTCAAAATCATTAAGACCATTACCTGAAAAATTCCATGGTTTAAAGGATCCAGACTTACGTTATAGACAAAGATATGTAGATTTAATAGTAAACCCTGAGGTAAAAAAGAGTTTTGAAACAAGAAGCAAAATAATAAGAACAATAAGAAACATATTAGATGAAAAAGGTTATTTGGAAGTTGAAACACCTATATTAAATACAATATCAGGTGGAGCAACAGCAAGACCATTTATAACACACCATAATGCATTAGATATACCAATGTATTTAAGAATAGCATTAGAACTTAACCTAAAAAGATTAATAGTAGGTGGTATGGACAAGGTATACGAAATGGGTAGAGTATTTAGAAATGAAGGAATGGACATAAGACATAACCCAGAATTTACAGAATTAGAATTATATGCTGCATACCAAGATTATAATGATATGATGAATATAACAGAAGAAATATTTACAAGATGCAGTATTGAAGTTTTAGGAACAACAAAAGTAACATATCAAGGAAATGAAATAGACTTAGCACCAGGTTGGAAAAGAATAACAATGATAGACTCAATAAAAGAAGCATGTGGAATAGACTTTAACCAAATAGAAACTAACGAAGAAGCTGTTGCACTTGCAAAAGAAAAAGGAATAGAAATACCAGACGAAACAAAGCAAACAAGAGGAGATGTTATTAGTTTATTTTTTGATGAATATGTAGAAAAAACATTAATTCAACCAACATTCATATATGATTATCCAGTAGAAATATCACCACTTGCAAAAAGAAAAGCATCAGATCCACGTTTAACAGAAAGGTTTGAAGTATTTATTGGAGGACGTGAATATGGAAATGCATTTTCAGAGCTAAATGACCCAATAGATCAATATGAAAGATTTAAAAAACAAGTAGAAGCTAGAGAAGCAGGAGATGAAGAGGCTGGAATGATGGATGAAGACTTTATTCAAGCATTAGAATATGGAATGCCTCCAACAGGCGGACTTGGAATAGGAGTAGACAGATTAATAATGTTATTAACAGATTCTGCATCAATCAGAGATGTATTGCTATTCCCAACAATGAAACCTTTAAATTAATAAATAGAAGTAAGGGGATGTATATCCCCTTTTAAATTAATAAGGAGAAAATATTTATGTTTAATTTTTCATTTGACAAAAGAATAATATATGTAATTTTAGGCTTAATGGTAATAAGGACAATATATCAATATGCAACTGTAGAAGGTGCTTTACTAGCATTGGTATTAACAATACCAGGAGTATTAATAGCGATTACATTTCATGAATTTGCACATGCATTTGCAGCAGACAAATTAGGAGATGATACCCCAAGAAGAGAAGGAAGACTAAGCTTAAATCCCTTTGATCATTTAGACCCAATTGGTTCATTATTGCTACTTGTTGCTGGGTTTGGATGGGGAAAACCAGTACATGTAAATCCAAGAAATTATTCAAGAAAAATATCTATGGAAAAAGGAGAAGCAATAGTATCATTTGCAGGACCATTGATGAATTTTTTACTTGCAATTATTTTTACAATTATTACTTGTATAACATTAAAAACTACAAATTCTTCAATAGTGTTTATAGGAAATCAAATGGGATTAATGGTAACAGACCAAACAATAAAAATAGTATTACAAATATTAATATCAATTATAACCATAAACTTGGGATTGGGATTATTTAACCTAATACCTTTACCACCACTTGATGGATCAAAAATAATAATGCCATTTTTGCCATTAAAAGCAAAACAATTTTTCATAAACAATGAGCAAATATTTTATATAATTTTTGTTGTAATATGGATAACTGGACTTGCAGGAGTTATAATTTCACCAATTTTAGATGTAGTTGGAACAGGAATATTAAAGCTTGGTTTATCAGCATTTGGACTTCCTATTATAAATTATTAAATGTAATAAAATGTTGCAAAAGGAGGAAAATTTAGCAGCCAAAAGCTAAAAAATATTATAAAATATGGAAAAAGATATAATAACACTTGGAATAGAATCAAGCTGTGATGAAACAGCAGCAAGCATTGTAAAAAATGGAAGAATTATTCTTTCAAACATAGTAGATACACAAATACCAATACATGAAAAATATGGAGGAGTTGTACCGGAAATAGCCTCAAGAAATCATATAGAAGCAATTTCCCGAGTCGTAGAAAAAGCACTGGAAGAGGCAAAATTAGATTTTAACGATATAGATGCAATTACTCCTACATATGGACCAGGATTAGTTGGTGCACTATTAGTAGGACTATCTTATGCTAAAGCATTAAGTTTTGCAATAAATAAACCGCTAGTTGGTGTAAATCATATTCAAGGGCATATTGCGGCAAATTATATTACACACCAAGAATTAAAACCACCATTTTTATGTATGATGATGTCTGGTGGAAATACACAAATAGTGCATGTTAAAGATTATACAAAATTTGAAGTTTTAGGGAAAACAAGAGATGATGCAATAGGGGAGGCATTTGATAAAGTTGCAAGAGTAGTAGGACTTGGCTATCCTGGTGGACCTAAAGTAGACAAACTAGCAAAAGACCGGAAAACCTTCATTTGAATTACCAAAAACACATTTTGAAAATTTAGATTTTAGCTTTAGTGGAATAAAAACAGCAGTTATAAATTTAAACCACAAAACACCAAATATAAACAAAGCGGATTTATGTTCAAGTTTTGAAAAAGCTGTTACAGAGGTATTAATTGAAAACATCCAAAAAGCAATAAAGCAAACTAATTCAAAAGCAGTAGTTTTAGCAGGGGGAGTTTCTGCAAATTCTTATATAAGAAATGAATTTTTAAAACTTGAAGAACAAAATATAAAAATATATATGCCAGACTTAAAATTATGTACAGACAATGCAGCAATGATAGCATCAGCAGGATATTATAATTTTATAGAAGGAAAAAGGGACGAGTTAAATTTAAATGCAATACCAAATTTAAAATTAGGTAACTAATCTAAAAAGCAAAAAAATAATAAGGTAGACAAATGTTATAAGTAAATAAAAAAATAACAAATTATTTTTATTAATAAAGGTATGATTTAGATAGTAAATAATAAAAAGAAAGGAGAATTTATGGCAATATATACAATTGGGGATTTACACTTAGCATTTAAAGAAAATAAGCCAATGGACATCTTTGGGGAAAACTGGAAAAATCATGAAAAAAAAATAAAACAAAGCTGGGTAAAACAAGTAACAAATGACGATTTAGTTGTATTACCAGGTGATTTTTCATGGGCAATGCACTTAGAGGACACAGATATGGACTTTGAGTATTTAAATAGCATGCCAGGAAAAAAACTAATGCTAAAAGGAAACCACGACTATTGGTGGGGGACACTTTCTAAAATGAGAAAATACTTACAAGAAAATAATTATAACAACATAGACTTTGTATATAACAACAGCTATAAATTTGAAAATTACATAATAGCAGGAACAAGAGGATGGAACATAACAGAAGACGAAGAAGATAAAAAAATATACAATAGAGAAATACAAAGATTAGAATTATCACTAAAAGATGCAATACAAAAAAAGCATAACCAAGAAGAAATAATAGTATTTATGCATTATCCGCCAATAACAAATACAAATATAGCAAAAAATAAGGAAACAGAATTCATAAAATTAATGCAAAAATATGACATAAAAAGATGTTATTATGGGCATTTACATGGCAGCTCAATAAAGGACGCAGTAGAAGGTCAATATTTTGGAATTAACTTTAAATTAGTAAGCTGTGATGGACTAAATTTTGAAGTATTAAATATCACGAAAATTGCCAACGGTGCCAACGGTTCCGGGTTTAATTGGCAATAAATTGCCAAACAAACCCGGAACCGTTGGCAATTTTTTTATAGGAGAAAAAATGGTTGAATTAGATAAAGATGTAAAATATATAAAAGGAGTGGGACCTAATAGGGTTCAACTATTAAATAAGTTAAATATAAACACATTAGAAGATTTAATTACTTATTTTCCAAGAACTTATGAAGATAGAAGTATACCAAAAAAAATATATGAATGCATAGATGGTGAGGAAGGATTAATTGAGGCCATGGTTGCAAGTAGAATGCAAGAAATTCGTATGCATGGAAAAACAATGTATAAATTACTTATACGTGATGACACAGGGATGGCAACTGCAACATGGTTTAACCAAAGTTATTTGAAAAATAAGTTTGAGGTTGGAAAAAAATATAAATTTTATGGGAAAATAAATAATTCATTTGGAAAAGTTATTATAAATTCGCCGGTATTTGATGAGGAAGGAAAAGATGCAAATACAGGTAAAATAATTCCTATATATCCTCTTACATACAATTTATCACAAAATGTTTTAAGAAAAATAATGGAAAATGGAATTAATACAGTGAATGGAAATTTAGATGAGACATTGCCAGAATACTTAATTCAGGAATATAAGTTATTAGATATTAATTCTGCAATAAAACAAATACATTTTCCAAAAGATTTTGAAGAATTTAAAAAGGCAAGACAAAGACTTGTTTTTGAAGAATTATTAACGACGCAATTGGCTCTTTTACAATTGAAAAATAATTATACAAACAATGAAAAAGGAATTGCATTTAATAAAGAAGTAAAAATATCAGAATTTATTAATACTTTGCCATTTAAATTAACAAAAGCTCAGCTAAGAGTTATAGAAGAAATAGATAATAATATGGAATCAGATAAGCCGATGAATAGACTTTTGCAAGGTGATGTTGGATCAGGAAAAACGGTAGTTTCTATGGTTGCCGCATACAAAGCAGTAAAATCTCGGTTATCAAGCAGCAATTATGGCGCCAACTGCTATTTTAGCAACACAACATTTAGAAAATTATAAAAAAATGTTTAATCAATTTGGAATAAAGTGTGAGCTATTAATATCAGCAATTACAAAGAAGAAAAAACAAGAACTATTAGAAAGACTTGAAAGCGGAGAAATAGATATTCTTATTGGAACACATGCTATCATAGAAGAAAATGTAAAATTTAAGAATTTAGGACTTGTAGTAACAGATGAGCAGCATAGATTTGGTGTAAAACAAAGAACAAAAATTGTTGAGAAAGGGCAAAATCCAGATGTATTAGTAATGACAGCAACACCTATTCCAAGAACACTTGCACTTATTTTATATGGAGATTTAGACATATCTATAATTGATGAATTGCCACCAAATAGAAAAAAAATAGACACATTTGCTGTAAAAAAAGGACTGGAAGAAAGAGTTAATAACTTTGTAAAAAAACAAATTAATGAAGGAAGACAGTGCTATATTGTTTGTCCATTGGTAGAAGAGTCTGAAGAAATGGATTTAAAATCTGTTATTGAATTATATAATACATGCAAAGAAGATACATTTAAAGAATATAAAGTAGAATATATTCATGGTAAAATGAAACCTAAAGAAAAAGACGAAATAATGGAAAAATTCAAAAATGGAAAAATTGATATTTTAATTTCAACAACTGTAATAGAGGTTGGAGTTGATGTACCAAATGCAAGTATTATGGTTGTAGAAGATAGCCAAAGATTTGGGCTTGCACAGCTTCATCAACTTCGTGGTAGAGTTGGAAGAGGAAAATATCAATCATATTGTATTTTAAAATATTCTGGGAATGGAAAAACTATAAGAGAAAGAATGCAAGTTATGTGTAGCACCAACGATGGATTTGTAATATCACAAAAGGATTTAGAACTTCGTGGTTCCGGTGATTTTTTTGGAACAATGCAACATGGAATTCCAGAATTTAAAATTGCAAATCTTTTTGAAGATATGCCTACTCTAAAGGCAATTCAAAGTATAGCTATGAAAATAATTTTGGATGATCCTAAACTTGAAAAAGAAAAGAATAGATTACTTTATAATTTAATAAAAGATAAATTTTTGAAAAGAATTGAAATATAAAATATTGACTTTTACTTTAAACAATATTAAAATGTGTTCATAAATATAAAAAAGGATGTAGAAAATATGTTACAGATAATATTAAAAATAATTGGGGTACTAATTATACTTGCAGGTGTGATATTAGTTTATGATAGTAGGTTAATAACAAAGAAGTTTTTTGGCTTTGGGGATCAAAACGAGGCAACAATTGGAATGAAATTGATTGGATTTATTATTGCAATTATTGGTGCAATTGTTATTTTTGCTGTAAATAGATTATAATTTTAAATTTTTACAAAATTTTATAATTAAATTACAATAAATATATTGACATTTTGTTTATATATGTGTTAATATATTTATTGTTAAATATATGCGGATGTGGCGGAACTGGTAGACGCGCTGGTCTTAGGAACCAGTGCCAACGGCGTGGGGGTTCGAGTCCCTTCATCCGCACCAATACAGAAAAAGAGAGATTTTAATCTCTCTTTTTTTATATGCATTTAATGCAATTTTAATGCAACCCAATTTTATTTTCTTCAAAATAAGATAATAACTTATCATCTTCAGAGTCTTCAAATTTGTCGAATACACTGGCATATGTATCCAAAGTAGTCTGTATATTTTTATGACCTAATTTTTTTTGTAATACTTTTATATTCATTCCAGCTTCAATACAACGAGTTGCATATGTATGTCTTAACGTATGTGGATGAATATGATTAGTAATGCAATTAGTTGCATTAAAATTATTTAAAAAAGTATGTGTACTTCTAGGAGTAATATCAGGGAATAGTAGAGTGCTATTTTTAGGTATATAATTTAATATTTCTTTAATAATATTATTAATAGGTATTTCTCTTTGAGATTTTTTTGTTTTTACTTTTTCTCCCAGAATAACTTTACCATAATCATCTCTTGTTAATGATTGATGTATTGTAATTGAATCCTTATTAATACAATTCCATTTTAATGCAAGAACTTCTCCAATTCTCATTCCAGTAAATAGCATTAATAAGATTATGGGTTTATATAGTGTTGTTTCATTTGATAATGAAGATATAAGCTTTTTTTCTTCATCTATGGTTAATGCTTCAACTTTTGAACTTTCTTTATTGGATTTTGGTTTTCGTGCTTCTTCATAAGTAATAGGATTTTTAATAATTATATTTCTTTCAACTGCTCTTTTAAAAGCTTGTCCTAATAATTGATATATTTTTTTTAAAGTTGAGTCAGCATAATTGGTATTATCATTTAAAAAATTTTTTATATTTTTAGCAGTAACTTTTTGAATAGGCATATTTCCTAATGAACTGTTTTCTATAATTTTTAATGTATATTTAGCACGATTATATGTGCTAGAAGAATTTTGATTAGATTTTCTTTTATCTTCAACAATTTCTTTACATAATTCATAAACGGTTATCTCTGATTTATCAATATAAATATCGTCTTGAACATCAGCAATAGCTCTAGTCATCTTCTCTTTAACTTCTTTTCTAGTATTACCATAAACAGATTTACGATTTAATTTTCCATCTGATTTTCTACCAGCAGTAAATTGACCAACCCATTTATTTAATTTTTCACTATAATATATAGTTCCTTCGCCATTTCCACGCTTTGCCATAGTTACCTCCTTAAAAAATAAGATAAGTATATTTCAACTTATCCTTAGTATATATATCCATATTTGCCTTCATAAAATTTAAGAGCTTTTTTCATATATTCAATTGTAACCTCAAAATAATCTGCTAAACTATAAACTGTATTAATTCCGATTTTTAATGGCTAATTTTAGATTCTCAAAAGGAATTAATATATAATAGCTCCATTTCTTAGCTCTATATTCCTGCTTGTTTATCAAAGTTGTGTCAGTACAGTTAATAGAATATGTTGCATCTTGATAATAGTGTCCTAATTCTTCTGATAAAGTTTCTTTTTCAATATATGAGTTATCTATACTTGTATAATTTAATACAATTGCATTTATCTTATCTATATTTATAAAACAACCGTAAGCATCCTCTATATAGTAATCATATATTTTTATATGTTCTTTTTCTGCTAAATCATATAAATTATTTAGATTCATTCTTTTTATCTCCAACATTTTTTTTATTATCTTTCATAATTACTTCTAATAAACCTTTTATTTGTTGTTTTTGAGTTTCACTAGGTGGGTTGTAATCTTTCATATTAAACCCGATTTTGGCTAGTCCTAGTGGGTCGGATTCTTCTGGATTCCTGATATCAGATTTTCCAAGAATGTAATCGATACTACAATTGAATATTTCGGCAAGCTTGACAAGAACTTCTAAACTTGGTTTTCGAGTTTCACTTTCATATAAACCAATTACACTTTTTGAACTTTCTAATCTATTTGCTAAATCTTGTTGAGTAAGATTAAATTCTTCTCTTAAGATTTTTATTCTGTTCATATTATCACTTCCTAACAGAAAATATTATAGCATACTTAAAGTATACTTTTCAATATTTTTTTAAAAAAAGTTTTCTTAGAGTAGATAAGATTTCAAAGATTTATAAGAAAAAAGCAGAAAAAAATTTTAAAAAATACTTGACAGTCTACTAAAAGTAGTGTATACTTTCAGCAGACAAGGAGGGGAGAGAGAATGAAAAGAGAAAAATTACAAGAATTTAGGCAGAAACATAAATTAACACAAGAACAAATGGCAAAACAATTAGAAATAACGGTTTCACATTATAAAGCAATTGAATACGGACAAAGAAATCCAAGTTTCGAATTGATGGAAAGACTAAAAGATTGTTTTCCTAAAATGAATATAGATAAAATTTTTTTGTCTTAAAAGTCTACTTTTAGAATACAATAAATAAATTTCAAAAACTATTGACAAATAAAAAATTCGTTTTTAGAAAATAAAAAAATTAATTATAAAATGCAAGAGAAGAGAGGAAGTGAAGAAATGAAAGAAAAGAAATCAATAAAAACATATGAAGAATTACCAGAAACAATAACACCATTAGATTATGCAGAATGGAGAGGAATTGGAGAAAATAAAGCAAGGGAAATATTTAACAGAGATGATTTTCCAAGAATAAAAGGAACTGGTGTAAAACAAATTGCAGATAAAAGAGCTGTATTTTTATATGATTTAGGACTTGAAAATGATGAAAAGCAAAATGCACTTAAGGAACTGGCTAGACAAATAATTTAAGAAAGGAAGTGAAAACAAATGAATGAAACAAAAATATTAGAGTTTTTTGAAGGTTCAATGTGCTTTTTAAAAAAAGAAAATGCATCAAAATTAGCTAACATTGTAAACGAATTAGATAAATTAACTTATAATGATGCATTAAACTTGTTAGAAAATGCAAAGTTTGTACTTAACAATTCTAAGATTAGTTTGTGTTAGGCAAAGTTTTTTTAATAATTTTTTTGGCTTGTAAATAATAGGTTAATAAATCAGAGACCATTAGGTTAAAACCATTAGTATTTAATCTGTACTTATCGGTATTAAATTGAATTTGATATTTAGCAGAAGTTAATGCTAAATCATGTATCTCATTATCAGACATAATAATCACCACCTTTCGACAAAATTATAACATAGGTGGAAAATAAATCAAAGGAGGAAAACAAATGGAAACAACAAGACCAAGAGGGACAGATAATGCAAAAGTAATAAAAGTTATACAAACAAAATCTTTAATTGGGAGAGGAACACAAAAAGACCCAGCAAGATATATTTATCAATACTGGGATTTTAAAGGAAATTTATTAGCAAGTCATGACACATTAAATAATGCTATTGATTAGAAGATTTCTTTTGAGACATTTTATTATCAGCAATATCAGTAATATCTGATAACAGTAATTCTTCATCATGACGAGCAATATACCATTTATCAATTAGCAATTCGATAAGCTTTATTAATTTTTCTGCTTCACCAGAGTCAACATCAACAATGATATTTATATCACTTTCCATGTGTGCACCAATGTTGCCTATTTTTCGTATAGAATCAATTGCTTTCCATTGAGAAGGGGTAACTTTATTCTGTAATTCATTAATAGCATCAGCAAGTTTAGATTTTTTAATATTCCAAAAATCTCTAATCATACCTTGCAGACATCTACGAGAAAGAGTTGCAGAAGCTTTTGGACTCAAATTCACTATTGAATAGGCTTCTTCGTAATCATCACGAATTGCCTTTGGAATATAATCAGGATATTGTTTAGCAGAAGATGTTGGGTTTACTAATACACGAAATGGTTTTTTAAATCCTTTACCCAAACTTGATGCGATAACACTGATATTTTCACATTCAGGACATTTATACATATCTATTGATATACAATCAGTAGTAGTGAAGTAACCACCACCATTCATATTGAAACCATGACCTATCTCATGAGAAAAAGAAGGGTAACTAACATGATGAGTATCATCTGTAACAGGCAATGTTATTCCACAAAATGGACAATTATAACTAGACATAAAAATACACCTCACTTTCGAGGGTATTATACAATAATTTACAAAATTTTACAAGAAAGGAGTGAAGAGAGATGTTAACTAAAAAAGATAGAAAGATATTAAATCAAAAATCAATGATACATAACAGAGATATCTTAATAAAAGATATGGAAGAACAAGTAAAGGTATTACATAAAGAGAATAAAGACTTAAGATTTGAAATCGAAGAACAAAGGGACTTAATAAGCAGAATTGAAAGACTAGTAAATTCAAATAAATACAACAATGAAAAAGCTATTTTAAGTAAAATAAAAGAACTAATTTCAGACCACCAATCACAAAATTAGTTCAAAATAAGAACTTATATAAATTCATATCTATTTTAGTATATCACTAAATATTAGATATGTCAAAGGAGAATTAAAATGAAATGTTATAGAAATATAACTACTGATGAAGTAGTTTATAAAGAAGAAGCAGAAAGATATGTACTTAATAGATTGGGAATAACTGTAACACCAAAAGGCAAAAATGGAGAAATGACACAAGAACAAATAGAAAATATAGAAAGTACAATTGATTGGTTTTTCAGTGGAAATTGGATTGAAGAAGAAATAAAGGAAGTAGAAGAACCAAGTGTATTTGAATTAATTAATGAGGAGTGTGTGTTAGAAGATGGAGTATAAAGATATTGAAAAAGTAAATGCAGAAATAAAAAAGACAGATATAAAAGGGAAAAAATATGCAGAGGTAAGCGAAAGAATATTAGCTTTTAGAAAATTAAATCCAAATGGAAGAATTATAACGGAAATTATAGATAAAACAGAAAATGATGTGACAGTAAAAGCTATGATATATGATGAAAATGAAAAAGAATTGGCAACAGGCTATGCAAGTGAAGTAAAAAAAGGGCTAGTAAATTCAATATCAATGTTAGAAAATTGTGAAACATCAGCGATAGGAAGAGCTTTAGGATTTTGTGGATTAGGAATTGATAATGGAATAGCAAGTGGCCAAGATATGGAAAAAGTAGAGCAATTTAAACAGAAAAATAAAAAAGAAGAAATATATAACAATATGTATATAAGCTATGAAGAAGCAATGAAAATAGTAAAAGTAGCAATAAATGATTTGTGCAGAAAACAGGGAGTGGTTGTAACTGATTTATCTTTAAAAATAAATCAAGAAATATGGTGCAGTTTAGAAGAGTTAAATTTACGCCAATTAAAAAGATTAGAATTAGAATTAAGCAAAATAAATAACCAGTCACATAAATGGCATGAATTATATAATCAAAATTCAAAAATTAAAATAGTTGTTCCGGAAAATCAAGAGGTAGTTTATAAATCTAGCCATTATATGTTTGGGCATGAAGCATTAAAACAAGCAGGTGATGATGAACTATTAAAAGGACAAATAATTGATAGTTATTTAGAGTTAGGAACTGATTTAACAAAAGTCTTTGAGTAGGTGATTATATGGTAGGAACAAGTAATAAAATAATAACTTATTTATTAGAACAAGCGAGGGACAAGCAATTTGAATTAAAAGAATATAAGAAAAAAAGAAGTTTGGACAGTAACGCTTATTGCTGGGTACTATGTGACAAGATAGCAAAAGAATTAAGCAAAGATGGAACAATTATAACAAAAGAAAAGATATATCAAGATGGAATATTACAAATTGGAACATTTGAACCAATGATAGTTGAAGAAAAAGCATTTGAAAATTTTAAAAGAATATGGCAAAAACAAGGACTTGGATTTTTAGTTCAAGAAGTAAGCAGAAAAGATAAATGCGTAAAAGTACATTGCTATTATGGAAGTTCAACTTATAACAGCAAAGAGATGAGTTTGTTAATAAATTTATTAGTTGAATTAGCAGAAAGTTTGGATATAGAAACAAAAAGTAAAAGTGAAATAGATTCACTATTAAGGAGTTGGAAAAATGAATAATTTTTGGAATTTTTTAGAATTATTAGTTTTGGCTTTTATATGCGTATCACCATTTATTTTTCTCATAATTTTGGCGGTGATAACTTAAAAATGAGCAAAAGAAGTAAAGCTTGTGAAATATCGCAGAAAGTTAAAGAAAAAGTATGGAACAGAGATAATCATAAATGTATTTATTGTGAAAGATATGTTCCAAAAACTTGTGCAAATGCACATTTTATAAAAAGAAGTCAACGGAGGATTAGGCATAGAAGAAAATATAGTTACATTATGTCCAGAATGCCATTATCAAGAAGATTTTGGACAAGATACTAAATTATACGAAGATTACATAGAAAACTATTTAAAAGGCATTTATGGAACGAATTGGAACAAGGAAAAATTAATTTATAAAAAATATTAGGAGGAAAAAAAATGAAAAAAGAAGTTAAAAATTGTTTAACATGGCTAGTTAATAAAATAGTAGAGACAATAATTTATGATTGGAGTAATGAACTAAAAATAGAAAATAATAAAAAAAGTTTCAAAACATTTTATGAAGAAATAAAAAAACATATAGATTTTACCAAAATAACAGTTGAAGAAGCAAAAGAATTAAGATTCCAAAAATGGGATGAAGAACAACCTAATTTATGGCTATTTCCTTTATGGTTAGTACCTGTAATTCCAGAAGGTTTAGAAGTTACAAGCATTAATGGAAATAAATATAAATATGAGAAAGATAAAGCAGACAATGATATTAGATTTGGTTGTGTTGCATATGGAATAGAAATAAAAGATTAGACAACAGGGATAAGACAAAATAAAGTTTTATCCCTTATATTGCACGAAAGGAGAAAGAGAATGAAAGACCCAGCATTTTTATTTTATAGTAGTGATTTCTTATCTGGGACGATGTTAATGACAGATGAAGAAATAGGGCAATATATAAAGTTACTATGTTTACAACATCAAAAAGGACACCTAAAAGAAAAAGATATGTTAAACATATGTAAAACATATAATGAAGATATTTTCTCCAAATTCAAAAAAGATGAAGAAGGTAATTACTATAATGAAAGATTAGAATATGAAGCAAATAAAAGAAAAGCATATTCTGAAAGCAGAAAAAATAACAGAAAGAAAAAAGAAGAAAAAAAGACATATGAAAAAGATATGAAAAACATATGTAATTCATATGAAAAACATATGGAAAATATAAATGAAAATATAAATAAAGATAATAGAAAAAAGGGTTCTAAGGGGAAGAAGGAAGAAGGAAAAATACACTTTGCGGAATTTGTATCTATGACCAATGCTGAATATGAAAAGTTAGTAAGCACTTATGGAAAAGAATTTGCAGACCAATGTATTACAGCCTTAGATAATTACAAAGGCTCAAGTGGAAAAACATATAAAAGTGATTATAGAGCTATTTTAAGTTGGGTAATTGAAAAGATGAAAGAAAAAACACAAAAAGCAAGAGGAAAAAGTAATTATGAGCAAAGAGAATATAAAAACTTAGATTTTTTATACAGTAATTTGAATTAAAGGAAGTGATAAACAAATGAATACAATAACATTTAAAACAAGACAAATGAGTTTTAATGACATACAAGATAAAACAAAAATAAGATATATACAAATTTTAAATAGATTAGACAAGCCTAAAACGGCAAAGGAATTAGCAGTAGAATTATTTGATTTAGGATTTATACCAAGCACAGAAAGAAATTATACAGCACCAAGATTAACAGAATTAGAAAAAATGGGATATGTAAAAGCAGTAGATAAAAAGAAATGCGAATATACAGGAAAAACAGTAGCAGTATATGAAAGAACACAAGCAGGATTTGAAGTAATAAATTATCAGCATATTCCACATATTTGAGGAGATGATTGAATGATTGAAGAATGGAAAGATGCGATTAACTATAATGGATTGTATCAGGTTAGTAATTTAGGAAGAATAAGAAATACAAAGGAAAAAATAATTAAACAATATAAAGATCATAAAGGATATTTAATAACTCAACTTACTAATGGAAAAACTTCAAAAACTATTAGAGTACATAGGTTGATTGCAATGACTTTTATACCTAATATTAAAAATAAGGCACAAGTAAACCACATAAATTGTAATAAAGCAGACAATAGAATTGAAAATTTAGAATGGGTTACTAATAATGAAAATAAAATACATGCAAAACAACATGGTCTATGCAAATCATCAATTAAAGGTGAAAAAAACAAGAGAGCAAAAAGGGTTAATCAATATAATTTAGATGGAAAGCTAGTAAGAAAATGGAATTGCATGAATGATATAGCAAGAAGTTTTAATATTAAAACGGTATCAAATATATCAGCCTGTTGCAAACATAAAAAAATCGTAGACAAAAATGGTAAAACTTATTATTGTAGAACTGCTTATGGATACAAATGGGAATATGAGAAAGAGGCCTAGCCTATGAAACAAGTAGAAAAGAACACAATATGCTATTACTGTCTGGGGTGTAATAAACAAGAAAACGAAGATTATAAGCCAGTAATAAGATGCAAAGGCTTTATACAAGGAAAAGAAAAATGGCAAGAAAAGTTAAGAGAGGAGCTAAAGAAAAGTGAACAAATACAGAAATAAAAAAGTAATAGTAGATGACTACATCTTTGATAGTATCCAAGAAAGTAGAAGATACAAAGAACTAAAGCTATTACTAAAAGCAGGAGAAATAAGTAACTTAGAATTACAACCAAGATTTTTATTACAAGATAGTTTTAAGAAAAATGGCAAAACATACAAGAAGATACAATACATAGCGGATTTTAAGTACATAGAAAATGGTAAAACAATAGTGGAAGATGTAAAAGGAATGCAGACAGATGTATTCAAATTAAAACATAAAATATTTGAGAAGGTTTATCCTAATTTGGAATTAAGAATAATTAAATAGTAAAAGGAGATGGAAAAAATGCTATTAGGAATATTTATAGGAGCAATATTAGGAGTAATGACAATGTGTTTAGTATTTTGTGCGAAAGATAGGGAGGAAGAAAATGATAGAAGTAAATGAATATGTGAGAACAAAAAATGGAGTTATAGATAAAGTAGATGCTTTATATGGAATGATAGAAAATACAGTACATTTAGAAAATCAAAAATGGTTTGATACAAAAAACATAGTAAAACACAGCAAACAACTAATAGACTTAATAGAAGTTGGAGACTATGTAAATGGAAGGGAAGTAAAACATATTGCTATGTTTGAGGGATTTCCAGATTATCCAAAATTAATATTTGTTGATGAAACACATTTGATACCAGACGATACTTGTGAGAATGACGAAATACAAACAATACTAACAAAAGAAAGGTATATGGCTAATTGCTATAAAGTAGGAGGAGAAGATGAATAATTTACTATTTAGAAATGTTATATGCAAAGGATATTTACAGAGAAAAGAAACAAAACATGTATATAATTCAACAATAGACGATGAATATATAGAAGATGATGTTTCAATAACATTAAATCAAGGTGGTAGTTGTGAACAAGAAATTTATGAATTTGTAGAAAAAGAATTTGAAGGAATTTGTGTTGGAATATTTACTAAAAAGATAAAAAGAGAATATGTAGATTGTGTGAATGATGTAAATTATGAAGGATATAATCGAGAAGAACAGTTTATACATACGGAATTAAAAGAACCTATACAAGTAGCAAAAGTATTTTATGGAAATAACAAAAGTAAAATAGATCCTATTGATAAAGTGGGGACATGGCAATCACCATTTTAAGGAGGAGAATAGATATGTTAAAAATAAGAGATGTTAAACGGATTTGAGGATTATACGATAGATACAGATGGAAATGTTTACAGCAAAAGAAAAAATAAATATTTAAAACAAAATATAAATAAATATGGTTATTGTAAAGTAGCATTGCAAAAAAATAAATATAGAAGAATATTTAGTGTACATAGACTTGTTGCTGAAGCATTTATACCAAATCCTAAAAATTATCCTTGTGTAAATCATATTGATAGTGATAGAACTAATAATAATATAAATAACTTGGAATGGTGTACTTATAAAGAAAATACACAATGGGCTTTAAAGAATGGAAGATTTGATAATATGTCTAAACAAAATAGTATTAGATTAAAAAATAATCCGTTGAATGGTTATATTTATGCAAATGAAATAGCAAAAAAGAAAGTTGCAAAATATGACAAATATAATAATTTAATTGAAATATATGAAAGCATAAGTGAAGCAAGTAGAAAAACTGGAATAACAATTCCAAGTATAAGCTATAGTGCTAACGGAAAAAGAAAAACAGGAGGTGGATTCATATGGCACTTCGTATAAGAGATGATGTAGATTTAAAAGAACTTGAAAAGTTTGGGTTTTTAATAGATAAGAGCGGATTTTGTGAAAAAATATTAGAAGGGGATGGAGATAGTCAAATTTCTATAAATATTACTCACAATAGATTTATTAATATAGATATTCAATATGGAGAATGGCAAGGAAGTTCAACTTTATATGAGCAATTAACAATTTTATACGATTTAATCAAAGCAAATTTAGTAGTAAAGGAGTAAATAAGATATGATAATAAATAAAAATAAAATAGTATCCAACATAAAAGCACTTGATGATGAGACAAACGACATAAATTCAATTTTGGGGTATCAAGAGAGGGTAATAAAAGAAATTATAAAAAAAGATGACGAATACACAAGGCAAGCTATAAAAGATTATTTTAGAAAAAAATATCCAAAAGAAAATTTAAGATTTGACTTTTTAGACAAAGAAATAGTTAATGAAGTTTTAGAGTTAGGAATAGCAGAATATCAAAGGAGACAAGCCTTAGGAGGTGTTTTAAGTGAAAGAAAATAGTATAGAAGAAGATATAAAAATAGTTGAAAATTATTTAGCAAATAGTGCTATAAATGAAATAGACAGTAATTTTTTTAAAAATGGTGGTTGGGAAACAGTGGATTTGGAAATACCAAAATCTATGAAACATATTTTATCAGATTATAAAAGAGTATTAAAAGAGAATGAAGAATTAAAAAGATTAGTAGCACACAAAAATGGATATACGAAGAAATTAGAAGAAGATTTATTTGAAAATTGTAGTAATTATGTTATTCCAAAGCAAAAAGTAAAAGACAAGATAGAAGAATATAAGAAAATGTTACTAAGTTGTAATAGATTTTCTGATGTTGACAGAATAAAAGCAATTAATGAAAGAATATTGGAATTACAAGAACTACTAGAAGGGAGAAAATAAAATGGTAAAAGTAACAGATAGATTTTATATAACAGCAAATAGTAATTGCTATACATTACAAGAAAAAACAAAAGTACAAGATGTTAAAAGTGAAAATTACGGTAAAGAAATATTTAAGGATTTAGGTTATTACACAACAATAGAAAATTGCCTAAAAGGGATTTTAAAAACGATTACAAGAGAATATATAAGCAGAGAAGAAGAAAATAATATTTATGAGCTACAAAAAGAAATAAAAAGAGCAAATGATTTTTTAGAAAAACTAAAATTGAATATTTAGGAGGACAAATAAAATGAGTGCTGATGAGATGTTTAAAGACTTAGGGTATAAGGTTTACTTAAATAATGAAGATACTTTATTATTTAAAAAACAAAGTGATTTTTTTAAAACTAGTATAACTTTTGATAAAAGAGAGTTCAAAAAGAGTTTTTATGCAATAGATGCTGAATGGGTTGCTAATAATTCTGAAAAATGGGTAACACAGAATTTCAGAGATGAATTTGACAAATATTGTTCTGCTAATGGCTATTGGTCAAATATTTGGCATGAATTTTCAATTGAAGAACTACAAGCAATAAATAAGAAAGTAGAGGAATTAGGATGGAAATAAAAGAAAAAAGTTTAGATTTAAAATTAAATAAAGGACATGCAGTATGTTTTGATTTTGATGGTGTAATACATAAATATTCAAAAGGCTGGCAAGATGGAAGCATATATGATGAATATAATAAGGAAGTATTAGACTTAATGTTATTATTACAAAAATTAGAAATACCAATATTTATATGTTCTACAAGAGAACCAATACAAATAATAAATTGGTGGAATAAACAAGGATTTTGGTGTGATGCAATAAGTATAAGTAATGACAAAACATTTTGGAATGATTTGAAATATATAGGTGTAACAAATAGAAAATTACCAGCACAATTATATATAGATGATAGAGCCTATAAATATACAGGACAAACAGTAAAACAGTTTATATTAGATAATTCAGAGGAGGACTAACATATGACAAAAGAACAAGCAATAGAAAGATTGAAAAGTAAATTAGATAATGACAAAAAATATTTAGAACAATGTAATCCATTTTCGGATTTAGTAAATGAAGTGAGATTAGATAATAAATCAATAGAAATAGTTTTATCTATGCTAAAAGAAAAAGAAAAACAAATAGATTTAATGGCTGAACAATTAACGACACCAATTCATGGCAAAGAGTGGATTAAAAAATATTACGAAAATAAAGTAAAAGATGTGGAGTGATACAAATGACTAAAACAATAAAGAATCTATTAAATGCCAAAGAATTAATAGAGAAAAAGATAAATTTAAACAATAATTTACTAGAGACAATAAAAGTATTAAGGCAAGATGAAAATAGCCTAAAAGACGAAAATGATGCTTATGAGATTGCATTAAAACTAATTAAGAAAAGGCTAAAAGAAGAATATAGAAGGTAGGAATACAAATGAATATATATGGAATATACGATATAAAGAATAATGAGCAATGTATGAGAGTAGGAACATTGCAAGAAGTGGTAAAGTTTTTAAATTTAACAGCAAGAGAAATGAGTAGAGCATTAAAGAAAAATAACACGGTAAGAAAACATTATAAAATATATTATTTATTTAATGAGGAGGTATACTAATGAGTAAATACATAAAAGAGGATGTTGAAATAATGCTAAGAAATCATAAAAAAAATGAGGCAAAATTAACAGAAGTGCAATTAAAAAAGGAAGGATATCAAGAACAATTATGTTATGCAGGAACAGTATATGAAGATACAGAAAATGAAATAATAGAAAATATGCAAGTAGCTGGACAAGCATATGATAGTATACATAGTAATACAAATAAAATATCTGATAAGGTATCAAATACAGTTGCTAATTATAAAAATGAATTAAACCATATAAATAAATTTGATAGACAGTATATAAATTCAAAAATTATAGAATGTGAAGCAGAAGAAAATATATTAAATAAAAAAATAGTAAGAGTTAAAAATTTATTAACTATACTTAGTGAAAAACAACGTTTTGTAATTAATAAATTTTATATAGACAGTGAAAAAGGAGATTGGAAAAGAGTTGCAAAAGAGTATGAAAATGAATTTCCAAAGTATTTGTCAATAAAACAATTACAAAATATAAGAGATGTAGCTTTAAAGGACATGTTAGAGGTATTAAACACATAAAATTCGTTAAAATTTCGCTAAAATTTCGCATAAATTGTATTTAAAATTTCGTTTCTAATATTATATAATTATAATAGAAAAATTATAAA
>ULWF01045317.1_pt1 | contig 28686 bp, 26 predicted proteins | sample 1960081 | NCBI WGS metagenome assembly ULWF01 (sample SAMEA4835805, study PRJEB28245) | human gut metagenome | biome: gut microbiome; material: fecal sample | place: Denmark | collected 2008
TGTTTAATTATTAGTGAAGGAGAAAAATTTACTTATGAAAGAAAAAATCATTCAATATTTAGAAGAAAAAAAAGAATGTAAAATACGAGATTTAGAAAAAATAGTAAGACCTAAATCAAGTAAAGAATTTACAGAAATGGTGAAGTCTTTAAATGAGTTAGAAGATGAAAAGTTGATTTATAACGATCATACAAGTTTGTATTTGATTGATGATATACATTTTATGGCTGGAAGCGCAAAAGATATTTCGAGATATGAAATAGCTGTCTTTAATGAAAACAATAAAGTATATGTTCCGAAAAATAAAAAGATGAAGATCTTTGATAAAGATGAAGTGTTAGTTCGCTTAAAGCCTGAACCATCTTTAATTAAAGTGTTTAATCATGGATTGACAAATATTACAGGAGTTATGATTGTTAAAAAGAAGAAGACATTCTTTTATAGTGATCTAGACTTACATTGTTCGATTCGTGTAGTCAATGAAAAAGAATTTAGTTTTAAAAAACGTACAAAAGTTGTATGTCAAATCGTAAAATATGCAGATCCACTAGAAGTAAGAATTATTCAGGTTCTAGGACATCCAGATGATGCAGGTGTTGATATTAGTGCGATGCTTACAAGTAATCAAGTGCGTCAGGTGTTTAATGGAAAAATTGTGAAGGAGTGCAAAAGAATTCCTGCCAAAGTTCAAAAGGATGAACTTGAAAATCGTAAAGATCTAAGAGGTTTATTAACGGTTACCATTGATGGGGATGATGCCAAGGATTTTGATGATGCGATTTCTATTGTGAAAAATGAAAAAGGATATGTATTGTATGTACATATTGCGGATGTTTCTCATTATGTAAAAGAAAATAGTGCCCTTGATCAAGAAGCGTATTTAAGAGGAAACTCAATCTATGTATGTGATCGTGTCGTACCTATGCTTCCATTTGATTTAAGCAATGGTATTTGTTCATTAAATCCAAATGTAGATCGACTCACAATTACTTGTGCTATGCAAGTGGATGAAATGGGAAATCTATTGACATACAATGTTTTTCCAAGTGTGATTCACTCTGATAAGCGTTGTACATATAAAAAAGTGAATGCATGTTTAAATGGTGATGAAATTATATTGGAAGAATATTCTGAAGTAAAAGATTTGTTGTATACTCTAGAATCTTTAGCTAAATTATTAAAGAAACAGTCACACAATCGTGGATGTATTGATTTTAATACAAAAGAAGCAAAGATCATTATGGATAAAAATGGATATCCAGTGGATGTTAATGTGTTAGAACGTGGTTTTGCCGAACAAATGATTGAAGAATGTATGATTTTAGCCAATGTTTGCGTAGCTCACCATATGCATGTCAATAAAATTCCAAGCATGTATCGTGTGCATGAAAATCCAGATCCTAAAAAGGTGGCAACAATTTGTACGGTTGCGAATTCTTTGCGTATTCCATTTGATTTTTATCCAGATGAAGTCAATGCGAGTCAAATTCAAAAATTCTTAGAATCCATTCAAGATGAAAATGCATATGAAGTCTTGTCTATGGTTTCTTTGCGTTCTATGCAGAAGGCTCGCTATGATGCACATTGTCTTGGACACTTTGGACTTGCATTAGAAGAATATTGTCATTTCACAAGTCCAATTCGTCGTTATTCAGATTTAGTCGTACACCGTATGTTGCATGCATATTGTTTTAAAGAACAAAAGCGTACACCATCAAATGATGAAAAGAAAATCGAAAAACAAGCCTTCCATATTTCTGAAAAAGAAAGAGATGCGATCATGATGGAAAGAATGGTCAATGATTATAAAAAGGCACAATATATGGAAAAACGTGTAGGTCAAGTTTTTGAAGGTACAATTGTTGGTGTAATGAGTTTTGGATTCTTTGTGGAAATGGATAATACGGTTGAAGGTCTTGTTCCTGTTCATACTTTATCAAACGACTTCTACGATTATGATGAAGATACAATGACTTTAAAGGGACAGACACATGGTAAAGTGTTCCAAATGGGCATGCGAGTACGTGTAGTTTGTACAGATGTTCAAAGGGAAAAAGGACAAGTTACATTTAGCTTGTTAGAAAGGAGAAATTATGATTAAAGGTATTCATCATGTCGCATTTAAATGTGAGACACAAGAACAATAGGATGAAATGATTTATTTTTATCATGAATTACTTGGACTTCCTATTTTAAGAAAGTGGGATTCAGGAATTCATTTGGATTGTTTTAATAGTTGTATTGAAATCTTTTTGGATGGCACAAAATCCGTCGGTGAAGGATGTATTCGTCATTTTGCGTTTGCGACAGATCATGTGGATGAAATTGTTGAAAGAGTTCGTAATGCTGGCTATATGAAAACAAATCCAGTTTCTCCAATTCGTGTAGCTTTTGTAGAATGGCATTTACATGAATCTATCGAATTGTTTTGTGAAAAGGCATAATCGGTAGGTTTTCTGTCCAAGTTGGTACTTGATTTGCACATAATTATTTCTTTGTTAGAATGGAATCAGTTAAACAAAGGAGTGATTGAAATGAATCAAGTTCAAGGCGTAAAAGTGAATAAAAATTTCAATCTTTCTTTGTACATATGTAAACTGGGGTGAACTATCATTCCAGTTTTTCTGTGATTTCATGAACAATAAAGGATGAGGAGGATGATTGAAATGGATCAGAATTTTAATAAGGTATTTTGGGATGCATGCGCAAATGGTGATTTTCCAATGGTTTGTTCTCAAATCAAAGCAGGAGCAGATGTAAATTATCAGAATGGTGATGGACGTACAGCTTTGATGCGTGCAAGTAAACGCGATCGTAAAGATGTAGTGCAAGTTTTACTTGATAGTGGGGCAGATGTGAATATTACAGATAATAAAGGGAAAACAGCTTTGATGACAGCTGCAAAAAAAGGCAATAAAACAATCTTAAAAGCTTTGATTGATGCAGGTGCAGATGTCAATGCCAAAGATGATAGAGGTCGTACAGCTTTGATGCGTGCTTGTTTATTAGGACAAGATCGTTGTGTTGAAGTGTTATTAGATGCTGGAGCTAGAATCAATGATCAAGATGAAGTAGGTCGTAGTGCTTTAATGGAAGCTTGTATCGCATTTAAACGTGACACAATTCACTTATTGCTTGAAAGAAATGCCGATGTGAATTTATTTGATAATAATGGTGTAACTGCATTGATGCGTGCTGCTTATGGTGGATATCCAAGTTTAGTTGAAAAATTATTGGCGTATGGAGCTGATAAAGATATGACAGATAAACAAGGTCGTGTTGCATTGGATTATGTTCGTGAACATTGTAGAGCTCAATTAGAGCCTATCTTAAGATGAGGTTAAGCGTATGAGAGATTATCAAAGTTTTGAAGTACGTAACGTAAGCGTAATCGGACATAGTGGGGCTGGTAAAACGAGTGTATTAGAAGCTATGTTGTATTATACAAAAGCAACAGATCGTTTTGGAAAAACAACAGAAGGAAGTTCAATGATTGATTTTGACACTGAAGAAATTCGTCGTGGACTTTCTGTTTATACAACAATCGTACCTATTGAATGGGAAGATAGTAAAATCAATTTTATTGATACACCAGGTTATTTAGACTTCGTTGGAGAAAAACAAAGTGGCTTTTCAGTTGGTGATTCAAGCTTGATTGTAGTCAATGCCAAAGAACCTTTACAATCTGGAACAAAACTTGCGTATAAACAAGCCGTTGCTGAAAAGAAACCTACAATCTTCTTCATCAATAAATTAGATGAAGAACACACTAGTTTTGATGCTAGTTATCAAGCATTGCGTGAAGAATTTGGTAAGAGCGTTATTCCGTTTGAAGTTCCTATCGTTGAAGATGGAAAAATCGTTGGATCTGTAAATATCATTAAAAATAAAGCTTGGTATTACAGTCCAGAATTAGCGGATAAACCATGCCCAGTTCCAGAATCTATGCAAGAAGAAGTGGCTCTATATAAAGATCAGATTGCAGAAGCTGTAGCCATGGGCGATGATGAATTAATGGAAAAATTCTTCTCTGGTGAAGAATTTAGTGATGCCGAATTAAAACGTGGTGTACGAATTGGTGTGCGTAATGGAGAAATCTGTCCAGTATATTCTGGTAGTGCAGTCAATTCAATTGGTATTCAACGTTTGATGGATTTAATCGTTAGTTATTTCCCAACATATTCAGAAAGAGGTATGTATACAGCTACAACTCCAAATGGTGTTAAAGTTGAATTGTTGACAAGTGAAACTGAAGTTTTAACAGCGCAAGTTTTCAAAACAATTGTGGACCCATTTGTTGGAAGAATTAGCTATGTCAAAGTATTGAGTGGTGTACTTGCAGCTGATAGTACTGTAGTGAATGCCAATAATGGTAAACCAGAAAAAATTAGTCAAATCTATATTGTTAAAGGTAAACACCAGACAGCAGCTGGTAAATTATTTACAGGTGATATCGGAGCTTTAGTAAAACTACAAAATACTAGAACAAACGATACATTGTGTGATAAAGGTAAATTGTTGATGGCAGATCCAATCACATTCGATACGCCAATGTATGGTCAGGCTGTTTTACCTAAGACTAAAAATGATGAGGATCGTTTATCAAATGGTCTTGCTCGTCTACAAGAAGAAGATCCAACATTTAAAGTTGTAAATAATCCGGAAACAAAAGAAACAGTGATTTATGGTGTTGGCGATCAACATTTAGATGTTATTGTGAATAAATTAAATTCTAAATTTAAAGCAGAAGTTGTCTTAAGTGATCCAAAGATTACTTATCGTGAAACTATCACAAAGACAGCAATTGGTGAAGGTCGTCATAAAAAACAATCGGGTGGACACGGACAATTTGGACATGTATTTGTAGAATTTAGTCCTAATCCAGATGAAGAAGAAATGGTATTTGCAGAAAAGGTGTTTGGTGGAGCTGTTCCTAAACAATATTTCCCAGCTGTTGAAACAGGTCTTCGTGAATGTTGCCAAAAGGGTCCTTTAGCAGGATATAAGATGGTAAATGTAAAAACGACATTGTTAGATGGTAAATATCATGATGTTGACTCAAGTGAAATGGCATTTAAGATGGCAGCTCACTTAGCTTATAAAGATGCGATGACAAAAGTTCATCCAATCTTATTAGAACCAATCATGAATGTCAAGATTCGTGTTCCAGATGAATTTACGGGGGCTGTTATTGGTGATTTGAATAAACGTAGAGGTTCAATCATGGGTATGACACCAGTGGATTCAGATCAAGAAATTGATGCACAAGTTCCAATGGCAAACATGTCTAGATATTGTGTTGAACTTAGAAGTATGACAACTGGTTTAGGAACATATACAATGGAAATGGACCGTTATGATCCAGTACCAGAACCTTATGCTTCAAGAGTGATTGAAGAGAGCAAGAAAGAAAAAGAATAGGACATACGTAAAAAGACAGCAGAAAACGGCTGTCTTTTTTTATATGATTTCAAAATGTTTTAGTGCACTGACTATTCCATCTTCTTGTACAGAATCTGTTATGTAGTCAGCTATAGCTTTAACGTCATCTTTGGCATTACCCATCGCAACACCAGTACCAACATATTTCAACATAGAGATATCATTCCCGCCATCACCAAAGGCCATGGCTTCATCTTTGTTGAAATTGAAGTAATCCAATATCTTTTGAATACCTATATCTTTTCCACCATTACATGGAATAATGTCACAAGCTTTATCCCACCAGCGAGCCACTTTTAATGTGGTTGTGTTTTCTAGAATCAATTCATCTTGATCTTTTGTAGTTGCAATCATCATTTGATAAATTTCTTCTTCCATAAAATTATTAAATTCATCAAGTACATGAACGTGTTGGTTGGCAATCATGAAATATTCTTCTAAGATTTCATCATCAAAATTACATCCCATCTTATTGATTCCAGCTAGAGTAACTGCTTTATTTAGTCTTTTTGCGTTTTCGACGAATGTTTCAATGTCTTTCTTATCCATGGGATTCTTGTAAATCAATTCGTTAGGTGTGAAACAATAGGAGCCATTAAAAGAAAGTACTCCATCAAATTCAATGCCATGAAATTTTGGGACGACAAATGGTGGCCTTCCTGTGGCTAAAATGATTTTAATCCCTTTCTTTTTTACTTCATTCAGTGCAATAATCAATTCTTGGTGCATTTCCTTCTTGCCAAATTCTAAAAGTGTTCCATCAATATCAAAAAATAATATTTTAATCATAATTCATTCTCCATTCTTTCATATTTTAGCATTATTTTGGAAAAATCATGAAAATTCTTGTATAATACAGAAATCAGGGAGGGAATATATGAGTACATTTAAGCGTTTTTTACAATATTATAAACCATATAAAGGGATTTTCTTTATGGATCTATTTTGTGCACTTATCATGTGCATTGTTGATCTATCTTTTCCTTTGATTCTAAGTTATTGTACCGGGAAATTCTTTTTGAAATCATCGAATGAAATTTTAAAAGGAGTTCTTTTTTTAGGTATAGGTTTACTTATTATGTATGTAATACGAGCATTGTGTCGTTATTATGTGAGTTGTCAAGGCCATGTGATGGGAGCCAACATGGAAAGTGATATGCGTCAAGATTTATTCAATCAATACCAACGTTTATCTTTCTCTTATTATGATAAGCACAATACAGGGGTTATGATGTCTCGTGTTGTTTCAGACTTATTTGATATTTGTGAGTTTGCGCATCATGGACCTGAGAACTTATTTATTTCATTATTTAAAATTGTCGGATCTTTCATTATTTTAGCTACAATCTATTGGCCATTGGCATCGATTCTTTTAGCTGTGACAGTAGTGATGATGGTGTTTAGTTATTCACAAAATAAGAAGATGCGAAGAACCTTTATGGAAAACAGAAAGAAGATTGGTAGTGTAAATGCAAGTCTTCAAGATTCTTTGGGTGGTATTCGTGTTGTACAATCTTTTGCGAATGAGGATATTGAAATTGATAAATTTAACCATTCGAATATGGAATTTTTGGAATCAAAAAAAGACAATTATCGTGTTATGGGTACTTTTCAAGGTGGAAATAATTTCTTTCAAGGACTTTTATATGTCACAATTATTGTGTTTGGCGGTTTGTTTATCGCAAATGGGGATTTAAATCCAATCGTACTTGCGACATTTGCCCTATATATTAATGTTTTTGTATCGCCGATTGAAGTATTAGTTGAATTTACAGAAATGTTCCAAAAGGGATTCTCTGGATTTAGACGTTTTGAAGAAGTTATGAATGAAATTCCTGAAATTCAAGATTCTAAAAATGCCAAGGATTTAAAAAATGTTTCTGGAAATATTGATTTTGATCATGTGTCTTTCCAATATAATGAGAATGAAAAGGTGATTGACGATGTAAATCTACATATCAAAGCAGGAGAAAAAATTGCCTTGGTTGGACCTAGTGGCTCTGGTAAGACTACACTTTGTTCATTGTTATCTCGTTTTTATGATGTCACAAATGGTTCCATCTCAATTGATGGTCAAAATATTAAAGATGTGACTTTAAAATCTCTTCGTTCAAATATTGGTTTAGTTCAACAAGATGTATATTTGTTTACAGGAACGATTGAACAAAATATCGCTTATGGAAGACCAAACGCAAGCCATGAAGAAATCGTAAAGGCAGCTAAAAAAGCGAATATCCATGATTTTATTATGTCTTTACCTGAAGGGTACGATACTTTCTGTGGCGAAAGAGGTACGCGTTTATCAGGTGGTCAAAAACAACGTATTTCGATTGCACGTGTTTTCTTGAAGAATCCTAAGATTTTGATTTTGGATGAAGCGACAAGTGCTTTGGATAATGAGAGTGAGCGAATTATTCAAAAGAGTCTAGAAGATTTAAGTAAGGATCGCACTTGTATTACAATTGCCCATCGTTTATCTACGATTCGCAATGCCGATGAGATTGTCGTAATCGATGCGACGGGTATGCATGAGCGCGGAACGCATGATGAATTGATGAAATTAAATGGTACTTATGCGAAATATTATAAGCTTCAATTTGAGGGCTTAAATTAGCAGGCATGCAAATGTCTGCTTTTCTTGTATCTTTGAAAAAAAAGTGTTAAAATTTTATCTGTAGATGAAAGCGTTTTTCGCTTGTTTTAGGAGGAATTTATCATGTTAAAAGGGATAGCAGCAAGTGCTGGTGTATCTGTAGCTAAGGTCTACAAATTAGAAACACCAAAAGTTGTTATTGAAAAAAAAGCTGGAGTAGCTGAAGAAGAAGTAAAAAAATTCGAGGATGCTCTAGAAAAAACTAAAAAAGATATCGAAGGAGTAAAAGAAAGAGCAGCTAAACGTTTAAGTGACGAAGAATTAGCTGTATTTGATGCTCACTTAATGATGGCTGGTGACCCTGAATTAGCTGGTCAAATTAAAGCCATGATCGAAAATGATGGCGTAAATGCTGAATATGCGACTGAACAAGTAGCTAATCAAATGGTTGAAATGTTCGAAAGCATGGATAATGATTATTTCCGTGAAAGAGCAGCTGATATTAAAGATGTTACTTTCCGTTTAAAATGTAACTTATTAGGATTAACAATTCCTGATTTAACAAGTATTGATGAAGATTCAATTATCGTTGCTCACGATTTGACTCCAAGTGATACAGCTCAGTTAAATGAATTTGTTAAAGGTTTCGCTACTGAAATCGGTGGAAAAACTTCTCACTCAGCTATCATGGCTAACTCATTGGAAATCCCTGCAGTTGTAGGATGCCCAGGTGTATGTGATGCATGTAAAACTGGTGATACTTTGGCATTAGATGCATTAGATGGTGTTGTTGAAATCAATCCTGATGAAGAAACAATTGCTAAATATGAAGCTAAAGCAGCTGCTTACTTAAAAGAAAAAGAAGAATTAAAAGTATTGAAGAACGAAAAATCAGTAACTACAGATGGACACGAAGTTGAACTTGCTGGTAACATCGGTGGATTCAAAGATGTTGAAGGTGTATTAACAAATGGTGGTGAAGGTGTCGGATTATTCCGTACAGAATTCTTATACATGGATTCAGATCACTTCCCAACAGAAGATGAACAATTCGAAGCATACAAACAAGTATTAGAAGGTATGCAAGGTAAAAAAGTTGTTGTTCGTACATTAGACATTGGTGGAGACAAACACTTATCTTACTATGAGTTCCCTCAAGAAATGAACCCATTCTTAGGATATCGTGCAATTCGTCTATGCTTAAAAGAAACAGATATCTTCAAAACTCAATTACGTGCATTATGTCGTGCATCTGTATATGGAAGACTTTGCATCATGTTCCCAATGATCGCTACAATTAAAGAATTCCGTGACGCAAAAGCTATCTTTGAAGAAGTTAAGGCTGAATTAATTGCTGAAGGTGTTGCAGTTAGTGACAGCATTGAAGTTGGTATGATGGTTGAAATTCCAGCTGCTGCAGTTCTTGCTGATCAATTTGCTAAATATGCAGACTTCTTCTCAATTGGTACAAATGACTTGATCCAATACTCAATGGCTGCTGACCGTATGTCTGAACACGTTTCTTACTTGTATCAACCATACAACCCAAGTGTATTACGTTTAGTTGCTAACACAATTAAAGGTGCTCACGAACACGGTAAATGGGTTGGTATGTGTGGAGCCATGGCTGGTGAACCACATGCAGTTCCTATTCTTTTAGGTTTAGGTCTTGATGAATTCTCAATGAGTGCTACTCAAATCTTAAAGGCTCGTAAGGTTGTTAAATCTTTAAGCTATGAAGAAATGCAAGGATTAGCTCAAGAATGCTTAAATAAAGACACTGCTGATGAAGTTTTAGAAACAGTTAAAACTAAATTGGGTGAATAATTAGATTCGGGGTTCTATTGAACCCCCTTTTATTTTGTAGGGGGAATATATGAAGCTTATATGGAAATATTTAATGAAATATAAGAAATGGTTTTTGTTGGATTTTATAAGTGTATTCGGGTTTGCGCTTGTAGAACTAGGAATTCCAACCATCATTTCAGATATGATTGATCATGGTATTGAAACACATGATACATCTTATTTATATAGTCGTTTTGGAATTATGGCTTTCATTAGTGTGATTGGAGTAAGTGGAGTCGTACTACTTGGATATTGCTGCTCAAAAATATCCACAAATATTACGCGTGATATTCGTAATGATGTTTTTAAGCATTCGCAATCTTTTTCGGCGGCTGAAATGGAAAAGTTTGGTGTATCCAGTATGATTACACGTACTAATAATGATGCCTATCAAATTATGTTATTTTTAAATGTCATCTTAAAATCCGCATTATTAACACCGGTTATGATGTGTGTTTCCGTTATGCTGATTTTACAAATATCTTTACAACTTTCTTATGTCGTTTTAGCTACAATTCCCGTTGTTATTTTGGGCGTGATCATTGTTGCCAAAGTGAGTGAACCATTGAGTGAGAATCAACAAAAGTCGATTGACCACATTAATCAAATTTTGCGTGAAAATATCACAGGTATTCGAGTAATTCGTTCTTTTAATAAAGAGGATTATGAAAAGAAGCGTTTCTCTAATGAAAATGATTTCTATCGAGATCAAAGTGCAAAGTTATTTAAATTAATGTCTTGTACAGAACCATCTTTTTTCTTTTTGATGAATATTGCTACAGTCATTGTATATTATTTAAGTTGCACTTTATTAAACACAAATGCCATTACTCTAGGAAATGTAGTTGCCTTTGTTGAATATTTATTCCACGTTATGATGTCTGTATTGATATTCTGTATGGTATTTATGATGTATCCTAGAGCCAATGTATCGGCTAAGCGTATCATGGAAGTGTTGGATACAAAACCAAGTATTGTCAATGATAAAGATTGTATCCAGTTGGATTCTATTCAAACATTAAGTTTTAAAGATGTTAGTTTTTCTTATCCAAATGGTGAAGAAGCTGTTTTAAAGAATATTGACTTTTCATGTCATAAAGGACAAAAAATTGCGGTGATTGGCAGTACAGGATCTGGCAAGAGTACATTAGTTAAATTGATGAACCGATTTTATGATGTAAGTCGTGGATCGATTGAAATCAACGGAACAGATATTCGTAAATATGATTTGGAAAGTTTACGTGCTCAAGTTGGATATGTAGCTCAAAAGGCGCATATGTTTAAGGGGAGTATTCGTTCTAATATTTGTTTTGGAAAACCAGAGGCAAGTGATGAAGAAATGCATCATGCAGCTCGTGTCGCTCAGGCAAGTGACTTTATTTCTAAAAGAGAAAATGGGTACTTGGATGAAATTGCAGAGGATGGAACAAATATTTCGGGTGGACAGAAACAAAGGCTTTCGATTGCTCGTGTCATCTTAAAGAAGCCTTCCCTTTATATTTATGATGATAGTTTTAGTGCTTTAGATTTTAAAACGGATGCTACACTAAGAAAAGCCTTAAAACCAGAAGTGGAGGATGCGATCTTTTTTGTGGTTGCCCAAAGAATTTCAACAATCATGGATTCGGATATGATCATCGTCTTAGATGAAGGACAAATTATTGGATTAGGTACGCATTTAGAACTTTTAAAGAATTGTAGTGTGTATCAAGAAATTGCTCATTCGCAATTGACACAAAAGGAGTTGGATGATTATGAAAGAAACTAAGAAAATGAAGTTTAGTGAATGCTTATCCCATCTTTTTGTGTTTGTTAAACCTTATCGTTTTAAGTTGTTGTTTGGAATTTTAATGGTCATCACAGCCCAGGTGACATTCGCATTAAATCCAACTGTTGAAGGTATGATCACAACCCAGCTTGCATCCGATATTTCTTCACATCAGCCAATTCAGATAGATAAAGTTGTACATATTTTATGTATCTTATTTACAATTTATATTGTGAAGACAATATCTCAATTTTTAATGGCCATCTTTATGACCGATGCGATTCAGAAGACGATGTTTGATGTACGTAATGCGATTGAGGATAAAATTCATCATTTACCAGTATCTTATTTTGATCAAGAAAAAACAGGTGAACTTTTATCGCGTATCACAAATGATGTGGATACATTATCGAATACGTTGCAACAAACTCTATCACGAGTGATTTCAGCAGTCTGTACATTTACTTTTGTATTATTTATGATGTTTAGAATCAATGTGCTTATGACATGCATTATTTTAGTGGCATTACCTGTTATCGCGCTTCTTTCAAAATTTGTAGTGAAAAAATCACAGCCTCTATTTGATGATCAACAAAATACATTGGCTGATTTAAATGGTACAATCAATGAATTGTATGATGGATATAGTGAGATTCTTTCTTATAATCAACAAGAACATGCTCTAAAACGCTTTGAAAAAGATAATGAAAGAATGCGTGTATCTAGTTTTAAAGCACAATTTGTATCAAGTTTAATCAATCCATTATGTTCTTTGATTACCTATTTAAGTATTGGATGTGCTAGTCTTGTTGGATGTCTTCAAGTGTTAAATGGAACTATCGCATTAGGTCAACTACAAGCTTTTATTCGATATATTTGGCAAATCAATGATCCAATTTCACAAATATCGCAATTATCGAGTGCTGTACAATCTGCCTTTAGTGCGATGTCACGTTTATTTACTTTCTTAAATCAACCCATTGAAGAGGATATTGTATCTAAATGTCAAATTGATGAAGTTCGTACTATTGAATTTGAGCATGTACAATTTGGATATGATGACAATCTACTTATGAAAGATGTAAATATTGATGTACATCAAGGTCAAACCATCGCAATCGTAGGTCCTACAGGAGCAGGTAAGACGACATTGACAAATTTATTGTTGCGTTTCTATGACGTAAAGGGTGGAAGTATTAAAATCAATGGAATCGATATTCGTGAATTGTCATATCATGATTTAAGAAAACTTTTTGCGCTAGTACTACAAGATACATGGTTGTTTGAGGGTAGTATTGAACAAAATATTGCGTATGGAAATGAGAAGGCGTTAAAGAATGAAATTGTAGGAGCCGCAAAACAAGCCAATGTCCATCACTTTATACGTACTTTAACCGATGGCTATGATACTTTGATCAATGAAGAGGGAAGTAATGTGAGTCAAGGCGAAAAACAATTATTGACGATTGCACGTGCTCTATTAAAGAATCCGGAAGTCTTAATTTTAGATGAAGCTACGAGTAGTGTAGATACAAGACTTGAAAGGCGTCTTCAAGGTGCAATGGATCGAGTAATGGAAAATCGTACTTGTTTTGTGATTGCACACCGTTTATCTACTATTATCAATGCAGACAAGATCTTAGTTCTTGAACATGGAGATATTGTAGAACAAGGTAGTCATGAAGAATTATTGAATATGAATGGAGTTTATGCTAGATTGTATAATGCTCAATTCGCAAAATAAAGAGTCTGATCAGTTCAGACTTTTTTTGATGCCTTTGGCAATGGCTATGGCGATGTTGTTTGTATAATTTTTAAGATAATATAAATCCGAATCATCCGATATAAAGCCAGCTTCAATTAATATGGCATCCACTTTGTTGTTTTTGACAACATACAAAGGTGTTTCATTTGTATCTAATAAGCCTCGATTGGTTGAATAATCGAATTGATCAAGTTGCTTAAGAATGGAGTTGGACAATTTCACCGTATTCTTGTCGTTGAAATCACAATAAATTTCATATCCATTGGCTTCACATTCACATGAATTTAAATGTATGGATACAAAGAAATCGGCATTCTTTTTCTTTGCTAAATCACAACGTGCTTGTAAATCCTTCTTATTACTGCTTGGCCAAGAAACTGAATCACTTGTACGTGTATATACAACTTTGTAGCCATAGGACTTAAGTTGTTTTCCAATAAGTAAAGCGATATCTAAATTGATGTCTTTTTCATAATCACCATAGTAACTTTCAGCTCCTACATCATATCCTCCATGACCAGCATCGATCATAATGGTTTCTTTTGTGCTTTTGGCAGAAATGTTTATATTTGTTTCATTGAGAAATGTAAAGGTGCATCCTATACAAAAAATCAATAAGAATGACATTAATAATTTTTTCATGGGCTTATTAAAACATGTAATCCTTAAATGTTTCTTAAATTGCTGTCCCTTAAAATTAAGTTAAAACTGTATATTTTAAAGGATACAGTAAAATGCTAATATAGGGACAAGTTTTAAAAAGGAGAAATGATTATGACAAATGAAACGACAAGAAGAATCGCAAAAACCGCTTTAATGGTCGCATTGATCTTTGTATGTACATTCACAATTAAGCTTCCAAATCCAGCAACTGGAGGATATACACATATGGGAGATTGTATGGCATTTCTTGCTGTACTTTATTTAGGTAAAAAGGATGGTGCTTTAGCTGCAGGATTAGGTGCAGCATTAAGTGATTTATTGACTGGAGCCATGATTTGGGTACTTCCAACTTTTATCTTTAAATTCATCATGGGATATATCATGGGTGTTATACTTGAAAAGGGAAATAATGAAAAAATGGATTGGATTGTTGGAGCTAGCCTTGGTGGTTTGTTTCAATGTTTCGCATATACATTATTTAAGATTCCTTTATTTACTGCAGCAGTCGCCTTTGCGTCTGTACCTAGACTTTTAGCTCAAACGATTATGGGTCTAGTTATTTATGCGATTATTGCGAATGTTTTGGCTAAATCTAAAGTGCTATCTTTACAAGGAGTTGTTGCATGAAAAAAATCGATGCACATGCACACTTAGGCTATATTGGCGGATGGGCCAATGTAAAAATGGATGTAGACGAATTGATTTCGTTAATGGATACATATGAAATTGAAACGACAATGATTTGTGTTTTGGATAATGAAGTAGCTTACAAGGCTATGCAGAAATATCCAGGTCGTATTGAAGGGTGTGTCTATGTAAATCCTTTAGAGCCAGATTGTTTAGATTTGATTGATAAATATGTAAAGCTTGGTTTTAAAGCCATTAAACTACAACCATTACGCCATGCCTATTGTGCGGATAGTGAAATTGTAGATCCTATATTAGATAAAGCCGAAGAATATGGTATTCCTGTTTGTATACATTCAGGCCATCCACCTTATTCACTTCCTTGGCAAATTGGATTACTTGCCGAAAGACATCCCAACTGTAAAGTACTAATGATTCATATGGGACATGGTCATGGAGTTTATATTGATGCAGCATTAAAAATGGCTCGACGGTATCCAAATATTTACTTGGAAATGTCGGGTATGCCTATGCATACAAAAATAAAAGAGGCATATGATACAGTAGGACACGATCGAATCCTATTTGGAACGGATGGTCCTTTCCATCATCCTACAGTTGAGATGCAAAAAGTATTAATGTGTGGCGTTGATGAACAGGGTTTAGAAGATATTTTCTATAACAACGCAAAGAAATTTTTTGATGTATAGATAAAACTAGTAACGGGTAAACCTCATCAATTTACCCGCTTTTTTTTATGCCTTCTATTTAACTATGTGTAGTGTTTTGGAGGTTTCCGTGAGGATGGTTTGTCCAAGTTGTAAAAAGAGAAGACCTTCATCGAAAGCACCTGCATCTAAGAACATCTGTGATTACATCTCGAACGTCTAAGAACAAAGAGACTTAATGTTTCTTTGTTTTTTGTGCTTTATTGAGCACGAATAAGCAAACGTAATTCTTAGTTTCATGAAGTGAGAACAAATCTTTTTCTTAAAAGAAGCTGTTAGTTTCATGAAAACAGTTATAAAGCGATATAGGTTTTACAAGTTGTTATTGGTAATATGATGGTGTTACAAATTTTTTGTATGAAAATTAAACACGATATATTTCCTCTCTACAAACCACTTATATTTTGTGTTAAAACAAATCAATAAATCGAATTTGTATGATTGAAATGAAAACTTCAAAAATATATTGACTTGTACGTAATGTACACCCTTATACTATCATCACAAGGAGGTGTGTCCGATGTTATTAAATGAAATTATTAAGGAAGTCGGAATGACAAAGCGTGCAGTTAAATACTATGAAGAAAAAGGATTGTTGTCAGTAGATAAAGATAGTAACGGCTATCGAAACTACTCCATGCAAGACGTTAAAACTTTAAAAAAAATTTCGGTATATAGAAAGCTTGGGATTGGTATTAAAGATATACAAATCCTTTTGGAAAAAGATGATAAAAGTATTCTTTTACGTATTTATCAGGAAAAATTACAGGAAAAAATTTTACAGGACTCAGAACTTGAAGCGTTGAAGCAATTTATAGATGATGGTAATGCAGACAAGGCAAATGAGATACTTGATTACCAAACTGTCGAAAATGCGATTGAGTCTTTATTACCGGGGAAAGAATGGGGAGATTACTTAAAAAGTCACTTCAAACCATTTCTTAATGTGAGATTAAAGACTCTGGAGCAGAAGCAAGCCTTACGGAACATATTAGAGTATTGTGATGAAACGACATTGAAAGTTCCTTTTATTATGGGAATAGGTGTAAAAATAGCAGGTGGGATTGCACCGGAAACAAGAACTGCAGATGAGATGATAGCTTATTATCGTGATATGAGTGAAAGCGAATATGAAAAATTAAAAGAAATGGTAAAGAAAGGTGCTAAAACGAAAACTGGCATTATGAAATATCATCCGTCATTTATTGCCCAGAGAAAAATGCAGAAAGAGTTCCAAGATAAAGGATATAACGACATATTCATTCCTAATTTGATGGTGCTATCTCCACAGTACGCAGAATACAAAAAAGCCTTAGATAAGGTAAACGATAGAATGTGTAGAGAACTTGGACTGCATTATGATAGCAATTACAACTTAGTTATAAAAAATTTCGAATAAATGAGTGTATCTAAAAAAGAAACAGAAGTTGGAAGGAGAAGTACTTATGCGTACCAAGAAAGCAATATTTAGTGTTTTAACCATTATATTCGGTTCTCTTGGACTGATGAACATAGTGTCTACTGATATAACACTGCCAATTATGTTTGTTTTTATGGGATTAACCTTTTTGACGAATGCAATGGAGTGTTATGATAATGGTGCAAAGAAAGATGCTATGATATTTGCAGGTGTAGCAATTTTTGTCTATGTAGTTACTGCATATAACTTGATAAGCAGATTAATGCCTTTATATCAGATTCCATTAATAGAGGATTATATAAAACTGGTGTTTCAGTAAATAAAGAAGATCGATTAATGACATTGGTTACTTGTGATACAAGAGATAACAATAAGAGAATTGTAATTCTAGCTAAATTGGTTAATATAGCAAATGTTTAAAAACTAAGGTGTATGATATTATTTAGCTAGATAAATTAGAAGTTATGGAGGGAGTAAATATGCTAGATAAAAAAGAGTTTGATCTTTGGGCAGATGGTTACGACAAAACTGTCGGCATTTCTGATCAGAAAAACACATATCCTTTTGCTGGTTACAAAAAGGTACTTGGATTCATTTTTCAGACTATAATGAAAACTGAAAATGCTATTGTTTTGGATATTGGGTTCGGGACAGGTACATTAACAACAAAGCTATATGAGCAAGGGTGTTCTATATATGGACAGGACTTTTCATCTAGGATGATTGAGTTGGCATCTGAGAAAATGCCCAATGCACATTTATATCAGGGGGACTTTTCAAAAGAGCTTGTCGAACCATTGCAAAATTTTCGTTATGATTATATTGTTGCGACATACTCTTTGCATCATTTGACGGATAATCAGAAGAAAGATTTCTTTCTAGAATTGCGTAATCACTTAAAGGAAAACGGCAAAATTATAATTGGCGATGTTGCCTTTGAAACACGAAAGGATTTAGAACAGTGTAAATTGAAGGCAGGAGACACATGGGATAATGATGAAATCTACTTTGTCGTTGAAGAACTGAGAAAAGATTTTCCGGCTCTTTCATTTACACAAATGTCCGATTGCGCTGGTGTCCTGATTTTGGAATGACAACTTCCAGTTTGTCGAACTGATAAAATCCATTTAGAAACTAAAGGGCGCACTTCTATACTCTCTTATTGGGAATATCGTGCGTCCTGCGGAGCTTCATTCCCGGTCAGCAGAGAAAAACTGCTTGCCTGAAAATGCTTCGTCACTGTATAGACAAAACTAGTAACGGGTAGACCTCATCAATTTACCCATTTTTTTTATGCCTTCTATTTAACCATGGGGAGTGTTTTGGAGGTTTCCGTGAGGATGGTTTGTCCAAGTTGTAAAAAGAGAGGACCTTCATCGAAAGCACCTGCATCTAAGAACATCTGCGATTACATCTCGAATGCATAGAACAAAGAGACTCAATGTTTCTTTGCTTTTTTCACTTTTTCATACTATAGAATAAAGATATGTTTTTTTAACATTCATGAATAGAAAATGGTATACTATAAGTAAGAAAAGACAAGGCAAATGGAGGTGAATCGTATGCCAGAAAAAAATTTTAAATGTCTTGAATTTGACGACGAAAATAAAAGACTAAACATACTTATCGGAAATGTTGATTTTATTGATTATGACAAAATTGCCAAAGTATCTGTTTTAAATGAAGATGCTAATTTTAGAGGTAAAAGCGTACCGTTTTCTCACCAAGTTTTAGGTGGAACAACTTTCCTTAGTGGCGCACTTGAACCATCTTTTTATGTAGGGTTAAAAATTTCTTTAAAAGATGGAACAATTAATGCCGCTTATATTTCTGACAGAAAAACTGGAATGAACACAGATATTTATCTTGAAGATGTAAAAGAAGCAGAACATATTAAGAAAATGATAAATAAAAGAATTACAAAATAATACCAAGCAAATAAGAGAGTGTAACAAAACGCTCTCTTATTTTTTCTGATTCGGTTATATTTTGACATCGGTTATATGTAATTTGTGCTTAAAAAACTTTTTACCTATAATTCAAATAATTATGATAGGTATCGAATATAAATAAGTTTTTAAAAGTTAGCACCCGATTTTTAGACTATAGAATTTCATATGTAAACGCTTTGATTGTATCAAGGTATATGGTACAATGTAAGTGAAAAGGAGGACATAGTGTATGACGTCATTAGATTGGATGGTTTACGCTTTAGGTGCCGTAGCTGTTGTTTTCTTAGTTGCCATGTTCTTCAAGTATAAAAAGCACAATAGATATGCTGATAGATTTGAAGACACATATCCAGACGCAAAGTAAGCAACTTCTAGATGTGTTTTCTAAAACGATGATAACCACAAGCAGGATCGAAAGGTTCTGCTTTTTTTGTGCTTCATTGAGCATGAGTAAGTAAACGTAATTCTTAGTTTCATGAAGTGAAAACAAATCTTTTTCTTAAACTAAGAGCTTCTTTTAAGAAAGTGATTCAGTGAAATGAACGCATTTTCCTTAAACTAACAACTTCTTTTACAAAACTCATACAGTGAGTTGGCACTAAAACGGTTAAACTAAGAATTACGTTTACAAATTGGTAATATGATGGTGTTACAAATTTTTTGTATGAAAATTAAACACGATATATTTCCTCTCTACAAACCACTTATATTTTGTGTTAAAATAAATCAATAAATCGGAAGTTGTAAGAGAGATACGATATAAGTTTATATGTTTGATGGAAAATAGGAGAAATTGAATGCAAGGAAATGATATAACGAAGAATAACATAAAATATAATAGATTTAGCAAAATAGCAATTGTTATTATGGTTATAGTTTTTATAACAAATTTTTTTGTGTCCGATTGTAATTTGCTTTGGATGTTCTTATCTGGAGGAGGTAAGGTAGTTGATTATACAAGTGTATCATATGCAACTGTTTTTAGGGATTTTCAGCTATTTCGTCTAATCACATATGGATATACGCAGACTGCCGTATGGCACTTATTAGCAAATCTTTTGGGATTATGGTATGTAGGTCTGTATTTTGAAAAAAAGATTGGAACAATATGGTTTGTACTAGTTTATCATATTGGCTTAATTTTTGCTGGTATCATACTTATTGTGTTATATCCTAGTGGCTATCAATACGGAGCTTCACCAGCAATATTTGCTTGCATAGGTGTACTTGCAAATTGGCTTGTAAAAAATAGAGAATTATGGGACGAATATAAATTGCAAAAAGGATTCTACTATTTAATGGCTTATTTTGTTTTATCTAATATGTTAGGCGTGTCTACATTAATATTTCATTTCATGGGATTTGTTGTGGGATTTTTGTTAGGGTTTATGGTGAAAGAAAGAGCACGCTAAACTTTCAGTTTGTCGATGTATAGACAAAACTAGTAACGGGTAAACCTCATCAATTTACCCACTTTTTTTATGTCTTCTATTTAACTATTGGGAGTGTTTTGGAGGTTTCTATGAGGATGGTTTGTCCAAGTTGTAAAAAGAGAGGACCTTCATCGAAAGCACCTGCATCTAAGAATATCTGTGATTACATCTCGAACGCCTAAGAACAAAGAGACTTTATACGTTTCTTTGTTTTTTTGTTTACTCAGAGAATACTCTAAACAAACACGAGAAGTAGTCTTTGTAGTCTAATTCTAGACTACGTTACCCGTTTTTAGTTTCACCGTTTCAAGTGAGTATTACCCGTTTTTACTTTAACGGTTTGTGTTCTGTCTCGCTAAATGCACGGCTTAGTTTCTATATGCACGTTATAGTTTAACGATGACATTTGAATTAGGATCGTTTTATCCTAATTTTTTTCTTTACAAGTGATATATACTGTTATACACTGTTATATAGAAGGTGATACAATGATTATTATCAATAATAGTTCAATGATTCCTATTTATGAACAGATTGTGAATCAAGTGAAACAAAATATTGTGGATGGTAAGTTAAAAGAAGGAGATGCTTTACCGAGTGTTCGTGGTTTATCGAAAGAACTAAAAATATCGGCTTTAACTGTTAAAAAAGCATATGACATTTTAGAAGCGGATGGTTTATGTAGAACGGTTCAAGGTAAGGGTTCGTTTGTGTTAGGGGTAAATCCTGGCTTGGTACATGAGCAGCGTGTAGTTGAAATTCAAAAGGATTTAGAGAAGATACTGGATAAAGCGAAATCTTATGATTTATCAAAGGATGAAATTAAAGATTTATTTGATATCTTGATGGAGGAATGAATATGCGATTTGTAAAGACATATAATGATTTTAAATTGGATTGTAAACTTGAATTAAAGCCAGGAACAATAACGGCTTTGATTGGTCGTAATGGTTCTGGTAAGACCACTTTGTTTAAATTGTATCTTGGTTTGATTGAAGATGATGATAAACATACAAATCAAGTGAATAAAGAAGAAATTGGGGTTGTATGGAATGATTCGAGTTTTAGTTTGGTTTTAAATGTTCTTGAAATTAAAAAGATTCTAATATATTCCTATAAACATTTTGATTGTGATTATTTTGATTCTATGATTTCTCGATTTGAATTGGATCCAAAGAAACCATTAAAAGAATATTCTACAGGTATGCTTTCAAAATTGAAGATCATTATTGCGACAAGTCTTCATGCGAAAATATTATTGTTGGATGAACCAACGAGTGGTTTAGATGTGATTGCACGAAATGAAGTATTAGATTTGTTGCGTGATTATATGGAACAAAATGAAGAGGCTTCTATACTAATTAGTTCACATATCTCAAGTGATTTGGAGGGCTTGTGTGATGAATTCTATTTCATTGAAAAAGGAAAGATTATTCTTTGTGAACAAGATTTAGAATCTTATGCACTATTAAAGGGTGTTGATGAAACTGTGGATTTAAGCTATGCATTAAAAAAAATAGGTTTGATGTATCTTACAAATGAAAGACAATTTTATGTAGAAAACTATCCAAATCTAGTCATTGAAAAAGCACATATTGATGATTTGATGGAATATATGATCAAGGGGGAAACTATATGAAGGGATTGTTAGTCAAAGATTTCTTGTTGATGATAAAAAGTAAGAAAGTCATATTGTTTATGTTGTTCATTGGAATCATTGGTGGGATAAATGATATTTCATTTGCGACAGGTTATATCTTGATGGTTCTTGCGATATTAAGCTTATCTACAATTTCGTATGATGAAGCCAATCATGGATTAAATACATTATTTACTTTACCTATTTCTAAATCGGATTATGTGAAAGAAAAATATTTGTTTTCTTTGATTATTACGGGAATTGGTTTTGTGTTTGTCACAATATTAGGTTGTTTTAGTAAAAGTGGCTTTATGGAAACACTTATAATCTTATCAACCGCTTTGTTGTTGTTAGCTTTATCTTTGCCTTTTCAATTAAAGGAAGGCAACGAAAAAGGAAGAATTGTATTGTTTGTGGTGGTGTTTGGATGTACCTTCTTATTCGCTTTCTTAAATCAATTTATTCCTAAATTCTTTGAATCGATTGAATCATTATTGAATACATTAGATCCTACAATATTTAGTGTAGGTTTATTGATTACAAGTTTTGTTCTATATTTTATTTCTATGAGGATTTCAATTCATGTATACAATAAGCGAATTCTTGATTAACGTACTAATTTATCTACAATACTGTTGATGATATTCGCAATTTCTTCACAAGATTCAATACATCCTGCATCGATCCATTGTTGGATGGTTGCCAAAGATCCAAAAAGAATGTAGTTTTTGATGTATGGATCGTTTTGAGAGACTTGTTCAAGCTGATTGTTGATGGAATCGAGTGCTAGAACTTGTTTTGGAAATTCATTGTCGACATTGCATTCAAAAAAGATTTTGATGGTTTCTTTATTGGATTTTAAAAATTGGAGCAATTGGATAAAAGAAGTTTCTTTTGGCTGATCATTTAATTGTTCATTGATTAGTTTAATGACTTCTTGCTCCATTTCTTTAATGACATCATATTGACTTCCATAATACTTATAAAAGGTGGAACGATTGATATCGGCCTTTTCACATAAGCTAGAAATGGTAATCTTATTGATGTCTTTTTCTTTTAGACATTCAAATAAAGCTAGACGAATGAATCTTTTCGTCATTTGTATTTTTCTATTCATAATCAACACCTGTTGCTTTCGTAACAATATGTTAAAATCAGTCGATTGAAAAATCAAGAGATAATTTTCTATAATTAGTTCAAATGGAGGGCTTTTTATGCTTCAATGTAAAAATATTATGAAAGATTATGTTTCAGGAGATGAAATTGTACATGCATTAAAAGGTGTATCACTTTCTTTTCGTGAACATGAATTTGTTTCGATACTTGGACAGAGTGGATGTGGTAAGACTACATTTCTAAATATTATTGGTGGTTTGGATCATTATACTTCGGGTGATTTAATTATCAATGGAAAAAGTACAAAGGATTATTGTGATAAAGACTGGGATACATATCGTAATCATCAGGTTGGTTTTGTGTTTCAATCTTATAATCTGATCATGCATCAAAGTGTTTTAAGTAATGTAGAATTGGCTTTAACACTAACGGGAGTCAATAAAGAGGAAAGAAGAAAAAGAGCTATAGAGGCTTTAAATAAGGTTGGACTTTCGGATCAAATTCATAAAAAGCCAACCCAGATGTCGGGCGGACAAATGCAGCGTGTGGCCATTGCCCGTGCTATTGTCAATAATCCAGATATTATTTTGGCCGATGAGCCAACCGGTGCTTTGGATAGTGCAACAAGTGTGCAAATTATGGAGATTTTAAAGGAAATTTCTAAAGATAAGCTTGTCATTATGGTCACCCATAATCCGCAATTGGCAGATGAATATTCAAGCCGAATTATACGTTTAAAGGATGGTTCTTTAGTATCGGATTCCAATCCTTTTAATGAACAAGAAATGAATGTGGATACGAGTGTATTAAAAAGGCCTGGCATGTCTTTTAAAATGGCTTGTTCATTAAGTTTAAATAATTTAATGACAAAAAAGGCACGTACATTTTTAACATCTTTTGCCGGAAGCATTGGCATTATTGGAATTGCTTTGATCATGTCATTGTCGCATGGTATGCAGTCGTATATTGATCAAATGGAAAATGATACAATGGCCAGTTATCCGATTGAGATTCAATCGAGTTCGAGTGATATGTCTACATTAATGACAACGATGATGGGCATGAAGAAAAAGACAGAAGAACATAAGGATTCTAAAATCTATTCTCGTCCTTATGTGGAGGATGTATTAGAATCTTTATCAAGTTCAAAGAAGAATAATTTATCGGCATTTAAATCGTATATTGAAAGTAGTAAGGGTAAAGAATTTAGAAAGACGGCGAAGGCAATTGAGTATGATTATAATTTAAATTTACAAGTTTATAATGAAAATACAGATTCTGGCTTAGTGCAAGTATCGCCAAATGGTTTGTTAGATAAACTAGGAATGTCGGATATGATGTCCCTGCAAACCCAATTTATGGATTCAAGTGCTATGACCAATGATCAAGTGTGGCTTTCTTTACCCGAATCGAAAAAGCTTCGAAATGATGAATATCAGCTTGTTGAAGGTAAGTGGCCAACAAACTATAATGAGGTGGTTTTAGAGGTCGATGAAAATAATGAGATAACAGATTATGCACTGTATTCTTTGGGATTGTTAGATCAGGATGAATTGGTTAAGAATTATCAAAAGATTTTAAATGGAGAGACGGACAAGATTTCAAAGACAAATCTAAAATCTTATAGTGTGGATGATATCTTAAATTTGAAGTTTAGATTGGTTCTAAATAGCGATTTATATCAAAAGGTAAATGGTTTATGGATCAACCAAAGTGAAAATGAATCATATATGCAGGATGTTGTTTCGAAGAGTCCTGAAATTAAGGTGGTTGGAATTATTAAGCCAAGTGAATCCACGGTTTCACAACCAACAATGGGTGGTGTGTATTATACAAAGGCTATGGAAGAGTATGTAACTTCTAAGACGGAGAATGCTCAAATTGTAAAAGAACAAAAGACAAATCCAAATATCAATATTTTTACACAGGCCGAATTTGCTTCAGGTCAAAAGATGAGTATGTCAAATCTTACAAATGAGCAGATGATGCAGCTTTCTAGTATGTCGCAAGAAGAATTGATGAATTACATGAATACGTATAATGAGAATATCAATGCAACATATGATTCGAATTTGACTAAACTTGGTGTTGTAGATTACTCAAATCCGACAAAGATTTCTTTATATGCATCAAGTTTTGATGGAAAAGAAAAGCTGAGTGATTTGATTACTTCTTATAATAAGAAACAGACAAAGAGCAATGTGATCACATATAATGATTTTATTGGTACGATGTTAAGTTCAGTAACAAGTGTTGTGAATATCATTAGTTATGTTTTGATTGCCTTTGTATCTGTATCACTCATTGTATCAAGCATCATGATTGGTATCATTACGTATATTTCAGTATTGGAGCGTACAAAAGAGATTGGTATCTTACGCTCCATTGGTGCTAGTAAGAAAGATATTACGCGTGTATTTAATGCAGAAACATTCATTATTGGATTGATTAGTGGTGTATTAGGTATATTAATTACACTTGTATTGAATATTCCAATTAGTATGGTGGTTGAGAATATGACAGGTGTTTCGCATATTGCCAAATTACCAGTCAATGGAGCTGTATTCTTGATTTTCATTGATTTAGTATTAACGATTCTTGCAGGATTAATTCCATCCAAGATTGCGAGTAAAAAAGATCCTGTAGAGGCATTAAGAAGTGAGTAATCACTTCTTTTTTGGTATAATTAAGGTCGAGGTGATACCATGATTCGAAAAGGAACGATTGAAGATGCAGAAATATTATCTAAGGTAGAAGTGACTTGTTTTCCACCCAATGAAGCAGCGACTTCAAAAGAGATTCAGGAAAGATTAAATGTATATGCGAATCATTTCCTTTTATTATTTGAAGAAAATCGATTGATTAGTTTTATCGATGGCTTTTGTACAAATTATAAGGATTTAACGGATGAAATGTATAGTGATGCTTCGATACATGATGAAGATGGTGATTGGCAAATGATATTTGGATTAAATACGTTGCCGGATTATCAAAGAAAGGGCAATGCCGCTAAGATCATGAATGCGATGATTGATTTGGCTAGACAAGAAAAACGAAAAGGGTTAGTGTTAACTTGTAAAGATAGATTGGTGCCTTACTATAGTAAGTTTGGATTTAAAAATGAGGGTGTATCCTCAAGTGTTCATGGTGGTGTAGTTTGGTATCAGATGCGATTGGAGTTTTAAATATGAATATAATAAATATGGTGAAGAAATATCAAAAGAAAAAAAAGAAAAAAGCTGCAAAAGAAGAGTTGAAACAGATGATTCCTACGTTAAGAGGTCAATTGAATGAAGTGACTTCTGGTTTGGATGAATTAAATGGTCTTCTTAAAAAGATTACGCGTTCATGAAGTCAAAGATTTATTTAGCTATCGATTTAAAGTCTTTCTATGCTTCTTGTGAATGTGTCTCTAGAGGATTGGATCCTTTAACTACAAATTTAGTTGTTGCGGATGCTTCTAGAACAGAAAAAACGATTTGTTTGGCTGTATCGCCTTCTTTAAAGCAGTATGGAATTGGTGGAAGGTGTCGTTTGTTTGAGGTGAATCAAAAGGTAAGAGACGTGAATGCCCAAAGGAAAAAGGGGTTTTTGCGTTTTGATGGTAAATCGAGTGATGATGAAATTTTAAAGCAGAATCCTAGATTTGAAGTCGATTTTTTAATTGCACCTCCAAGAATGAAATACTATTTGGATATCAGTACACAAATTTATAATATCTATTTGAAATATGTTTCAAGTCAGGATATTCATGTATATTCCATTGATGAAGTGTTTATTGATGCAACGCCATATTTAAATACGTATCAATTAACACCAAAAGAATTCGCAATGAAAATGATTTTAGATATTTATGAAACAACTGGCATCACGGCTACGGCTGGCATTGGTACCAATCTTTATCTTGCCAAGGTGGCAATGGATATTGTGGCCAAACATAAAGATCCAGATGAAAATGGGGTTCGTGTTGCGGCTTTAAATGAATATAGGTATCGTAAATTGTTGTGGAATCATAAGCCTTTGACTGATTTTTGGCGCGTTGGAAAAGGGTATGAGAAAAGATTGCATAAACTAGGTATTGATACAATGGGTAAGCTTTGTGCCTTTAGCTTAGAACATGAGGATGTTTTGTTTAAAACATTTGGTGTAAATGGCGAACTATTGATTGATCATGCCTGGGGATATGAGCCTTGTACAATGGAAGATATTAAGGCGTATAAACCGGAAAAGAATAGTATAGGTTCGGGTCAGGTCTTATCTTGTGGATATGAAAAGGAAAAGGCTAAGATTTTAGTAAAGGAAATGGTGGAATCTTTAACTTTAAGTTTGGTGGATAAGCATTTGGTGACAAATAAAGTGGTTCTTACAATTGGTTATGAAACAAATGAAGCATATACAGGTGAAACAATGGTTGATTTTTATGGACGTGTTTTGCCGAAAAGCTTAAATAAAATTGTTCATTTACCTCAAAAGACAAATGCGAATTCAATTCTAATTCAAAATATATTGGATGTATATGATCGGTATGTGGATCCGAGTTTATTGGTGCGAAGAATCAATGTGTCAGCTATTGAAGTGGTTGATGAAAAGAATCGTGGCTTTGAACAGATCGATTTATTTTCAAATGCGGATGAAGAAGAATTGAAGAAGGAAAATGATCTTCAAAAGGTGACTTTAAAAATAAAGAATAAGTATGGCAAAAATTCAATTTTAAAGGGAACGGATTTTGAGAAGGGTGCCAAGGCCAAAGAAAGAAATGAGCAGATTGGAGGGCATAAGGCATAATGGATGAAAGATGGTATACAATGGATCGTCCTAAAAGTAAATATCCAAAGATGTCGATGTTAGATCGTGCTGCTCAATTTGCACCTTTTGCGGCTTTAACAGGTCATAAAGAGGCGATATTGGAACAACAAAGAATAACTCAGACAAAACGCATTTTATCGAATGAAGAAAAGCTTGAAATCAATGAGAAAATCACTGAATTGATGCATTTGAAATCGAAATGTAGAATCACTTATTTTGAAAAGGATAAGACAAAAAGTGGTGGTCAGTACATGGAGAGCGTTTTATCTTTTAAGCGTATAGATGAATTGAATAAGGTGTTATATTTTAAAAAGAATATTCAGATACAAATAGATGATATTGTAGATATTGAAATATTGGAACAGTGATGTTCCTTTTTCTTTGGAAATACGAAAAAAAACAGCCATTGGCTGCTTGATAGAGATTGCATTCCTAATTTAAAACGCTTGTATTGTTGTCTTGTGAAGTTTATGCCTTTCAATCGTTTTAAATAGAATACTTGTTAGTGGAAAGATGATATCTTTTATTATGGGATATCGAACATGAGTATCAGATAGAAAATATTCTGAATACATTTATGTATAGTGCAATCTAAGAACACTCGTGACTTTAGTCATGAGATGAATTAGATGTGCAGATGTTAGATAAATAATTTAAAAATAAATGATAAGTATAGTGCTTTAAATATATACATATGTTATAATATTGATGAAGTAAAAACATATGGAAGTTGTCAAAGGTAGAGGCTATGTCTATTCAATACAGTATCATATTGTATGGTGTGTAAAGTATCGTCGCAATATCTTGAATGGACAGGTCGCAACAAGATTGAAAGAGCTGCTGACTCAGATTTCAAAGGATAATGGTTTTCAAATTCTGGAAATGA